>Ga0209501_10003085_pt1 | contig 16994 bp, 21 predicted proteins | sample ArcticOcean_MG_C_4_FD_187434 | JGI IMG/M metagenome (GOLD analysis project Ga0209501, IMG submission 187434) | Marine microbial communities from western Arctic Ocean - ArcticOcean_MG_CB4_134 (SPAdes) (version 2) | ecosystem: Environmental > Aquatic > Marine > Oceanic | place: Arctic Ocean...
AATACTGTGACCATCAACGAAAATAGTACTGCATCAATGATTGGTTCAGATAAGAAGATTACATCCATTACTTTAATTGGTGCCAGTAATACGGTGACTTCAACACATACAGGTGCAGCAGATCAAGATACAACCTTACATCATACAGGAGCATCTAGTACATTTGCTATTACGCAGGACGGCGCGCAGGATGGTAGTGTATCTATAACAACAGTGGGATCGGGCCATAATGTCACGGTTGCTATGGACGATTAGTATCATTCTCTTTAGCACCAGTGTTTATGGTTCTATTGGAAATGTAGTGAAACATAAGGGAACAGCTTCTGTAGAGAGGTCTGGTGAAAAGACAAACTTACAAAAGGGTTCCGGTATTGAGTTCAAGGACAACGTGCGTACTGGCAAGGGCGGTGTTGGTATTAAGTTTATTGATGATACAGCAGTTGCTGTCAGTTCACACAGTTCTTTAATAATTGACGAGTTCATTTATGATCCTAATTCTAAAACAGGATCAAAATTAGTAATGAATATTGCCATGGGTACAGTAAGATATGCTAGTGGTAATATTGCAAAGTTAAGCCAGCAGAATGTGGATATTCGTACACCAACAGCAAGAGTTAGTGTCTTGGGAACTGCGTTTAGTATGACGGTAGATGAAGTAGGCAAGTCTCTGATTATTTTACTACCCAATAAAGACGGGACAGTAGGTAAGATATCAGTAGAAAGTGGTGCTGGATTTGTTTTAATGACCAAGGCATTTCAATCTACTTATGTAGGAACTGGTGAAAGTAATCCATCGAAGCCGGTAATTCTTGATCTCACACTAGATCAAATTAATAACATGCTGATTATTAAACCACCAAAAGAGAAGATCACTGAGTTGTTAAAGGAGTCTAAATCTAATAAGAATTTACTTGATATTGATTTCTTAGAGTTCAAAGATTTAGATAAGAATGAACTAGAAGAAGACCTATTTGGATTTAACGAATTAGATATTAATGATTTGGATGTTGATTTACTTCTTAACATTCTCGATCAAATTATTAAATCTCAATCAAAATCTGGAGCGATTGATGGTAGAATAAGTGGATTTAATAAAGTAACACAAGTCAACACACTGGTAGACGGAAACACTACCCGCATTATACGAAGACTAGGAAATAGTACGATAGAGTTAGACCTGATAAACGATTATGGATATACAATCAATTTAACTCAAGCGGGAATACCTGTACAGGAGATAACAACCAGAGATGAAGACGCTTCTAATATTATTACTATCTATCAGTCTGAGTAGCTTTGCATATGCTGGCAACAGCGTGTTCATTGAGCAGATTGGTACGAGTACAGATACAACTATAGCTATAGATATAGACGGCAACAACAATGCGATCAATCTTTCTATGGAAGGTAGCAACAACGAGCTTGATATTACACAAGAGGGAAATAACAATACAGTCAGTTGGGTTTCCTATTGGGGATCAGGTAAAGCTTGGGGTGGTGATTTAGATGGCAACAACAACACAATAAAACTTGAACAGCATAACACCACTGGCACAGATGCTAACAGGGTAGGGTTTCATATACAAAGTAGTGGCAATACCGTTCATGTAGGTCAGGGGTGTTCATTCGACAACAGTTCAGACACAAGTTGTCAAAGCAGTTCGACTGTCGAATATGGTGGTCACACGGTCAATCTAGATTTACACTCTGGTGGTAATACTATAAAGATAGGCCAAGAAACTGGCACAGGAAACGCTGACCATTATGCACAGATTTATACTTATGGTGGAGAGAATAACAATCTCTTCGTCAAACAAAAAGGTAACGGAAATAAGACACTAAATATGACTATAAGAACTGATGGTGGCACTCAGGATATTTTACAGAAGGATAACGGCGCACACTCTGCCACTATAGATTTGACAGGATCATATCACACAGATATGTCTCTAATACAACGGGGAAGCACAAACCAATCGTATTCTCTTACCAATAGTTGTTATACCAGCAGCGGATGTAGTGTTTCTGTAACACAAGGCAATTAATATGAAAAAGTGGATTATATCATTATCAGTTATCCTAGTCTTATGTGGAATACGTTTTTCAGACCCGTGGTTTTTGGACATGGTAAGACTAAAGGCGATGGACCAGCATCAACGCAACCAGACAACAAAAATACTAGACACCACGGTCACAATAGAAATCAACAATCAGACCATCCGCCAGCGCGGACAATGGCCGTGGGACAGAGAAACACTCGGCAAAGAGATCATAAAACTGTATCAGTCTGGAGCAGGACTTGTTGTTGTTCCCATTCTATTCGCAGACCCAGATCGTGGCGGTAAAGACAAGTTCTTTGCTGACATGCTCAAACAAACTCCAACCATCATAGGGCAGATACCCAGTAATGACCAGAGTAAATCTGGCGTTCAGCGCGGTGTGGCAACAATAGGCGCAGACTGGAAACCTTGGGTGTATCGATATACTGGTGCAGTTGGACCTATTCCATCCTTTGCAAAAAACGCAAAGGCCGTCGGTATGATGATTGTCGCACCAGAGGCAGATGGTGTTGTTCGGCGTATGCCTCTGGTAGTGTCAGTTAAAGGTGTATTATATCCTTCCATGAGTATGGAAATCTTGCGCATGGCATCAGGAGACATATCGTTCCAGATGAAGACGGGTATTGCTGGTGTAGAGAAGTTACGCATACCAAAGTATAAGATGATTGACACGGATGCTAATGGTAACATATGGTTGGATTTTCAGTGGAAAACAAAAACTTATCCATTACACGAAAAACTACCAGACTTAACAGGTAAGATTGTTATACTAAGTATGACTGCGAGCGGATTAGGTAGTCCCGTAGCAACCCCGGTGGGAGTGATACAGTCACACGATCTTTATGCAGCATCACTCGCAACCATGATGACGGGGAGAAATATAACTCGCCCATTTTGGACGGACCTTGCTGAACTGGTAGTCAGTGGCGTGGGTGCATTAATCCTGACAGTTGTAGTTCTCACACTCACATGGTGGTTCGGGGCAATATTACTACCGCTGTTTCTTGCTGGTTCATTCTATGGTTCATCATACCTATTTACGGAATATAGTTATTTGGTAGATTGGTCATATCCTATTCTCACTATGTTTGTGGTTTGGGCAGTATCAGCATTCCTGCGATTCATGGAAGAACTGAGATTGCGATTACTCATCAAGAAACAGTTTGAGCATTACCTTGCGCCTGAGATGGTCAAAAGACTACAGAAGAATCCAGACTTATTAAAGTTGGGCGGCGAACGCAGAGAGATGAGTTTCTTATTCATGGATGTTGTGGGGTTCACACCTATTTCTGAATACTACAAGAACAACGATGACCCAGAAGGATTGGTTGAATGCATCAACGACTATCTCAATCGTATGACCAAGATCATATTGGAGAATGGCGGCACAGTAGACAAGTATATGGGCGACTGCATCATGGCATTCTGGAACGCACCAATGGATTGTCCAAACCATGCAGAGATGGCAGTAAAGACATCTATCCAATGTGGTATAGAAACAGAGTCATTAAAAGAGTCATTCAATAAAAAAGGCCTACCAGAAATCAATATAGGTAGTGGTGTGAATACTGGTACTTGCATCGTGGGTAATATGGGGAGTGATTCTCGATTTGATTACTCTGTGATTGGTGATGCGGTCAACCTTGCAGCTAGATTGGAATCAGCAACTCGCAACTATAAGAAAAAAGACGGCGGCGTTGTTAACACAATATATTCCTCTTACACAATGGAACAATTACCAAATTATTTTGAATCAGTCGAATTAGACAAAATTAAGGTCAAAGGTAAAGAAGAGCTAGTGACCATTTATAAACCCGCTCCTTTTCCTTGGGCCCTTCCACTATTATCTAAGGACATCGGGATACGCAGACTCCCAACTCCCACACACATCTGATTAAGTATAAATAATTACGTTATGGGTGCAAATGCACCAATTCTTTCAAAAAAGATTAACAAGAAGGATAAAAAATAATGGCAAAAGATATGCCAGACTATATGCGCGGGTTTGATTCTGAAGAAGATGATTGGGGATTTACTCCAGTTGCGAAACCTCCCGAAGAACAAACTCAACCATCTATTGATCCTACTATTATTGAAAATTCAAATTTAGAAATTGCAAAGGTCAAATCAGATGTATCAGATATCAAATCGATGATGTATGAAATTATGCAAATTGTCTCCGAAAAAGAAACTATAACAAAAGATATATCAGATGAGACAATAAATAAAAGATTTGAAGCTATTGAGAAGATTGTATTACCATTTCTATACAATCTCTCAAAATCCGAAGAAGTTTATATACATTGGCCTAATAGGGGACCAATTATCAAAGCACAAATTGAGAAATTATTGAAACTCACAAGGGGATAATTAATGACACTGTTGGGTAAGGGAGAAATACAATGAGTCTAGTGGGCGGAGCCATTGACTTATATATGACATATAAATTTCTGAGAATCTTGACTCAGAGATTTAGTGACACCGATGCGTTCAAGCTTGGTATCATAGATGAAAGAGGAACTATCCTAAAGAAAAGAAATACACTAAAGAAACCAGAAGAACGAGCTGCATATACAATCTTTCATAGGTTGATCTGGAAACTTAAAAGATTGATGGAAAAAATCCCTCTGGGTAAAACTAAACTTGCATCTTATGCAGCTGCATTGTGGTTCGTGAAGGAAGAAGCTTCTAAACAGGGAATGGTCGATCCAGAACATCTGGAAACATTGTTGTATGAACATCTGAAAGAACAAGATGCTGTTCCACGAATTGGTCTAAATGAAAAATTTGAAACATATATGCACGAAGAAGTTTTGTCAAAGGGCGCATATAAATTAAAAGTTACTCAACCTGACGCAGGAGTAGTAGATACAGACCCCGGACCTGATATGATCTCAGGCGACTTTATTGATGTTAAAGTTGATCAAAATCCGATAGACACAATTCTAGGTGTAGATATCTATAAAGTTACACACAGAGATTCTGGTGTGGAAGTTATTTTAGGACGAGAAGATTTATTTAAGGTTAACTAGAGGAAAACCATGAAAACTTATAAGGATATTAAAAAAACTAAATCGGAGATGGCCCAGCCGGGATTAAACGCAGCTGTTTCGTTTGTCACCTCAGAAGTTATGAGAAAAGGTAAAGGCCTCGGTTCTTCTATTAAGAACGCCGCAAAGAAATATAAACTTGATGTAAAACAACTAACAAAAACCATGCGAGATGAATTTGATTTTCTAACAGATGCGGAATGGAAAACATCCATGAAAGAAGATGCACCTGTTAATTCATCGGGTGCAGGAAATGTAGCTGGAATTGGTGTAGGGGCCGATGGAGAACCGGGTCGCAAGAAGAAAAAGAAAACTGAAGATCAATCAAAGGCAGGAAGGCGTTTACTTGGATTTAAAGAAAAGGTTGATCCTGATGCATCTATGATTGATTACATACATGATTTTGAAAAATCTGATGCACCACAATTCAAAGGTAAGACTAAAGAAAAACGCAGAGAGATGGCTATCGCTGCAAAACTATCAAAAGAAGAAACAGTAAAGAATATCATTACAAGGGTGAGGGTGAAAGAAAATATGGATAAAAAATATGTTATAAAATTAAGGGGCAAGATTATATCGTCTCACACCACTGAATCTGATGCTAGAACCGAATTTCGTAAACTATCTAAAGACGCCATGTCGGAACCCCTCTTTAGATCATCAGATTTACCTGACCTCTCTACAGAACATGGACATTCTGGTGTTGTCATAGTTGTCAAGGAAGAACAAGATACATTTGCTGGAACACCTGTCTTTGATGTTGACACAGATACCTTGTTAAAATGCCGACAGGGACGAAATAAATATGAACGATGGAAGAAATTTGTTGATGAAGATACAGATATCGGAAGACAAGTAAAAGAATATTCCCAGAAGAACCCATCGTCTGGAATTGTTTTAAGAGATCAAACTGGCGCAATGATGTATCTTCGCCATCGGCAAGACATGGCATAAAAATGGCATAAGAAAAGTGGCAGTGCCTTTGGTACTGCCACTTTCTTTTTTTGAGGAAAGATAATGCTTGACATTATTTGCGATTGTATGATATGATATTTTATATAATGATTGGGGGAACAATATGGCTATTTACATTGATAGAAAATTTATCGGACTCATTTCTCTAAAGTTAGAAAACTTCTCAAATAAAGGAAACGATTTATACAATTTTCGCTGCCCTTTTTGCGGCGATTCGGCAAAGAATAAGGCAAAGAAGCGCGGCTATTTGTTTCGCAGTAAACAGGACATGGTTTTCAAGTGTCACAACTGCGGCGCAGGAATGGGACTATCATTCTTCATAAGTAAACTTGACCCCGCACTTTACAAAGAATATAGAATGGAAACTTTTCAGGACAATACGGGACACATGAAACCCAGAGTCAAAAAAGAATTGGAGCCGATCAAAATGGAAACCGCTGGTGTGGATATAGATATGTTTCAGGATTTAATTGATCGGGTCACAGAGTTAGATCATACACATGTATGCAAACAATATGTTATGCGAAGAAAGATTCCCAAAAAATATCATTCAGACTTATATTATGCAGAGGACTTTGGTGCTTTTGTGAAGAAGACTCGTCCAGACAAACATCACGAGATGATGGATGGGCAGAACCGTTTGATTATTCCGTTTTTTGATTCTGATAAAAACTTACTTGGTTATCAGGGAAGGATTTTAGGAAAGACCAAGTCACTACGATACATTACAATTTCGTTTGAGAAATATGAAGACAATGTTTTTGGTCTTGACCGAATTGATATAGAGAAACCAGTTTATATCTTGGAAGGACCGATTGATAGTATGTTCGTTGAAAACTCCATTGGACTTGCTGGAAGTACAAAGTTTCTAGGATTCCTCGAAGAACAACAGACTAATACTATATGGGTATTTGACAATGAGCGCCGAAGTAAAGAAATTGTCACATTGATGAAGAAACGTGTACGGATGGGATTCAGTGTATTCATTTGGCCGGATACCATTGTAGTGAAGGATATTAACGAACTTGCAATGAATGGTTTCGGTGAGAAGGATATTATGGAACTCATAAATAATAACACCCACTGTGGGATCGCCGCAGAGTTGAAAATTGACAATTGGAAAAGAATTTGGAGTGTATAAATTATGGACGAAACAACCACACAAGATAAAGTAAAATCTGATGAAAGATACACCTTGTTACACAATCATGGTTTTGTTGGATTGGTTGAAACGATGGGTTCTGATCAATCGATTGAGAAGGCTGCAAGAGTTTCATATGCAGGAAACAAAGAAGTAAGAACTCAGAAAGAAACAACAGCACTCATAAGATATTTGATGAGACATAGACATACATCCCCCCTAGAAATGGGCGAGTTAGTCTTTCATATCAAACTGCCTATCTTTGTCATGCGTCAATTGGTGAGACATAGGACCGCAAGCTTGAATGAATTGTCTGGACGATACACAGAACTCCCGTGGGAATTTTATGAACCAGATGATAATCATATCAAGCCACAAGACTCAAACAATAAACAAGGTAGTGCTGGCGAATTTACTATAATTGAATCAGCGAGATTTTTAAATAGCATCAAAAATGGTAACGAACAGGCTTATGATAGATATATTAAATTGCTCAATCCACCGAGTGGACTTGATCAAGATGGTTTATCTAGAGAATCGGCGAGAATGGTATTACCAGTTTCCATTTATACGGAATGTTATTGGAAATGTGATCTAAAGAATTTCATGGGATTCCTTTCTTTACGATGTGATGATCATGCACAACTTGAGATACGAGATTATGCATGGGCAATGTATAAACTTGCGATTCCGCATTTTCCAATTTCATTTAATGCATGGAAAGATTATCAATATGATTCAATCTCATTCTCTGCAATGGAACAAAATATGTTATTGGACATGATCTTTACTGAAACGGCAATAGAAGAGGCAACAGGTAGTCCCGTGAAATCACCCTCTCCATCGAAAAGAGAACTCCAAGAATTTAATGATAAACTATGTAAGTTACATCCGCACTTTAAACTTCTTGTGTCCCAACTTAAAAAAGATGAAACGCCATTACCAACACCAATGCCCAACATGGAGGATGTGCCGTGAACGAACCAAATTGGCAAAAATATATTCAAAAACCGTATTGTGTAAAAGCATTTCAAGCAACAGAAAAATACACTATGCAAACTTTAACTGGGACTATCACACTGGAACCAACCGATTATTTAATCGAACATGATAATGGTCAATATGAAAAGTTATATGAAAGAATATTCAATCTACGATACAAGTCTTTCGATGAACCAATTTAACCTCAAAGGAAATACATATGTCAATCTATAATGGTTCCACTAGGGACTTTCACCCCGGCATGGGCCAGGCTGTAGCTGAAAGAACTATTCTCCGTAGATTGCACAATGGAGAATGGGAGACTTGGGGAGATGTCGCAACAAGAGTTGCCCACGGCAATTCTCTCTTGTGCAAGACGATTGAAGAGCGCGAAGAAGAATATCGTAACCTAAGAAAACATCTCGCAAAGGCAACCACTCTTTTGAGTGGAAGACATCTGCAACATGGGGATACGAACCAAGAGAAAAGGAATATGGAAGTCTTTACAAACTGTGCAACATCTTCCGCATCATTCATTCTCTTTTATCTATTGCTTAACGGGAGTGGTGTAGGTCGTTCTTACGATGATGATATTGTTCTCGTTGATTGGGATAATGCCCCGGCGGTTCGATGCGTACTGGAAGACACACATCCCGACTTCGATTGGTCTGCGCATGAAAGCGCACGAGATGCGAAACATAAATACGGAACTGATAAAGATACTTTGTGGTATCGTGTACCAGATACGAGAGAAGGATGGGCAAAGACTATTGAGTTGTGGGAGAACGCTGCGTTCGAGAAGATTCATAAAGACAAGATGTTGATTTTTGATTTCTCCGATGTGCGCCCTCGTGGAGCAGCAATCGGCGGAATGCAGAATCGCCCTGCATCAGGGCCCGTTCCACTAATGAACGCAATCAATAAGGCTGCAACTTTGAAGGGCGCTGGGATTGCGCCATGGAAACAGGCGATGTATGTAGATCATGCGCTCGCAGAGTGTGTCCTAGTGGGAGGTGCAAGACGTTCCGCACGGATGAGTACAAAACATTGGAAAGACAAAAGTATTCTTGACTTTATTACAATCAAACGTCCCATTGAATATCTGGGATTGTCGGGTGAAGAAATTCTTGAAATGAGAGATACACTGGCTGTTGCCCCACAGGGATTCTTGTGGTCTTCAAACAATTCGGTTATCGTTGATAGTGAGTTTTGGAAACTACTTGCAATCAAAAGAGGGACCAGTGGATACAAAGATGAACTTCCAAGCTTTGCGCGAAAAGTTTTTAACCTTATTTCAACAGCATCATATTCGGACGGAACCGGCGAACCGGGAATCATAAATGCAGATAACATTGTACAGAATGATGAAGGGTGGGATAATTTAAATCACGGTGACTATGTTGGAAGTAAGAAGTATCAGATCAACGATGATACACAGATTTATCTTTCAAGACTTGCAAAGAAGGCCAAGAGAAAGAAATATCACACAATCACAAACCCTTGTGGTGAGATTGCGTTAAACATCCTTGGTGGATTTTGTGTCATTGCAGATGTTGTTCCTTATCACGCAGACACACTTGACGAAGCAGAAGAAGCGTTCCGTGTATCAACTCGCGCATTGATGCGAGTCAACACAATGAACTCCATCTATGAGAAAGAAGTGAAACGTACAAATCGAATCGGTGTGGGTATGACGGGAGTACACGAGTTCGCATGGAAGTTCTTTGGACTAGATTTCTATGATCTAATTGACGAGGAAAAGAGCAAAGAGTTTTGGAATACTCTTGCAAGATTTAATCGTGCGGTTCGTGAAGAAGCAACAAAGTATGCAAAGAAGTTGGGCATGACAGTACCGCATACAATGACCACGATCAAGCCCGCAGGGTGTGGCACTTTGGATGTTGAAATAAAAACAAAAGAAGGGATAATTTCGTTTGGAGATTTATTTAAAAAACATGACATTGATATAAAATCAAATATGAAAGATAATAGATATTGGAATGAACCAAAAGAAGATATAATTGTCTATGATAAAAATAACAATGAGAAAAAAGTAACAAGTCTCTATATCAATGGCGAAAGTGAAGTATATGAAATAGAATTTGAAGATGGAAATCTTTATAAATTCACAGGGAACCATAAAGTTCTTACCGGAGAGGGCTGGAAGCGTATAGATGAATTGGATAGTAGTGAAGATGTCATTTCTTATAAATAATAGTGAACATTAAACCTACCAGAACAGGGAGTGTCACTATTATGAATTATAGGAAAAAATATATTTTAGAATATGGAACACCACCAAAGGGGCACGAAATACACCACAAATTACCTATACGGTTGGGTGGGTCGCATGATATATCAAATTTAGAAGCTGTTGATAGAGAAACCCACTCCAATAGACATTTAAAATTATATGAAAAATCTGGTGATATTAAAGATTTGACATCGCATTATCTGCTGCGGGGGGAATATCCTCCAGAACTAAGACAAAAAATCGCAGCTATTGGTGGAAAGATCGGCGGACCGAAAACCGCAAAAGAAGTATTGGGTATTCATGCTGGGAGTAAAGAGCAAAGAAGTGCTTGGGGCAAACTTGGCGCCCTGGCTGAAGGATGGATTATCCAACGGAAGAAAAAACTTGGTATATTCAATCCGAACAATCAAAAAAAATATTCTTCTTTAGGTGGTATTGCGTGTGGTCATTTTCAAGATTCAAAATTTCAATCTGAAATGGGCAAACGCGGCGGTAAGAAAAATAAAGAATCGGTTTGGATGACAGATGGTACAACAACAATAAAATATACCAAAGCAATGCAATCAGAATGTTCAATTGAACAATTTTTAAAAGAAAATCAAAATTATAGACTTGGTAGAACATACAAAAGGAAACCTTTGAATGAAAATTAAAAGTATAAAAAAATGTCCAAGTGAGATGACGGTTGATATTGAAGTGGAAGACACACACTCATATCAATTATCAAATGGTGCTGTGGTTCATAATACAACATCAAAACTATTTGGTCTTACAGAAGGATGGCATCTTCCTGCGCGTGAGTGGTATATGCGATGGGTTCAATTTAGATATGATGATCCTCTTGTCCAGAAGTATAAAGACCTTGGGTATCCATCTCAAGAATTGAAACAATATGAAGGAACAGTTATCATCGGATTTCCTACTGCGCCAGTTATTACGGAATTGGGAATGGGCGACAAACTAGTTACCGCTGGCGATGCGACTCCCGAAGAACAATATAAATGGTTGCAGTTGGGAGAGAAGTATTGGATTCGTGGTGTTGATGAAAATGGCGAACTACATAAAGATGATCGTGGGAATCAAATCTCATACACGCTGAAATATGTTCCAGAGAAGGTAGACATCCGCCAGTTTAAAGATATGATTCTGAAATACCAATCAGAAATTAGATGTTGTTCCGTGATGCCCCAGATTGATACGAGTGCATACGAGTATCAACCAGAAGAATCTTTGACCAAGGCAGAATACGAAGAAATTGCAAGAGCACTTACTACGAGAATTGCAGAAGATATTGGGCAGGAACATATCGACTGTGACGGCGCCGCATGTCCTGTAGATTTTAAGGAGATTAAAGATGGTGATGATGAGGAGGAAAGTAGCGGGTGTTGATTATTCATTAAGCTGTCCAGCTATATTTTTAGAAACTGGGATTGGATTTTTCAGGACCAATATTAAGAAATACTTTTCAGACTGGAGTCTTGGAAGCCCTCTCCAATTTCATTTCCGTGGCAGTTTACATTCTGAATACACTTGTGAGGAAGAACGATATAATCAAATTGCACAGTGGGTGCTTCAAATTTTAAAAGAACACGATATAACAGAAGTATATCTCGAAGATTATTCCTATGGATCATCGGGAAAGGTTTTTCATATTGCAGAGAATACTGGAACCCTTAAACATATATTGTGGAAAGAAAATATAAAAATAAATTTAGTTGCACCAACTGCCGTCAAGAAGTTTGCAACTGGTAAGGGTAATGCAGATAAATGGACGATGCACGAACAGTTTAAAAAAGACACAGGAATAAATCTTAGTAATAAAATAACACCGGATAGGGTGGTTGCATCAAACCCGGTGAACGATATTGTGGACTCCTACTATATTTTAAAGTATGGAGAAGATCAAATCTCTGCTCGAGCTAAAGAATTTATCTATAGAGTAGTTTATGACAAAAACGGATGTTGCGATATAGAAGATAAAATTTATGCAACATCTTTAGATGACGCTAAAAACAAGGCCATGTTTTTGTGGGGAGTTACATCCACTGATGGTATTGTTGCACATCTAATAACCTGATGATTTAAAGTATCGAAGAAAGTGAGACAAGATAAATCATGCCATACTTGGGACAAAATCTAGGCAGTAGGTATCCTGCATATGAGAAACTACACGTTCCTTCATTTGTAAACATTCCCACCACAGACATAGCCGCATGGACACACTTCGAGAAATATCGATGGGTGTATGACAAAATGCGCCTTGCGGAATCACAACACATGGAATGTGGCCCATTGGGAATCATTCCAAAGAAGTTTCCAGTATTCCTGAAACCAATCTACAATCTTTATGGTGGGAGTATATCTGCATATAAGATTGATGATATTAAGATGTATGATAAACACCAGAACTTTCACCCCGGTAGATTCTGGGTGGAGTTCTTCGAGGGCGATCATCTCCAACATGATCTCGCAATCTATAATGGTGAGATTGTATGGAGCAACACATTTCTTGGACACAAGTTTTTCCTTGGAGATAAATACACAGGTGCGTTTGATTATTGGGAACGACAGTATATGACAGAAGAGATGTCTTCTGTATTACAAGATTGGGTGACGAAACATATGCCCGATTATTCGGGTGTCATAAACTGTGAAACAATCGGATGCAATATCATCGAGGTCCACTTGAGATTCGGGAATGTTCTGGACTTGCAGGATGTGAATATAATGGATTCATTCATTAAACTCTATACAGGAAAGAAGTGGGCTCTTCCCACCAAACCATTCAAGGAGTTTTATATCTTCTCTATTTTCGGTGAAAAGGAAATGAAGTATATTGCACCAACGGAGGCCTCCATAGAATCGAACATGGAGAGTTTCAATATTCTAGATTACCGGATGGAACTAGATGGCGGCACTCGGACTCCGCCATTAATCAAAAGAATTGGGTGGTTTACCAGTTATAGTAGAACGGCGGGGTTGGATGTACGAAATTGGATAATCAAAAGGTGTAGACCAAAAATCCCCAAGATCATTACAGACGGATTGACTTAGGTAAAGCCCAGATATTCAGGTTTTATAACCCCATAAGTTTCAACAACTTAGAAGGATATGACATAACCCCAATAAAATCAACGGGTTATATGGGTCTTTATTTTCCGTGATTTTCCTCGATTTGCCCCGATAAACAAAGAAAAAATGCATTTAGTTTCTAACTCCTTATAAAACAACAAGATTAATTTGACCTCTAACCCCCATAAAAACAATAACTTACATAAGTGACTGTTTTTGTGGAAGTTAGACGCTTGCATTATCCTGCGCTAGGACCAATATTGTATATATGAGAGTGGATATACTATCTGCTCAGGAAAAGGAAATAATGAAATTGACTGAGAAACAGAAAAAAATCCAGATTAAAATGCTTTCTGGAATTTCAGAGTATGAATTGAATCGCGTTCCTACACACATTGAATTGATGAACAATTTTTTACTTTGTGAATCTTTGAAGAAATTCAAGAAATATAAAAAGAAGATCAAAAGATCAAAACGTGTTTTGGGAATGGGTGAGGCAACCAAACTTACCGTTAAATCAAAACAGTCTAAAAGTCTTGAACGCTCGACAGCGATTACAAAGAAATTTCGCGGTTTGAGAGATGGTCAATAGAAGATGAGAAAACAAATACAGAAAATACAGAAGTCCATCGTGATAGAAAAAAAGAACAAAAGGGATGGATGGAAACTGAACAAAAAGGATGAATGGAAACTCCTCAGTGTTTTCCATGATTATGATGACACGTTGGATGGCTGGACACCATCGCCCCGCATGGAATGGACAGACATTCATTCCAACCTTCGCATCACTGATAGTATCAACACGATAATTGTTTGGTAAAGGAAAACAAAAACATGGTTACAACAAATAAAGATTATGAAATTAAGTTTGAAACAGTTGATAAGCTAGAAGACGGAAATTATCATTTATTAGAATGGACAGTTCCTTCTCTTGGCGCAACTCGTGATGAGGCGATTTTCAATGTTTCAAAATTTGCTCCTCGCAGTAATGACGGGTTTTTTGATATAACCGATTTGAAAGACCGTATGCATAATGACTTGTTTACCACACAGTACAATCCAGACAACATGATATCTATTGTGTCAGTAAAAAAAGTCAAATATACTCACGAACATCCTTGTGAAACTCGTGCAAGGTCAGTCCGAATTTGTAATTAAGGTAAGGGAATAATTAAAACATGAAAAAGTTCTTGGTGGATGATATGGTTTCGTATGAGTACGACACATCGAATATGACTGTTGGTGCATTTACAAAAATGTTAAAAGAATGCGAGAAGGAAATTATGGAAAAAAGGAAAGGAACACACGTTCGTTTCGATTTTCTTTATCTTTCTACGCAAGGAGATTGTGAAATCAAAATCCGTTACAAGCGTCGTGAAAGAATGAATGAGAAACTTATCCGTGAGGAAGAAGATCGTGCTTTGATAAAGAAAGAAGAATCTGCAAAGAAGCGCTCGCAATATACCGCAGAGTGGTTCAAAAAAGTTATGTCTGGTAGAGTTCAAGTTACCAACGATTACAATAAGGCGATATAAAATGAATGACTTAGAAATGTTTGCTGAAGATGCAATTTGGGATGTTTTTGAGGCCACTGTAAAGGGTGGTAATCCTATTTCCTTTGAAACTGCTTACAAATACATAGTTGAAGGTGAACCAGGCATTGTCAACGGTCCATTTAATGGCGATAGAAACATGAAACCTTCTTCCGTGTTCAAGGGGTATTGTAAAAAATACTGGAAAATGCATTGCCTTAATAAGGCAATATAAAATGAGGAAAAGTAATATGACGTTAGAACAGTTCCAAGATCAGTTCCAAACAGTTGGTCCCCTAACACTAAAACCACTAGTTCACTACACAATTGAGTATCGTGACAAGAATGATGAATACGAAGTTTTTAAATGTCGTGCAGAAGATTCTTCTGATGCAATTGAACAATTGTACGATGTTATGTTAGGTAATGTAAGTATACTTAACAGTGTTTATATTACAGGTTTGGAGAATTAAAATAATAATGAAAACAAAATTAATCAATGTTGACAAGTTGACTAAAGAATTAAAGACTGCTGTTGACGATGCGGGATATGGTGACGTTACATTCTACTCGACTCCTTGTGTGGGAACATCTGCGGCTGGTATCAATATTTTTGAAGATGGAGAACAATTAAATCTTCACTTGATCGACATCACAGATTCCGTGACATTTGTTAGTTGGTTGGATACACAGAATATTATTACTGGAAAGACTTTCAAAAGTGTTTCTACAATCACAAAACATTTGATCGATAATTTTAAAAAAGGATTGTTTCTTGTTAAAGACACCATAGAAGATGAGAAAACAAAGAGGTTATTATGAATAAAGCTTTGACAAAAGAAGTAAGGGTTTTTGCACACAAGCTTGTTGGTAAATGGTTTGATGATGCGCCAGATGGACAAGGTCCAACATTAAAGAACTATACAAGTGGTGACGGTCCTAATGTTGGATTTGAGTATATAACCAGATCAATTCTAAACAAGGCAATAAACGTCTATGGACTAACAAACCGATGTGAAGTGAATGGTGATTATTTCATAGATTGTAGTTGCGGTAAACAACAATGTGCCTGTCCAGATAAGAAAAATGATAATCAACGAATGGATAATCATGTTTGGATTGATGGAAAAGTTGTTATCCTAGAAGAAAATCGTGCTTGGATAGATAAACCCTTTTACACTCTCAAGAGAGGTGTTGTGAAGTGCATTATGGAGTTGCCTCACACCAAACGAAACTTGTCAGATGATGTTATTTTTCTTTTTACATCACTTGCAAGAGATGTGACACCCATAACTAAATCGACAATGGACACCGTTATGGGTTATGGTGAAAAAATAGTAGAGTTCAACATATCTGGTCGGCCAAGACGGCCAGATAAGGGTAATTATTTTGATGGTGGTTATAGCGAGAGTGAATTAAATAAGTATGTTGAAACCATTTGTGGAGTATTTGCAAAATATGCATAATGTAGATTTGATTAATGGTGACTGTCTAGTAGAAATGAAGTCTATAGAAGAACACTCTATAGACCTCATTTTATGCGATTTACCCTATGGCACAACGGATCGAAAAGGGTCTGAAAGTAAGAAGAATGCCGGAAGTCGTCTTCTAAAATGGGATACGGTTATACCCCTAGATGAGTTGTGGTTAGAATATAAAAGAGTTCTGAAACCTAGAGGTGCTGTTGTGTTGACAGCTGATCAACCATTTACAAGTAAATTGATTTTAAGTAATGTTGAATGGTTTAAATATGAGTGGATTTGGAAAAAGAAGAAAACTACAGGGTTTTTACTTGCTAATTATAGACCCATGAAACAGACTGAGGATGTAGTAGTATTTTCTCCTGCTGGTGCCGCTGCTGCATCAAAGAATGGTAAGAACATGACATATAATCCACAGGGGCTAATTGAGAAGAAAGTAAAAAAGAAA
>Ga0209501_10003093_pt1 | contig 16983 bp, 14 predicted proteins | sample ArcticOcean_MG_C_4_FD_187434 | JGI IMG/M metagenome (GOLD analysis project Ga0209501, IMG submission 187434) | Marine microbial communities from western Arctic Ocean - ArcticOcean_MG_CB4_134 (SPAdes) (version 2) | ecosystem: Environmental > Aquatic > Marine > Oceanic | place: Arctic Ocean...
TAAAAACTTACCCTTTACCGGTAAATACACTCCGCATTATGAAAATGGACAAAAAAAACAGGAGGCATCTGTCGTCGTTGGCCATTTTGAGGGCCCTTATACGACTTGGTATGAAAGTGGGCAAAAACAAGAAGTGGGCACCTATGAGAACGGCCTAATTAACGGACCTAGTACTTATTGGCTTGAAAATGGAGGGAGAAAAGAAAGGTTTTTTAAGGGCGGTGAGTTTAATGGGCCATACACTATCTATTATCCAAACGGACAGAAAGAACAGGAGGGAACACGGAGGTCAAATACATTGCATGGACTAATAACGTTCTGGGATGAGGAAGGAAATTTTCTTGAAACTCAAAAATATGAAAATGGAGAATTGCTTGAAACCTCAACCATCCCTCCAGACACCCCTTCCGAAGAAAGTAATGCTATTATAACTGATAACACCGCTACAACAGAAAATAATAATGATGCGGCTAGTCTTAATACTCAATTAAAAGAAAGTTTCCATGAAAATGGAGTAAAAAAAACGGAGGCTCATTATATTGATGGAAAACTGAATGGTTCGAGTACTCTATGGAATGAAGATGGCCAAAAAATAATAATTGTAAATTATAAAGAAGACAAGCGACACGGCCTATTAACAAGATGGCATGATAATGGACAGAAAAAAATTGAAATCAATTACATAGATAATAAACGTGATGGGGAAATGACATTTTGGAATGAAAATGGAGATGTCAAAAAAATACTAACTTACAGTAACGGTGAACTAATAGAAAAGGAGAAAGAATATGACTAAAGACACAACAAATAATATTGGGTTAGCCATCAATCTATTTATTGTATTTCTATTTACTTGTGCTGATGACTACCTCTTCAAAACTGCAAATCTAGAATATTTTAAATTTGAATTCAAAGATTCTTTTCTCTGGAATATCTCTCATAAGATTCTTGATGGGTTTTTGCCCGAAATGGTAATAGCAGTAATAGTTGCGGCCATTACCGCCTACCTCCTTTACCTTTCATGGAATTGTAGGGCATGCACCGGAAGTCTAATTAGAAAAATAACCGGTGATTCCTTCTGATAAAAATAGGTTCAAAGTCGGCTCAGTTTTTCAACCCGCAACCTTCGTTGATGATATTAATCATATCCTAAAAGAAATGGCGATTATTTTTCAAATTATTGATACTTTAAAGCTTGAGCAAAAAACAGGATTATAAAATAACTATAGATTGCTTTTCTTTAGTGCCTAATTTTATTAATATAAATATTCTATGAAGAATTTTTACCTCACGTTATTTGTACCCTTTATTTTACTCTTTAACACCTCTATGGCTAAAGAAGTAAATGAGTTATTGGAAAACAATGGAAGGATGTATGAACCAGGCCATGAAGAGCCATATACTGGTAAATACCTAATCTACTTTGAGAGCGGTCAAAAACGCTATGAGGGCAATTTTGTAAGCGGGAAAATGGAAGGAAAACAAATTAAATGGCATAAAAACGGACAAAAATCATACGAGGCAAACTTCAAGTATGGTAAGCAAGAGGGTCCATATATATATTGGTACGAAAACGGACAAAAATCATACGAGGCAAATTATAAAAAAGGCAAAGAAGATGGAATTGTGACATCGTGGGATAGAGAAGGAAGTATTACTAAAACCGAAATACTTGAAAATGGTAAAGTGATTAAAGAAATAAAATAATTTCTAATCTTAAAGAATAAAAATAATAATGCATAAAACCTCAGGCGGGCAAAAAAATAGCCCCTGTTCTGTGTACCTTGTATTTCTGATATTAATTCAATTGATAACATTTAATTGCTGGGCAGATTTATCTGATTTAAAAGTTTATTCTCCGATTGTTGAAAAAGGGAAAATGGGATTTGAAATATTGGGAAATACTACAATCGATGATGATGATGCTCTGGATAGATTCCAATATCATGAACTTGAATATGAATATGGCGTTACTGATTGGTGGGCAACATCAGTTACCGCCAGTTTAATTAAACCGTCAGGAGAATCTCTAAAATACAATATTCTTGGTTGGGAAAATACACTACAATTTACTAAACAAGGAAAATACTGGTTAGATCCTGGCGTTCATCTTGAGTTGGAATTTGATGATGAAAATGATAAGCCGAAGGTTTTTGAAATGCGCCTACTCTTTGAAAAAACATCTGCAAATTATCAACACACTGCTAATTTAAATTTTGAGCAGCAATTTGGAAGTAAGGCGGATGAAAGTACAGAATTAGAATATATTTGGCGTAGTAAAAAAAATATCACGGAGAGCTTTGCTATAGGTTTTGAGGCATATGGAGCAATGGGCGAAATAAAAGACTTCTCAGCATTAAAAAATCAACAACACATTATTGGGCCTGCAATTTATAACGAATTTAAAATTGGAGATATCCAAATAGAGTCACATTTAGTTTGGATGTTTGGTTTAACTGAAGGTAGCGCAGATAATACATTTCGTTGGCAAGTTGAATTCCCATTGAATTAATCTTTTCACGATAACCCCTTATTTCGCCTAATTACGTCTTGTTTTATCCCGTTTGTTAACAAAACGCTATTTTGACTAAATTCAGTCAAACAGACAAAACACTTAAACCCTTTAAAAATGGCGGAGAGGGAGGGATTCGAACCCTCGAAGCCTGCGAAGGCTTGTCGGTTTTCAAGACCGGTGCATTCAACCACTCTGCCACCTCTCCAGCTTTAGGGCGTGAGGATACAACATCATTAACATTCCTGAAAGACAGAATAGAAATTATAGATCTGTTATAATTCAACAAATTTAACCGAAACTTAACTTGAAATTAAGCTGTCAAAGCATTGCATAGTAAATATAGTTAATTTAACGAGGTGAAATATTAATATGAATCAATCAACTAATACAGTTGTCCGTCGAGGTCGTCCGACAGAAGCAGTATTCGCAACAAACAAACTCATACGCAATACCTACACGCTATTGTCTATGACATTGTTATTTAGTGCGGCAACTGCTGGAATATCAATGGCCTATAATTTTCCACATCCTGGAATGATAATTACGTTAGTGGGTTATTTTGGATTATTATTTCTGACCGCAAAACTAAAAAATAGTGCCTGGGGTATCGCATCTGTTTTTGCCCTCACTGGCTTCATGGGTTTGACATTAGGTCCAATTATAAATCTCTATGTTCATACTTTTGCAAATGGAACAGAACTGGTTATGACTGCGCTTGGTGGGACTGGTGCAATTTTTGTCGGTCTTTCAGCGTACGCGCTAAGCACCAGAAAAGACTTTAGTTTTATGGGTGGTTTCATTATGGTGGGTATATTAGTTGCCTTTTTAGCTGGTATCGGCGCATTGATTTTTAACCTACCTACTTTATCACTAGCAGTTTCAGGAATGTTTGTACTCTTAATGTCTGGATTTATTCTCTACCAAACAAGCGCAATGATTCATGGTGGTGAAACAAATTACATCATGGCAACCGTTGGGCTTTATGTGACAATTTATAATCTTTTCCTAAGTCTACTGCATCTGCTTGCCGTATTTAGTGGTAGAGACTAAGAAGTTTTCATTTAAAATCATTAAAAACCCGGCAGATGTCGGGTTTTTTTTAAAAAAGTATGAATCCATGAAATTATCTATTAATCATGATAATATCGCCGCTTTTTTTAGCACAAGAATAATTCATTCTAGTTAGTAAATTCCAGTTTAGGGGGTCATGCGATGAAAATCGGCGTGCCAAATGAGGTACACACAGGTGAAAAACGGGTTGCAACAACACCTGAGGTTATAAAATTCTTACAAAAACTCGGCTATACCATCGCAGTCGAATCTGGTGCAGGTGCTAAAGCAAACTTCTCAGATGAATCTTATCGTCAATCCGGTGCTGAAATCATTAATAATACCAAATCGCTTTGGGAATCATCGAACATCATTCTAAAAGTTCGTGCACCAGAATTACATCCAGACCTTAATATAGATGAATCCGATCTTCTAAAAGAAGGTCAAACACTGATTAGTTTTATTTGGCCTGCTCAAAATGAGTCCCTAATACAAAAACTTGCCGAAAAAAATATTAATGTTTTAGCTATGGACAGTATTCCGCGTATTTCAAGAGCGCAAAAAATGGACGCATTAAGTTCCATGGCTAACATTGCTGGTTATCGAGCCGTCGTTGAGGCATCGTATCATTTTGGTCGTTTCTTCACTGGCCAAATTACCGCAGCTGGTAAAGTCCCTCCTGCCAAGGTATTGGTTATTGGTGCGGGTGTAGCAGGTCTTGCTGCAATTGCTGCTGCTAATAGTCTTGGTGCAATTGTTCGCTCTTTTGATACTCGGCCAGAGGTAAAAGAACAAGTTGAAAGTATGGGGGCAAACTTTCTATTACTTGATTTTGAGGAAGATGGCAGTGGTGCAGGTGGTTATGCTAAAACAATGAGTGACGAATTTATTGCTGCCGAAATGTCACTCTTTGCTGAACAGGCAAAAGATGTCGATATTATTATTACAACCGCACTAATACCGGGTAAACCTGCCCCTAAATTAATTACGAAAGACATGGTCAGCTCAATGAAAGATGGCAGTGTAATAGTTGACCTTGCAGCAGAACAAGGCGGTAACTGCGAATTAACTCTTCCGCATGATGTTAATGTTACTGATAACGGAGTAACAATAATTGGCTACAGTGATTTACCCAGTCGATTACCCACACAATCAAGTCAACTCTACGGTACAAATCTAAGGCATTTACTCACTGATATGACACCTGAGAAAGATGGTCAAATGATTATTGATATGGAAGATGAAGCCATAAGAGGGGCAACTGTAATTAAAGAAGGTCAAATTACATGGCCTCCCCCACCACCAAAATTATCAGCAACACCAGCAGTAAAACAAGCAGAATCTGTCCCTGTTGTTACTGAAGAACCGAAAAAACCGACTCTATTGAGGCAATCTTTACCATTAATTATCGGCGGGCTTATTTTATATGCCCTTGGTTCGGTGGCTCCCTCATCGTTTATGACGCACTTTACTGTTTTTGTTTTGTCATGTTTTATTGGTTATATGGTGATATGGAATGTAACAGCATCTCTGCATACACCTCTAATGAGCGTCACAAATGCAGTAAGTAGCATTATTATTATCGGCGCGTTAGTACAAATTTCTTCATCGGATACCTTGCTAGCTGGGCTCGCTGCTTTTGGCATCCTTATCACCAGCATCAATATCGCAGGTGGCTTTGCAGTTACCAAGCGCATGTTAGATATGTTCAGGAGATAAGGAGAACGATATGTCAGCAGAATTGGTAACCGTTTCGTATATTGGGGCAATTATTTTATTCATCCTAACCTTGGGTGGATTAAGTCATCAGGAAACAGCCCGTAAAGGTAATCTCTACGGCATGATCGGTATGACGATGGCTGTTTTAGCGACAATTTTTGGTCCGCAAGTTACAAGTAATACCCATCTTATTGTTATTGCTATGTTAGTTGGTGGTTCGGTAGGGATTACACTTGCTAAGAAAGTTGAAATGACACAAATGCCTGAATTGGTTGCCATTCTCCATAGTTTGGTTGGTATAGCTGCCGTCTTGGTAGGTTATGTAAATTTTATGGGTGGTTCAGGGCTCACTGGGATCGAAAAGTCCATTCATGAAGTTGAAATATATGTCGGCGTTCTTATCGGTGCTATCACATTTTCTGGTTCCGTCATTGCATTTTGCAAGTTGAGCGGAAAAATTAGTGGCTCACCGTTGATGTTACCTGCTCGTCATTGGCTAAATTTGGGCTTACTCATTTCTAGTATCTACTTCGGTTATGATTTTGTTCATCAAGGACATGTCGGCGGTGATCAGATGATTCCATTAATGATCATGACCGGTATTGCTCTACTTTTTGGTATTCATATGGTGATGGCAATTGGTGGTGCGGATATGCCAGTTGTGGTTTCAATGTTGAACAGTTATTCCGGATGGGCTGCATCCGCAACGGGTTTTATGTTATCCAATGATTTATTAATCGTGGTTGGAGCCTTGGTTGGTAGTAGTGGTGCTATCTTGAGCTTCATCATGTGTCGCGCAATGAATCGTAATTTTATTTCAGTTATCGCCGGGGGATTTGGTACTGGTACAGGCGCTGTTGCAACTGGTACAGTTGAAGATCAAGGTGAAGTAGTTTCTATCGAAACTCATGAAGTCGCTAGTCTTTTAGAAAACGCGAAAGAGATTATGATAATTCCTGGTTATGGAATGGCGGTTGCGCAAGCTCAACATACCGTAAATGAAATTACAAAAACTTTACGTGATAAAAAAATAAATGTTAGATTTGGTATTCATCCTGTTGCTGGTCGTATGCCAGGTCATATGAATGTTTTACTTGCAGAAGCTAAAGTGCCCTACGATATTGTTTTTGAGATGGATGAAATAAACGACGACTTTCCAACAACAGATGTTTCAATAATTATTGGAGCAAATGATATTGTGAATCCATCTGCCCAAGATGACCCTAATAGTCCAATTGCAGGAATGCCAGTACTCGAATGTTGGAAAGGAACAACAACGATTGTTTTAAAAAGAAGTATGGCAACGGGCTATGCAGGTGTACAAAACCCACTTTTCTTTAAAGAAAATACACGCATGTACTTTGGTGACGCTAAAGAAACTCTTGATGCTGTTTTAAAAGAATTACAATAAATATTAACTGGAATATTTCAAGGTTAAGGTTTTTTGATAATTGATTCATTAGACATGTATTGTCGTAATACGTCTGGAATAATAATATCGCCATTTTTTGTCTGATAATTTTCCATAACAGCTATTAAAGTCCTACCAACAGCAAGACCCGATCCATTTAATGTATGTAATAACTCTATTTTATTAGTCTTTGAGTTGCGCCACCGAGCTTTCATTCGACGAGCCTGAAATGACTCGAAATTACTACAAGATGATATTTCTCTATACGTATTTTGGCTAGGTAGCCATACTTCAATATCATAGGTTTTAGCAGCAGCAAAGCCTAAATCACCCGCACATAAAGTAACAACGCGATAAGAAAGATTTAATTTCTTAAGAATTATCTCAGCATTTAATGTTAATTCTTCTAATACATTATAAGAATTTTCAGGCCGAACAATCTGAACTAATTCAACTTTCTCAAATTGATGCTGCCTAATCATGCCCCGTGTATCTTTTCCATAGGAGCCTGCTTCACTACGAAAACATGGTGAATGACAAACAAATTTTAATGGTAGTTCTGTATCATTAATAATTTTATCTTTAACAATATTTGTAACTGGTATTTCAGCAGTTGGAATTAAATAAAAATCCTGATCTTTAATATGAAAAAGGTCTTCTTTGAATTTCGGAAGTTGTCCTGTATTAGTGCAGCTATCAGCATTGACGAGGTAAGGGACATTAACCTCTTGGTATCCATGTTCAGAAATATGTATATCCAGCATAAATTGAATTAATGCGCGATGTAAACGAGCGATCTGGCCTTTCATAACAACAAAGCGAGAACTTGTTATTTGTGTTGCTGAGTCAAAATCAATTTGTTCTAAAGACTCACCAAGATCAACATGATCATTTATTTTAAAATCAAAACTTGGTTTTTCACCCCATTCTCTTATTGGTTGATTATCTTCATCAGTACTACCTTCCGGCACAGATTCGTGCGGTATGTTGGGAATTACAATTATTAACTCATTTAATTCTTGTTGAATAGCAGTTAATTCTTCCTCATTTTTCTCTAGTTGATTCTTGTTTGATGCAACCTTTTCGAGAAGATTTTCTGTGTCTTCGCCTTTTGCTTTCATTTCTCCTATTTCTTTCGAAATGAGATTGCGATCAGCCTGGAGTTTCTCGGTTTTAATCTGGATCGTTTTACGTTTGTCTTCAATTTTTTGAATTTTATTTGTATCTATTGAGACACCGCGCTTATCCAACGCTTTTGCAATAGAATTCAATTCATTTCTTATTAATTGCGGATCTAACATTATAAAAAAATACCTAATATATTTGTCGCGATAAATTCATTCCTAACCAACATCCAGCAATGCAAAGTGTAACACTAAATAAAATATTCAATCCGGCTTTTAAGATTTCACCCGATTCAATTAGATTTATAGTTTCAATTGAAAATGTTGAAAATGTAGTGAAAGCGCCTAGCAAACCAATTGTGATTCCTGCGCGTAACTCTTCACTAATATTTGCTCTTTCAATCATCAGAATGTAAACACTTCCCATTATGAATGATCCAAGTATATTTACGGCTAATGTACCGTATGGAAAACTTCTTCCTAATAATAAATAAATTCCATTCGACATACCGTATCTACATAACGAGCCTGCAGCGCCACCTATTGCTATAGATATTATACTCATCATAATTTTATTTATTGGCCAGCTTATCTCGCTCTCTTAAAATCGCTAGTTTTTCCGCAATTTTAATTTCCAATCCTCTATTAACGGGATGATAATATTCTCTTGGTTTCATATCTTCTGGAAAATAATTTTCGCCTGCTGCGTAAGCATCAGCTTCATTATGCGCATATCGATAATCCTTCCCATAGTCTAGCTCTTTCATGAGTCTTGTTGGAGCGTTACGTAAATGAAGAGGTACATCCAGCGATCCTAATTCTTTAGCATCTTTCGTTGCTAAATTAAATGCCTTGTAAACAGCGTTACTTTTGGCAGCACAGGCAAGATATATGATGGCTTGTGCTATTGCTAGCTCACCCTCTGGCGAACCTAAACGTTCCTGTGTTTCCCATGCATCTAGTGCCAGTCTGATACCTCTGGGGTCAGCATTACCAATATCTTCAGACGCCATTCGAACAACGCGTCGAATAATATAAAAAGGGTCACACCCTCCGTCAATCATTCTCACAAACCAATAAAGAGATGCATCTGGGTTTGAGCCTCTTACAGCTTTATGTAAAGCAGAGATTTGATCATAAAATGCTTCGCCACTCTTATCAAAACGCCTTAACGATCCATCTTTTAATACATCGCTAATTAGCTCTTGCGTGACTATTTTGTTTTCAGCAAAATCGGATATAATTTCTAATAAATTAAGTGCTCGTCGTGCATCGCCATCTGCAACTTTTGATAATTTCAGCAATGCATTCTCATCTATTTTCAATTCATGTTTTGATAATCCATTCACATTGTCAGTTAAGGCTTGATTAAGAATTTCATTTATTTCTTTTTCCGATAATGATTTTAAAACATAAACTCGTAATCTGGATAATAGTGCATTATTAAGTTCAAACGATGGATTTTCTGTTGTCGCACCAATAAACACAATTGTGCCATCTTCAACATAAGGTAAAAATGCGTCTTGTTGTGTTTTATTAAATCGATGAGCTTCGTCGACGAACAGTATTGTATCTTGATTGTAAACATCTCTGTATTGATGTGCTTTGTCAATAGCTGTTCGTATATCTTTTACGCCACTTAAGACAGCAGAAAGAGTAAGGAATTGAGCGTCACATGATTTAGAAATTAATCTTGCTAATGTTGTTTTTCCAGTACCAGGAGGACCCCAAAAGATCATTGAGTGCAAACTTCCTTGTTCAATGGCTTGTCTCAGAGGTTTTCCACTGCCTAAAATATGTTTTTGTCCAATATATGATTCGATAGATTCAGGACGCATTCGATCGGCAAGTGGTCGATAATCATTTATTTTCATTATAAATTAATAGATTATATATTTTAGTGGCTAAAATAATTATTTTCTTTCATCAAAAATATCAACATTATTTGGAACTTCAAAATTAAAAATACTTGATGATAAGGTGATATTTTTTTTAAAATTAGCAAAATCAATACGGGTAGTTTGCTCCAGATTATCAATTATTATCATCATTCCTAATTTGTCTCCATCAAAGCCCATTTTTATATTTTTATATTGAGCCTCAAGATTTTTTGGTGTTAATTCTATCCAATCATAACCATCTATAACTCCCATGTTTACCTGAACAAAATGTTCTCGAATAGATTTATTCCCTAAAATAATTCCGGCAGGTGTTTCATCAATTCTATTATCAATATGTTTTACCGTAACTTGCTCTAAATCTTCATCAAAGATCCATAGTATGCTGCCATTAGAAATTATTTTTTGAGAATATGGTTTTTGATAATGCCAATAAAATTTTTCTGGCGGTTGAAGGTATAATACTCCTTCTGTTTTTTCTAATTCTTCACCATTTTCATTCATTAATATTTGAATGAAACTAACCTCTAATGATTCGAGGTTTTTTAAAAAAGTTTGTAATGGATCATTTAGGTTCTCAGTATTGCTTGGCGCTATAGAAAAAAAATATATAAAAATAAATAATATTAATTTTAGCTTAGTCATATTATTCATTTGTTGGTGGAATTAGTATTTCTCGACTGCCGTTTGATTCAAGAGGCCCCACTAAACCGCTTTTTTCCATTTCTTCAACTATTCTTGCTGCACGGTTATAACCAACCTTTAGTCTTCTCTGTATATAAGAGATTGATGGTTTGCGTGTTTCTATAACAATGCGAACAGCTTCATCATAGAGAGGGTCCATCTCTTCGGTTGGGGTATCTAATCCTGGTATCGCTTCAGCGCCGCCCTCGTTAGGTCCGCGAAGTATATCCTCATTATATTCAGGCCTACCAAGCGATTTTAAATTACCAACAACCTTGTGTACTTCTTCGTCAGAAACAAATGCGCCATGAACACGCTCAGGATTACTGGTGCCAGCCGGTAAGAACAACATATCACCATGACCTAGTAATTGTTCTGCCCCCATTTGATCAAGGATTGTTCTTGAATCAACTTTTGATGAAACTTGAAATGCAATACGACATGGTATATTAGCTTTAATTAAGCCTGTAATCACATCAACTGAAGGGCGTTGCGTTGCTAAGATTAAATGAATTCCGGCTGCTCTAGCTTTTTGAGCTAGTCGAGCAATTAATTCCTCTACTTTCTTGCCCGTAGTCATCATCATATCTGCTAACTCATCAATAACAACAACTATGAAAGGTAATTTTTCTAAATAAGGAATTTCTTCTTCATCAGTTAAGGGAATATAAAATGGATCAGAAATTGGCTGTCCTTTATCTATTGCTTCAGTAACTTTACGGTTATAGCCGCTTATGTTACGAACACCAAGTTTTGCCATAAGTTTATAACGTCTTTCCATTTCGGCAACACACCAACGTAAGGCATTTGCCGCTTCCTTCATATCGGTAACCACTGGTGATAATAAATTAGGAATTCCTTCGTATACTGATAATTCAAGCATTTTAGGATCAATCATTATCATCCGCACTTCTGATGCAGTTGATTTGTAAAGTAAGCTTAGTATCATTGCATTTAATGCGACTGATTTTCCTGATCCCGTCGTGCCAGCAACCAATAAATGAGGCATCTTATCTAAATCTGTTACAACGGGTACTCCACTTATATTTTTTCCTAAAGCTAGAGCTAATGGTGAACTAATTGATTCATACTGATTGGTATTTAAGATTTCGCCCAAAGTAACTAATTCACGATTTTCATTTGGAATTTCAAGTCCTATATATGGCTTACCTGGTATTACGTCAACTATACGTACACTTACAACCGCAAGTGAACGAGCCAAATCTTTTGAAAGATTAATAATTTGATTGCCTTTTATTCCGGGGGCAGGATCTAATTCAAAACGTGTGATAACTGGTCCTGGATGGACTGCTACAACTTTCACATCTACACCAAAATCTTTTAATTTTAATTCAACTTGTCTTGACATTGCTTCAAGCGTTTCTTTTGAGTATTGTCCTATTGAAGCTACAGGTTTATCTAATAGATTTAATGGTGGAAGAGCTGTTTCTATTGCGGGTTCAAATAAATTCTCCTGCTTTTCCATAATAGAGCGAATACTTGGTTTTAAATCTGAAATAATAGGCTCAATTTTAACTGGATCGCGTTGCTCAACAATGTCCTGCTCAATTTTAAAAACAGTACCTCTATCTTTACGAGCTCGTCGTCCTTCAATAAAATCATTGAGTGAAGACAAATTATTACGAAATTTGGTGATTGTATTTAAAGCAAACTTCCCAACCGAGTCTACTGCCAAAAGCCAAGAAAGGCCTGTATATAGAGTTAACCCTATCATAAACAGTGCTAGCATTATTAGTGTACTACCATCAAGCCCTGTTAATTTTAACAATACTGGCCCTACCGTATAACCTATAATACCCCCTGCCCCTCTAATTTCAGAAGGTAGCCAGGTATTTGCGTTAAAGTGCATCCATAAAATTCCACAACCCCCAACAAATAACAGTAATACACCTATTAAATGAATTGAAAATATAAAATGATCAAAAGTTTTTTGATTTAAACGTGTTTGATACAATCTCCATCCACTCATTAAGAAAAGAAAAGGGATTAAATAACCGAAATAGCCAAATACTGATAACAAAAAATCAGCAATATATGCGCCCACAGCTCCCGCATGATTTTGAATGACAGTATTACTGACGGAAGAAGACCATGCCGAATCATCTGCATTGAATGAAAATAGTGAAATTAGCAAATATAAGGCAAAAATGAGTGACGCGAAGACCAATACTTCTCTGATATTTTTCACTACTTTGTCAGATACGGGGTGTACAATTTTTGATTTACGAGATGCCTGTTTCACATTAAACCTTTTTATCAATATAAGTATTTAATTATATGATTAATATATAATTATTTAAACATTTATTTTTTAAAAAAATCTTTTCTAAGTTTTTTTGCTGATAATACTGCTATAACGTACCATATCGCATTCTCAAATATATCAATTCATACCCGCATTTAGGTGCCACTAGATTTAATGATTGAACAACGTCAAATAAAACTACTCATACTGGGATCAGGGCCAGCCGGATATACAGCCGCATTATACGCTGCACGTGCAAATCTTTCTCCTGTATTAATTACCGGACTCGAAAAAGGCGGGCAACTAACCACTACCACTGACGTGGATAATTGGCCGGGGGATGTCCATGGCTTACAAGGCCCAGACTTAATGGATCGAATGCTTGCTCATGTAGAACAATTTAACACTGAAGTTATTTCTGATCACATTCATACAGCAAATTTATCTACTAAAGCTCTTATATTAACAGGGGATCAAGGCATTTATTCCTGTGATGCTCTAATTATAGCTACAGGAGCTTCGGCAAAGTATCTGGGGATTCCTTCGGAAAATAAATATAAGGGACGTGGTGTTTCGGCATGCGCAACATGTGATGGTTTTTTTTATCGCGACACTGATGTTGCTGTTATAGGTGGTGGCAATACTGCTATTGAAGAAGCCCTTTATCTATCAAATATAGCCAAGAAAGTTGTAGTCATTCATCGTAGAGATAAATTTCGCGCTGAAAAAATACTAGTCGATAGATTATTAAAGAAAAAGAATGTAACTGTTATGTGGAACTCTATTTTAAATGAAGTTTTGGGAGATAAAACGGGTGTTACTGGAATAAAGATAAAAAATACGCTTGATAAAAAGACAAAAAAAATGGCACTCAAAGGTGTTTTTATTGCAATTGGTCATCTACCAAATACAAAATTATTTGAAGGTCAATTGGATATGAAAAATGGATATATAACAACAAAAAGCGGTCTTAACGGACAGGCAACCTCAACAAGTATGCCAGGAGTCTTCGCGGCCGGTGATGTTTCTGACCATGTATACCGACAAGCTATTACTTCTGCCGGTAATGGATGCATGGCTGCGTTAGATGCTGAAGCATATCTCGATGAAAAATAAAATCATTCAATCGCTATAATTATAATGAAAGTAATCTCAATAAAATCAATTGGGAATCCAAAAACATTACAAATCCAAAATATAGCAAAACCTCATATCCGTAATGGTTTTGATGTGCTTGTTTGCATTAAAGCGGCAGGCGTTAACCCTATTGATTCTAAGCTTAGATCGGGGATTTATCCTTTAACTAAATTTCCAGCAATTTTAGGTTGTGATGGGTCTGGGATCGTCGAAGAAATAGGCGCAAAAGTAACTAAAGTGAAAAAAGGTGATGCTGTTTATTTCTTTCATGGTGGACTTGATGGAATACAGGGTAACTATGCTGAATACAAAGTACTGAATCAGCGTTTTTTAGCTCATAAACCTGAATCGCTTACTTTCGTTGAGGCAGCAGCGGCGCCCTTAGTCCTTATTACTGCATGGGAAGCCTTATTTGACCATGCTCAACTTACAAAAAATAAAACTACATTTATAAATGCTGGTGCTGGTGGTGTTGGTCATATAGCAATACAGTTAGCAAAATATAAAGAATCCATAGTATATACCAGTATTAGTAACAAGCATAAGGCAGATTTTGTAAAAAAATTGGGCGCAGATTACATTCTTAATTATAAAAAACAAAACGTTATGAAGGAAATATTAAACTTAACAAATAATCAGGGGGTAGATATAGCGCTAGACAATATTGGCGGAAAAGAAATACAAAATATTTTTTTAGCAATTACACATTATGGTCAAATAACAACGCTTTTACAGCCGGACGAAACAATCGATTGGTCGATGGCACGATTTAAAAATATAAATTTAAATTTCGAAGTTATGTTATCTCCGTTAATATATAACTTAAAAAATAAACAAATTCATCAAACCAAAATACTAGATAAATGCGCAAAACTCTTTGATAGTGGAAGACTAAAAATTCATATAAATCATATTATACCTCTCGAGGAAGCAGCTCATGCTCATGCTATAATTGAAGAAGGTCATACAATGGGAAAAATTGTTTTAGAAATAAAATAAAAATAGTGAAATTCTCATACTGGCATTTAATAAAATCAACACTATCTATAATAGTTCTTACTTGGTTTATATTTTCACTGATAATTTATTTTAATCAAAAAAATCTAATTTATGTTCCTAGTAAAGAATATATATCAACACCTGAATTTTATAATTTAGACTATGAAAATCATCTGCTTTTAACAAGTGACGGAGAAAGAATAAATTCATGGTGGATCCCTCATGAGAGTTCACGCGCAACATTACTCTTTTTTCATGGTAATGGTGGAAACATTTCAACAAGAATAGATAGTATAAATATTTTTCATCAACTTAGATTATCTGTTTTTATTATTGATTATCGTGGCTATGGTAATAGCTCTGGCTATCCGTCCGAAGAAGGCACATATATTGACGCCGAAACAGCACTGCATTTTCTTAAAAATAAAAAACATATTGATGAAAATGACATTATTATTTTTGGTCGATCGTTGGGTGGAGCAATTGCTATCTGGCTTGCACAAAAATATGAAATATGCGCATTAATAGTTGAATCTAGTTTTACATCAATAATAGATATGGGTAACTATAACTATCCTTACCTTCCTATCAGTTTACTAACAAAAATTTATTACCCGTCAATCAAAAGAATAGCTAATGTAAAATCTCCGATACTTTTTATTCATAGCAAAAACGATGATATTATTCCCTATAGGTTTGGTAAAAAACTATTTAAATTTGCTAATTCACCGAAAACATTTCTAGAGATCGATGGACTTCATAATAATGGTTTTCTTACTAGCGGAGATAAATACATCAATGGCATCGATAATTTTATAAAATATACTTTAGAAAAATGAAATTACTATCTTTAATTGAAAAAACTGGTAACAAATTACCAGACCCATCTATTTTATTTTTTATGGGTACATTTCTTATATTTGCTTTATCGATGATAATTTCAAAGCTTAATTTTTCTATAACTGACCATAATAATAATCTAGTTATTGTCAAAAATCTTTTATCTTCGGATGGGGTATGGTGGTTATTATCATCAATGGTTAATAACTTTATACTCTTTCCTCCGTTAGGCATTGTTTTAGTTGGTATGCTTGGTATTGGTTTTGCTGAAAGAACTGGCTTTCTTCCGGCATTATTGCATTTCGTGATCGCACGAATTCATGAGCATTTACTAACACCGATAACTATGCTTCTAGGAATTCTTTCGTCTATTGCATTAGATGCAGGTTATGTTGTTCTCATTCCTATTGCAGCAGCACTCTATTCATCAGCTGGCCGATCTCCTTTACTTGGTATTGCAGTTTCGTTTGCGGGTGTATCAGCAGGTTTTAGTGCCAATATATTTATCACTGCTCTGGATCCGCTTCTTGCAGGATTTACACAAATTGGAGCAAGAATTATTGAACCAGACTATGTTGTAGCTGTTACTAGTAACTGGTGGTTTATGATTGCATCAACAATTATATTAACCTTAATAGGCTGGTATGTAACAGAAAGAATTGTTGCGCCTTCAGTAAAAAAAATTACTCTAAAAAAATATGAAAATACTAATAGTTTCATACAAAGGGAAAATTCAGCATTATTTTATTCATCGCTCTCCCTTGCAACTCTATTAATTATTTTTTATCTTTTTACCGTATATGAAGATGCTCCATTATATGGAAACGGAGAGAATTTCCAAAGATGGGTTGAAGTAACAGTACCGCTACTTTTCATTACCTTTTTTATTCCTGGCCTCCTCTACGGCATATTGAGCCAGAAAATTAATAATAGTCATGATATTGCGAAAATTTTAGGCCAAGTTTTAAGTAAATTAGGCCCTTACATTGTATTAGCATTCTTTGCAGCACAATTTATTGCTACTTTTAATTACTCAGGATTGGGTCATGTGCTTGCAATTGCTGGCGGGGGTTTTTTAAAGGGTTTAGAAATTGAAAATTCGCTTTTATTGAGTTGCTTTATTTTAATGGCTGTTTTCATAAATCTTTTTATTGGTTCTTCTTCAGCAAAGTATGCGTTTTTTGCTCCTGTATTTGTTCCAATGCTTATGCAAATTGGAATAAGCCCTGAATTAACTCAAGTAAGTTACAGAATAGGTGACTCAGTGAGTAATGTTATTACACCGATGAATCCTTATATGATTATTATCTTAATGGAGATTAAAAAATATGTTCGTGGTT
>Ga0209501_10003096_pt1 | contig 16974 bp, 13 predicted proteins | sample ArcticOcean_MG_C_4_FD_187434 | JGI IMG/M metagenome (GOLD analysis project Ga0209501, IMG submission 187434) | Marine microbial communities from western Arctic Ocean - ArcticOcean_MG_CB4_134 (SPAdes) (version 2) | ecosystem: Environmental > Aquatic > Marine > Oceanic | place: Arctic Ocean...
CAACGCAATCGACACGCGTTTGTCCGGGACGCAAAGATCGACATCGCCCACCGCCCAATCGTCATTCAGGCCCAGAAGAAGTCGGTAATGCGCATTCAGAGATTCCATCGTCTCGACCTCGGAAATCCCCCATGATCCCGAGATCGATTCCACACGTCAAATCAAGCAGCACCCACTAAAATGCGCGAAGAACCGATTTTTGCAACTTAACCCGTTGGCGATGTCGATGGGTTTGTTTGCAACAAATGGGTTGCGAACTGAGAACCGTCGGCGCAGCCGTGTCGCGCGCGGAATGACATCCCGGCCCAACGAGTCCTGACGCCACAGATGTGAAAGCAGTTGACACCGATGGCAGACAGCCCTCGAAGCGACATAAGCCACCGTCGATTGCTCAGCGGATGCGCTCTGAACCGGCTGTACCCGATGTGATATGCGACAGGGCACCGGTCTCTTCGCCATCGAAAACGTCGTTCAGCAGCGTCAGCATTTCAATGCTTCGCTGCGAACAAGTCGGCAATGCGGTTCTGCCGTCCTCGGTTGTGCCCACCTCGTCGGCGGCATCGATGTTGAGATCCACGGACATTGCTCGTGACCGTTATGAGGTGGGGGACTCTTTTCAACTGGGATTGCTCTGTGACTGCGCAGCGGTGATTTCAGCACGTCCGCATCTGCCGACAGTCCGTCTCAACCTTAGTTCACCTTTGTTGACCGAACAGCGGGCAGCGGCAAAAAAGCGTCGCGTGTTGGCTCTGTTGGATGCGTGAATCGGCGCAATCGGCACAGGCCGCGCGATTGCTGGCGGCGAATCATTGTCGGCGACCAGGAATAGAAGCTCGATGCGCAAGTTTTGAAGTTGTGCTATTCGTCAACTCAAAGTGATCTCGCCTGAGAAACCCGTGCACAATCGTAACCCGAAGCGTTAGCGAGGGACTTTGCGAGAGAATCATAAATGGCTCCCTCGTTTACGGTTCGGGTAACGATCATCCCCAAACCGCAACTTCAAAAAGCGCAAGAGAAAGAGCCTTCTGGAATCGTCCTTCGCTTGCGCTTAAGGCTTTTTTGATCACGCCGAGCTACTTGTCCGCGAGGCGAATGATTCCGTCCCAGCCGGAAGGGGCGATTCGGTTGTTCTGGGCAATGAGCATTCCGAGAAAATCCTGCGCGCGGTCTGTTGTCGGCATTTGATGCAGGCAGGCGTAGGCGTCTTCCCAGCGTCCTGCGACGAAATGGTCGACGCCCTCGTCGTAGTCGGCCAATTGTTTGTCGCTGAGGCTGGGAAACTCCGCCAGCGGTGGAACGAGTTCACTCACTTCGACAACTTTGTCCATGCCGTACGGAAGAATTTTTGCCAATCGGCGGATACGTCCTTCGTCGGGACCAAACCGCTTTCGCACAGCATTGGCTGCCGTATCACCCAGCACAATTGGAACGCGCAACTTCTTGGTCATCCCCTCCAGCCGGCTGGCCAGATTGACCACGGGACCGAAGACCGTCACTTTGACCTGGTCGGCAGTTCCCATTTCCCCGGCAACCGCCCGTCCGTGCGCGATGCCGATTCCCACTTCGAAATTCGCCAGCGGGTGATCTTCCTGTTGACTGATTTCGGCGAACGCGCGGCGGATGCCCAGAGCGGCCCGACAGGCATTCAGCGGTGCCTCGTCGGATGCGAATGGCCAACCCCAGAACCCAAGCGTGGCGTCTCCCTGAAAGTCGGCGGTGACCCCGCCGAAATGATCGATCTGGCGCTGCATGACCTCCATTGCGGCGCTGACCCGTTCGAGCAGCCCGATCAGGTCATCGGCCGACTGTTCTGCCTTGTGACTGAAGCCACGCAAATCACAAAACATGACGGCGACATCGCATTCGCGCGGTGCCAGGACTTCCGTGTCGAGATTGTCGCCAAGCAACGACAGGACGTTGGCCGGAAAATATCGCCGTAGCCCCGACTGTTGTTGTTCCAAATTCTTGAGTCGTTGGACCGAACTGATGATCTCTGCCACGAGTTCGGTGAATTTCACATCGGCCTGCAAATCGGCGACTTCGCGATTCGGCAGATTGGCTCCCACACTGTCGGTTCCCAATGCGCCGGCGACGTACAGTCCCCACGGTTTCCCGCTCGGCGCGGCGACGGGCGTGCAAAACGCCCAGTCCAACTCGGCGACCGACGTGTATTCGTCATTGCCGAGGGGGCTGTTGGGCTGCCAGGTATGCAGAACCGTTCGCTTTCGATCGACGAGCGAGTCGTGGACAAGGCGGCGGCTGGGGCGGAATTCGCCGGCCGTTTCCCGCCTTCGATCACTGTGAACAACATCGACCACGGCCTGTTTCTCGCCCCCCAGGCGAACGATTGCGACGGCATCGGAGCGGGCAACGCCGGCTAATAGCAAACTCGTCAGGCGATCGTGAAACTCCAGATCGGTCCGGGCTCCCCAAATCACTTCCGGCAACCGCGACAGAACATTGATTCGATTGTCTGCATCGTGGTAGCGAACTTTTTGCAATTCCTTGGGATCAAATGTCAGCTCTTCCAGTGGTTTTTCGATTGGAGAAAGCGGTTCGGTGCCGATTCTTACAACCCTGAATGCGGTCGAACCGAGAATGAAACTCTGGCCCGACTGCACCCGGCACTTCTGTACTTCGTTCCCGGCAAAGAAGAGCGGATTGGCTGCATGCGACAGCCGTTCGACATCGACGAAATCGGTCTCCGATTTCAGCCGGACGTGATGCCGTGAAATGTGCGCATCCCAGGGGATCGGCAGATCGACTTCCGGGGCGCGGCCGACCTCGTAACTTTTGTCGGGCAGCAACGGCATTCGCAGGCGTTGGCGGCGATCGGGGCCTGAGACATGTAATTCGATCAACGTTGCGTCGACCTTTCCGATCCGGCCGAACGCGCGTTGCCCGAATGGATTCGGGACGCCGCAGCGATCGCCGTTCCGAGTCGCAGCCCGCGATCGCTGAGTCCGCGCTTGACGAAGTACAGCAGCAGGACAATCAACCCGCCGGCGACAACCATTGCCATCAGGGCATTGTTGATCATCCCTCCGCGCATAACTTCGATGGGCTGCAGCGCCTCGCGGCGGCGTTCCTGCACAACGGCGATCCAGCCGGTCTTGCCGACGGGAGAAAATGCCGCCAGCCAGTCGACTCCGTATTCCTCGGCCTCCTCAGTATCAATTTTTCCGACGGGATCCTGGTAGATGGCGTCGCGGTCGATCCCTCGTGCAGCGTCGCCGCCGCGATTCGACGTGATGAGTTGCTTGAGTTTCAGTCCGATACTCGCGTCAACCGTCAACGGTTCCGATGCGCCTGTGGCCTTCAGATTCTCCGGGGTCATCCAGGGATGGTCGAGCAGTTCGCCGTCGCGGGCGTCAATCAACGCGACGACACGATCGACCTCGCCCGTTCCTTGACCAACGACGTGCCGTTCGTAATCGGCGAGCAATTGCCCCAGGTGGGTCGTTCTGCCCAGCACGCCGATGACATTTTCTCCCGTCGCATCGAATACCGGCACGGTGATTGCCACCATGTATCGCCGGGTCGCCTGACTGACGAACGGAAAGCAGATGTGCGGTTTGCTGATGGGTTCGACATGGTCGGGTATGTTCTTGATTGGGTACTCGCCGCTCCCGTCGGCAAGCGATCGTCCGTGAAAGTAGTTTCGGTGCCTATAGCTGTGATCGACGGTGTCGGCACTGTAGGGGCCGCGCCAACGCTGGGTTCCGTTGGCGGCGACAAAGAACCAGCTGCTGTCCGATTCGCGCGACTGCGCACCGCGGCGCTCATCGACCGTCTCTTTCTGCCGATTCAGAAATTGGTCGAGCGATTTTCGGTCAGTCCAACCGTTTGCCTCGGCGCTTTCAATGGCAGCGACAAGTTGCTCGTTCCTGGCGACCTGCTCTAAGACGCTTGTTCGGTCTTCCAACTCGCGCTGAAGGCTTCGCGCTAGAATCCTGGCGGCGTGTGCGTCGCTTTCGAGCGCCCGTTGCGTCAGGTTTCCTTCCGCTGCGCTGAGGGCGCTGCTCATCGCTTCGTAAATAAAGGGAGCAGTGGCGGCCAGCAATAAGCCGGGACCGATGATGCCGAGCGCCAACAACGGCCGCTTGGCGCGCTGGCGGTCGCGCAGTTCTAATTCGTCCAATACGGCCTGCGCGTTGGGGTATCGTTTTTGTGGATCGATTTGGAGGCAGCGTTCGATGATTTCAGCCAGCCGGCGATCGACGCCGGGAATTGTGCGAAGCGATGCGGGATATTCGCCGTCCTGCAGCACCTTGCGATAGACCTCCAGACGTTCTTCCAAATTGCCCGCCGCGCGCACCAGTTCGTCGTTCTCGGGTGTTCGGAATGGCGGTGCACCGCTGAGCATTTGGTATAGCAGCGCCCCCAACGCGTAAACGTCCCAGCGTGCGTCGGGAACGCTGGAAGTGCCTGCCTGTTCCGGGGCCATGTAAAATAACGTGCCTAGTGCGGGGTTTTGCTCGTAGGGAAGTCGCGACTGGCCGAAGTCGCAGAGTCGCGGCTCAAAATCGACATCGAGCAACACATTGGCGGGCTTCAAATCGCAGTGCAATATTCCGCTGCCATGTGCCTGCACCAACGCCACCAAAACCGACTTGGCAATGCGGACTGCTTCGCGCGCCGGCAGTGGACCGTCGGCGAGGTACCCTGCCAGCGATCCGTTCTGCAGATATTCCATCACGTAGTAGGGGGGATCGCTTTCCCAGCCGACCGCGATGAGCCGCACAATATTTCGCGACGTATACAGCACCGAGAGTTTTTCGACCTCGCGATTGAGCAGCGACCAATCCAGGCCGCGCCGGTGCGAGTAGAATTTGATGGCGACCTGCTTGCCCGTATTCTGCTCCTCGGCCAGCCACACCGAACCGTAAGCCCCTTCGCCGATGCCTTGGAGAATCGTGTATCCCGGGACCGATGCCGGCGCCAATTCCGTTGGCTGACTCTGCCGCCGCGCCTGCAGGATTTCCTCGTCGGATTGCCTCAGCGTATCGTCGTTCGCATCGGTATCGGTGGCGACGGTTGGTCGCTTCGAGGCAGCTTCGTTTTCGAATTGGTCCGACGACATGCTCTTTTCTCAGCAGGAGCGTCATTTCTGAAGGGCGCTCCACAGGATACCAGACTCCCGGCGACACTCAAACCGTGCAGCGTATCCGCGATAAAACGACCGACAACGCAGGACAACCAGCCGGTCGCGCAAGCAAGGGTTCAACCAGAGGTTGCGACCGAAACACCCTTGCTTGCGCGGCGGTCTGGTACTCAGACTCGATTCGTGAGCAACCGAGCCGCCCTGGGAATCGATCGCATGCTTGTTTGCCGGTTTGGGGATCACTACAATGTGCGATCCGCCTGCGCGGTATGCAGGATTGCGGAGTTGCCAGATCGTGGCGAGTTGTTTCAGATTGGAATGCTTCCCTGGTGGGAAGAAGGAGTCGGAATCGTGGCTGTTGTGAACGTAGGTATCAATGGTTTTGGGCGAATTGGCCGTATTACTTTCCGCGCGCTGGCGGCTCGTTCGGACGAATTCAACGTAGTCGCAATCAACGATCTTGGCGATCCGACCGATTTGGCGATGCTGCTGAAGTACGATAGCGTTCAGGGGCGTTTCCCCGGAACTGTCGAAGTGGATGGCAACTCGTTGGTGGTGAACGGCAAGTCGATTCGCATCTGTGCCGAACGCGATCCCCGGAATCTCCCCTGGAAAGAACTGGGCGTCGAGGTGGCACTCGAATCGACCGGATTCTTCCGCGGTCGCCAAACCGATGAAAAGCCAGGTTACGACAGCCACATCACAGCCGGTGCCCGCAAGGTCATCATTTCGGCTCCCGCCCAGGACGAGCCGGACCTGACCGTTGTGATTGGCGTGAACGATGATCAGATCACGGCCGCACACAATTGCATCTCCAACGCCAGTTGCACGACAAATTGCCTGGCCCCGATGGTGAAGGTGCTGAACGAGAAGTTTGGCCTCGAACAGGGCCTGATGACGACAGTGCATGCTTACACCAACGATCAGCGAATCGCCGATCAGTTGCATTCCGATCCGTTTCGGGCACGGGCAGCCGCCGTCAACATCATTCCCACAACCACCGGTGCCGCCAAAGCGGTCGGGCTTGTGTTGCCGGAATTGAACGGCAAATTGACCGGAATGTCGCTCCGCGTACCGGTACCCGCAGGAAGCATCACCGATTTAGTGGCTTCGCTGAAAACCGACGCTTCAATCGAAGAAGTCAATGCGGCGATGAAAGAGGCCGCCGCTGGTCCTCTGAAAGGGGTCATGGAGTACAACACCGATCCCATTGTTTCCAGCGACATCATCGGCAACCCGCACAGCTGCATCTTCGATTCCAATTGGACGACGAAGATCGGCACCGGGATGGTGAAAGTGCTGGGTTGGTACGACAACGAATTCGGGTATTCGAGCCGCACCGCCGACCTGATTGCTCGAGTTGCACAGTTTTAAAAACGGACTTTGGGACGGAAAACAGACCGCAAAATGCCTTTTTCGGGCGGTCTGTTTTCCCACCGCCATGACACATTTAGGGGATCCGCCTGACGCAGACACCTTCCAGCCTCAGCCCGGAATCGACTTTCGACTGGACGCGCAGCGACGCAATGGTCACAATTATCCAGCGTTGCAGTGAGCGTTTTCAAGATGCCCGGAAATCCTTGCCGGGCTGGAAGGCTGAGAGAGACGAGTTCGGTTTCTAAACCGATCGGCACGTTAACAGTCTGCAACAGTTCTTACCGCAACTTCGGCGGATTACCCACAATCTTTCGGTCGCGTCAGATCGTACACCCATGAACCGACAGGCTCTTTTAGAAAAGCTACGGATGGCAGCGCCGGTCATTGCACCGTCGATGTTGAAGTGCGATTTCGGAAATCTGCAACGCGAATTGGAGTTGCTGGAGTCGGCCGGAGCGCGGGCGCTGCATTTGGATGTGATGGACGGTCACTTCGTTCCGAATCTTTCCTACGGTGCGATGGTCATCAAGAAGATGAGGCAACTGACCGACCTGCCTTTCGATGCCCACCTGATGATTTCCGAGCCGGGGAAGTACCTGGACGAATTTCTCGACGCGGGTTGCGATCTTGTGACCTTTCACGTGGAAGCGGTTGATGATCCGCTGCCGTTGCTCGAGAGAATTCGCTCAGCCGGCGCAGCAGCCGGTGTTGCCTTGAATCCCGGGACGCCGGTGGCAGACATTGCACCGTTGTTAACGGAATGTGATTTGGTGTTGGTGATGAGCGTGGAACCGGGGTTCGGCGGTCAGAAGTTCATGCCCGCATCCATCGAAAAGCTGCGGCAATTGAAAGACGCCTCGCCGTCGCAAATGCTGTTGGGCATCGATGGTGGAATTGGACCGGAAACAATTGAAGCGACGGCTCAGGCCGGCGCAAACCTTTTTGTTGTTGGCAGCGCGATTTTCGATGCTGCCGACTATGGTCAAGCAATCGACGAACTGGCATGCCTTGCCGGTAACAAGACGGACGTTGCATCGGCCGGTTAGCCACATGCGGAGAATTACTGTCGTAGTGGTGGCTTCCAGCCGCCAGGTTGTATCACGATTTGTGGCGGCTAGAAGCCACCACGACCGGCGTTTCCCGCTTCCAATTTGGAGAATCGACTCTCCCATGTCTATTGCAGTTTTGATTCGTCCTGGTTGCACCGACTATGATGAACAGCATCGAATTCAAGGGGCGCTCGACTTGCCCTTGAATGATCGTGGCCGTCAGCAGGTCGATCGGTTGATCGACGAGTTGCGCGGTCAGAAGCTGGAAAAGATATTCACCTCGTCATCAGAACCGGCCCACTCTACCGCAATTGCGGTGGGTGACAGCTTGGATGTCCCGGTGAAGGAGTTGGATGGTTTGCGAAATTTTGATCAGGGACTGTGGCAGGGTCTTCAAGTTGACGACGTCCGCCGCAAGTACCCGAAAGCATACAAACAGTGGGACGAGTCGCCGGAGTCGATTTGCCCACCCGAAGGGGAGCCGGTCGAAGAATTGGCCGATCGCGTTCGCCGCGCCTTGCGAAAGCCGATGAAGCGCCGGACGCGATTTGCGGTCGTTGCTTCGGAGCCGATTGCGACGCTGATTCGCGGCGTGATCACCGGCAGCGAGTCGAGTACACCGGGACCAATCTGTGGCGACGCCGACGTTGAACGGATCGAAGTCTTGCATTTCGGCGAAGACGCGTCGGCCAATGGGGCGAACGACAACGGGAAAACTGATCCTGTGTCGGCAGCATCGATACCGAATGGGGGAGGTGAGGTGCGATGAGTTCCGTTCCGAAACAAGATGTGGATCTGTGGAGAGGCCAAGTGAATAGACCGAAGCGCGGCGTTCCCGAGGGCCTGTGGGTCCGCTGCGATGGCTGCCATGCAACCGTTTTTCGCAAGGAAGTCGATAAGGCACTTGGTGTCTGTCCGGAACCGGGTTGCGGCCATCACTTTTACGTCTCGGCTGCCACGCGAATCCGTCAATTGCTCGATGCAGACAGCTTTGAAGAATGGGATGCCGACCTGTTGCCATGCGATCCGCTGCAGTTTGCAGACAAGAAGCCGTACAAAGATCGACTCGCAGCCGAGCAGAAAAAGACGGGGATGAAGGAAGCGGGAATTGTTGGCCGGGGCTACATGCGCGGTCGCCCGCTGGTACTGGGGCTGACCGACTCCGCGTTCATTATGGGGAGCATGGGATCGGTCGTCGGCGAAAAGCTGACGCGGGGGATTGAAAGAGCCACCGAGAAAAATCTGCCGGTGGTCATTGTCAGCGGTTCGGGCGGCGGTGCGCGAATGCACGAGGGAATTCTGTCGCTGATGCAAATGGGAAAAGTGTCGGCCGCATTAGCACGATTTCACGAAGCCGGCGGGTTGTTCATTTCGCTGCTGACCAACCCGACGATGGGTGGCGTGGCGGCGAGTTTTGCCTCGCTGGGCGATGTCGTCATCGCTGAGCCGAAAGCGCTAATCGGTTTTGCCGGTCCGCGCGTCGTCAAATCGACCGTGAATATTGAACTGCCCGACAACTTTCAAACGAGCGAGTTCCTGCTCGAACATGGTTTCGTCGATCGCATTGTTGAACGCAAAAATATGCGAACCGAAATCGCACGGATCATCGACTATTGCGGCAAATGACGTTGTCGCCCGAGAAACAGAAACCCGGTTTTTCCAACAAACCGGGTTTCTTCGTTTGCGCTTTCTCGATTCGGCGTGAACCGCGCGGCGCTGTTGTCCGTTCTCAACGCCCGCGGGCTACGTCCCGGGGGATCGAGACTCTCAACAAGCAAATTTGCGAGTTTGGCTAATATTGACGTGAGAAATGCGAATCAAGCAGGGGGACGTTGGCATTGTTTTCGGTGGCGACGTTAGTTTTTTGTATTTTTTTCGCCCCGGTTACAGTATTCTGCCTGTACAGCGCGTCTATACATTCAGGTGCCGAGTCAAATCTTGATGGGGTGTCACTGGCGTGTCGCCAGTGCATCACGCGGTCGGCACTGGCGACACGCCAGTGGCACCCGTTAACTGAGACACGAACTAACTGAGACGCGACAAGAGACCCGAATCGTAAACTTCTACTTCTCTCGACGGGAATGCGATGAGCGGACGGCGGACGAATTGGGTTCCGATTCCAGCAGCTACGGTGTTCGCCGTAGTGTTGGCAGTCTCGGCAACTGCGGCGCAGGCGATTGAAATCGAAAACGTGGTCTGGGGTTTCGACGGCAAGGTCGTACCCAACCAGTTCAATCCGATGTCGGTGCTGGTCTTCAATCCCTCGGCCGAAGCGTTCGACGGGCAACTGGAACTGCGAAAGTCGCTGTACCATGGCGTTAAAGGAGCCCCGCTCATCGAGCCGGTGTTCGTCTCCCCGTTCACGCGTCGGTGGGTGCAGTTTTATCCGTTCATCCAACGCGATCAGGAAGAGTGGAAGATCTCGTGGAAACCGGGATTCGGTCGCGCTCGGCAGCCATTTGTGCCGACGCACGGCACGTCGGCACATGTGCTGTTGGAATCGCCCGGCTCGCTGTCACGCGGCGGCAGCCTGCGTCAATTCAACGAGGAACTGTTTCCGCCGTTCGTCTCGGCCACGGCTGGATTGGCCTCGGTCACCTTCGACCATCAACCGCGCTGGGAGAAGCCCCGGCGAGATGCGTTTATCGACTGGATCCATGCCGGCGGCAACGTCCACATTCTTCACGATTCGAGCAGCGAATTCCCAAAGTTCACCGAAGAATTGTCGGTATTGAATTCTCCGCTCGAAAAGTTCCACATCGGTGCCGGTACGGTCTTTCGGCATACCCGCATGCGCAGTCAATTGGATCGCGCGTTCGTCAACGACAACATTCACCCGTTCCCCGAAAAGCCGGCGCCGAAAACGCCGCAAGAAATCGCCGCCGATGAGGCAGCCCAGCAAAATCCCAACATCTACGAAAACCAGCAACAGCAGGAGATGATGTTTGCGGACATCAACCAGACCTTCCTCAAAGAACTGAAAGGGATGACGCGGCCCGATCACAACTGGATCGTCATTCATTTGATGTCCATCGTTTACATCCTGGTGGTGTTTCCCGGATGTTGGTTGATCGGCCGAAAGTGGCGCGACTATCGCATTACGCTCGGCGTGCTGTTGGCGGGCGTTGCGCTGTTCAGCCTTGGTTTCCGTGAGGTGGGACGTCGGGGCTACGGTGAAGAAACGGCCGTCCATACCGTTGCCATCGCCCGCCCTTTGGCAGGCGGTCAATACGATGTGATGGCCTGGTCGAACCTGTTTGTTACAGTCGGCGACGATTACGCCATCAGCCAGCCGGGGACCGGACGATTGTTTTCGACGGCTCAGGAAAACGAGAACGTTCGCGGCCAAATCAAGAACGGTGCCGGCGGTGGTTTTGTGGTGGATATTCCGCCATTTTCTTCTCGCGAATTCGTTTCCCGCTTTCAGGGAACGGCCAAGCCGATTCAGCTGACCGTCGATTCGTGGGAAAGCAATGCCGAACAAATCAACGTCACGCTGACGCCCGGCCCGAACTTCCCGGCCCAACCGGAAGAGATGTTCGCCGTGTACCGCAAGCAGATTTATCGCGTGCGCCGAAACGGAAAACAGTTGACGGTCGGTTCATCGGCGGGCGAACTCTTGTCGTTTCTGAACTCCAGTACGTTCAATGCGCACAACAATTACAACTCCATGTGGGGTGCGGATGAACGACCCATCGAACAAGTTTTCCGCAGCACGCTCGAACCGCTTATTGCCCGCCAGTTGGGCATCAACACCGACAAAGAAGGCGAGAAGTTTTCTTTGCCCGACGACCGTGTGCGACTGTTTGTGTTCGCCCCATTGCCCAAAGAGTTTGGCGTCGTTCGCATTATCGGCGATGCGCAACAGAATTTCCAAAGACAGGTCGGACGCGTCTTATACTGTTTCGATGTTTTCAATCCGAAAGAACTATGAGCAACAACGATGCATTAGAGGCCGACACGTCCGGGTCGAACGGTACCGCGATCGACGTTCGTGGACTGAGCCATACATTCAAAAACCACCGCGCGCTAGCCAACGTGTCGTTTCAGGTGAACCGGCAGGAGTTGCACGGGTTCGTCGGTCCTAACGGGGCGGGAAAAACGACCACGCTCAAACTCATCTGCACGCTACTGCGGCCGCAATCGGGCCGCGTCCGCGTCTTCCAGCACGACGTGGTTCGGCAAGTGAATCAGATCCGCAAACGAATCGGCTTCATGCCCGATCACTTCAGCATGTACCGGCAGATGACGGTGTTTGAGTACCTCGATTTCTTCGGGGCGGCTTACGGATTTCGACTGTCGGAACGAAACCGCATTATTAAGGACGTGCTCGAACTGACCGACATGGACGGCCGCAAGGACGATCTCATTAGCGGTCTGTCGCGCGGCATGCAGCAGCGGGTGAGTTTGGCGCGAGTGCTGGTGAACGATCCCGATTTGCTGCTGCTCGACGAACCGGCCAGTGGTCTCGATCCGCGTGCCCGGATCGAATTAATGGAGATTCTTCGCGAGTTGCGCCGCATGGGGAAGACGATTTTCATCAGTTCGCACATTTTGAGCGAACTGGCCGAACTGTGCGACAGCGTGACGATTATCGATCGCGGGCGGGTGAAATACAGCGGCGCGATGAAAGATTTGCTGTCGCGAACCGACGAGCATCCGGTTTACAAGTTGACGCTGGGTGTGGAATCGGAAACGGCCGCCGACAAACTTCGTGCCGTCCACGGAGTGACCGACGTCGAGGCGACCGAGAATCCGACGGAGTTTCTCATTTCCTACGACTGGACCGAAACGGACACGAACGCGCTGTTGGCGGCGTTGCTGGAATTGGGGATGCCAATTGTCGGTTTCGCCGAAGACCGCAAGCACCTCAACCAGGCATTCATGGACCTGACCGAGCGGGGAGTTCGGTAGTTTCATCTCATGGAAATCAATCACGAAATGTCTGGGAAATCGTTTTTCAGAGGTCAGGAGTCAGGGATCAGCTTACGTCGTTTTTTTCTGATTTCTGACGTCTGTACTCTGACTTCTCGCTGACTGTATGATTCCTGCACCGCCGGGTTGGACGGCGTTGCATCAAGCCTCGATTTGCGGCGGCGGTCGTCTTTAACTAGCGGTGGGTGATTGAATGCTTGGCGGAACGCTGGCCTTGTTGCAACATTCGCTGCAGTTGGATGGGCGGCTGTTTCGCCACCACCTGTACCGCCTGATTTTCGTCGGGATTCTGTATGCGTTCGTTGTCATCGCCACGTTGCAAAGCCTGCTCGTTGGTGCGCCGGGGCAGTGGCTGTTCGGCTGGATTGCGTATCTGAACTTCTGGTTCATTTCGCTGGCGGGTATCAGTTACTTTGCGACCGTCATCAGCGAGGAAAAAGAGACGGAGTCGCTGGGTATATTGCGGATGGCGGGAATTAGTCCGTCGGCCTTGCTGATGGGAAAATCGACCAGCCGCATGATCGTTGCCTGCTTGCTGTTGTCGCTGCAGTTTCCGTTTGCGTTGTTGGCAATTACGTTGGGCGGGGTGACGACGCTGCAGGTGTTTTCGGTCTTTCTCGCATTGCTGGCGTACACGGCGTTTGTCGCCAATCTCGCCTTGTTCTGTTCGGTCATTGCGCGCCGCGCCAGTAGCGCTTCGGTCATGATGACTCTGTCCCTGGGACTGTTTTTCTTCGTGCCGGTCATCGCGAGACTGATTGCCAGATCGGTCGGCAGCACGGCAGTTGGGTTCGTGCGCGCGGTGGAAACGGTGTTGGCCCCGCAGTACGAGACATCGGCTTTCGCACGACTTCCAGAGATTATGGCCACGGGGTTTGATGAGTCGCCGTTGAGCTTTCAGGTGCTCAGCAATTTGGCTGCTGCGGTCGCGTGTTTTGTGTTTTCGCGGATCGTGTTCGATCGGGTAACGCGTTATCACTCGGTGGCTTCAACAAGCCGCGGTGTGCTGTTGCGCCCGACTGGGTCGTTGAAGATTCTGGGGCCGCGTCGCGCCTGGAAGTCCGCATTGATTTGGAAAGACTTTCATTTCATCACGGGCGGCAAGCCGCTGGTGCTGCTCAAGAGTTTGGTCTACGGACTGGTGCTTGCCCTTGCCTGTGTGATCGCTTTTACCGAAGGCTCGTCGAATCCCTTCATTTTGATTGCCCTCTGGAGCATCTGGCCGGCTGGGCTATTGTTGTTGATCGAATCGACGGTGATGGCGTCGCGCGTGTTTCGCGAGGAGGTGCAGTTGAACGCGCTTTCGAGTTTGATGTTACTGCCAGTGCGGCCGTCGCGAATTGCCTACGCCAAGGTGGCCGGCTGCCTGGTGGCGTTGTCACCGGGATTGATCGCGCTGACGGTGGGTGTAATTTCTGTTGTGATTGCGATCCTCATTGAATCCGATTCTCAAGCGACCGCCTCTTCAATGGTTGGTCTGATTTTCGCCGGTGTGGGTGTAGTCGTCGGTCTTGCTTTCGTTCTGTTTTTCGTACATCTGGTGGCGTATTTGTCGCTGGTTGTCAAATGGGGCAGCATTCCGATGTCGATTGGGATTTCGCTGGTGCTTGTGCTGTTTCTCTGTTTTATGTGGCCACTCGCCGTTTTCGTGTTTCTCGGTGGAGCTGTGGGATTGCATTTTATGATCGGTAGCCGGTTTAGACAGTTGGGGATGCAATGAGCGACATGTGCATTCGGGGAGCCACACGATGATCGGTAGCACGGTGGCGTTACTAACGCGTTCGTTGCGTGTCGATTCGCGGCTGCTGCGGCATCAGTTGTTGCAGTTGTTTTTCGTCTTCGTTGTGTACATGGCCCTTGTCTATGCGCATCTTGCCCAGGAATTCTTCGGTGCGCCCGGCCTGATGTTGTTCCAAACGATGGCCTGGATGAACCTCATTTTCATCACGTTGGCCGGGCTGGGATTTTTTGCCAGTGCCATTACCGAAGAGAAGGAAGAAGAGACTCTGGGGCTGTTGAAGATGGCCGGCGTACGTCCGGCGAGCTTGTTGCTGGGAAAATCGACCAGCCGACTAATTACCGCCGGCGTGCTGTTGTCACTGCAGTTTCCGTTCACGCTGCTGGCAATCACGCTGGGCGGCGTGTCGATTGAACAGGTGCTGGCGGTGTACCTCTCGTTGTTGGCTTATATCGCGTTGGTTGCGAATTTGGCGTTGTTCTGGTCGGTTTATTCGCATCGCACATCGGGAGCAGCGACCGGTGTGTTCTTCACGCTGCTGGTGTTTTTCGTTGTACCGCCATTGGTGGAAGACTGGTGTCAATCGACAATCTTCAATTCGGCAATCGGGTGGGAAAGGGCGGTGGCCAATTTCTTTCTTCCGATTTCTGAATGGTTGTACTCCGCCTCAATTGCAGCTCGAATCACCGAAATTCTGCAATCCACTTTCACAGCCGCCACCACGACCACCACCAAGTCACCTTTTGGCGTGCAGGTCATCAGCAACTTTGGGGCGGCGGCATTTCTGTTCGCCATGAGTTGGCTGATGTTTGAACGATGCACGCGGAACGGCACGACCGCTGCGCCGGCCCGTGCAGTGTCTCTGAGTCGCCTGGGAACTCTGAAGTTGTTCGGGCCGGGCCGCGCGTGGCCGCTTCCGTTGGTTTGGAAGGACTTTCACTTCGTCGCTGGCGGTTTCACCATGGCCGCCGTGAAGTTAGTCGTCTACGGTCTGATGATTGTCCTCTTTGCTTGCCTGCAGGAACGGTGGTACTCGCGAATCGACATCGAGGATTTGGGCGATGCGATCATGATCGCCGTAATGATTGCAGGCGGTGTGGAACTCTCGTTGCTGGCTGGACGCGTCTTCCAGACGGAATTGCGTTGGTCTACCTGGCAAACGCTGCGGATGTTGCCCAAGCCGATGGCAGAACTCGTCTACACAAAAGTTGCGGGCTGTCTGTTCACGCTGGGTCCGGCGCTGTTCTACATCGGGATCGGGGCGATGATGCACCCTGAGGGCATGGTTGAATTCATTGAAGACGCTTTCACCGAATGGGGGTTCTGGTTGTCGGTGTTCGTGTTCGGCTTCTTCGTGCACTTAACGGCGTTGTTGTCGCTGTTCGTGAAGTGGGGGGCGTTGCCGTTGGCGATCGGGATCATGATGTTCGGCTACATGTTCTTTGGAATGGCCATCAGCATTGTTTTCATGGTGATCTCGCCGTCCGGATCGTGGTTTGGCGACGGAGATGTCATCGGAATATTGTTTGCGTTCTTTTTTCTCGGTCTGAATATCGCAATGGAGTTTGCAATCGGCATGCGATTACGACAGTTGGCAGCGAAGTAGTGCGAGTCGCGGCTAACCGAAAACCCGGGACACCAATTAACGAGAGACCTTCAGCAGCATGATTGCAAAGACGCTGGCTTTAACTCTTCGCTCGATTCGGGAAGATGCGCGGCTGTTGCGCACGCATTTATTTCGTCTGTTTTTGCTGGCGATCATCGTCTGGTTTCTGGTGTTGACGCAATGGGATGATTTGGGGGTTGGTGCGCCCGGCCTCGAATTCTTCAGTTACGTCACCTATTTGGATTTCTTCTTCATGACGTTGGCCGGAATTGGATTTTTTGCCTCGGCGATTACCGAAGAAAAAGAGGAAATGACGCTTGGCCTGTTGCGGATGGCCGGCATTGGGCCGATGGCTTTGCTGGCGGGCAAAATGCTGCCGCGGCTGTTGGGCGCGGTGCTGCTGCTGTCGGTGCAGTTTCCGTTCACGCTGCTGGCGATCACGTTGGGGGGTGTGTCGTTGGCACAGGTGGCCGCCGCCTATTGCACGCTGTTCACCTACACATTGATGCTGGCCGGTGTGGCCTTGTTCTGTTCGGTTGCCTGCCGACTGACCAAGACGGCCGCGCTTTGGACATCGGTCATCATCGGGCTGTTTCTCTTCGTTCCCTGGTGGTTTCGGAACGTACTTGGGTGGACTGCCACCGGAGCAATCACCGCTGTGATTGAGGACACTTTTGACGTGTTGTATCAGGCGTCGCCGATGTATCGCCTGGGTGACATCATTTCGACGGGCTTCCTTATGAACGCGAAGGGGTTGGATGGCTGGGCATTTGGGTTTCAAGCGATGACCAACAGCGGTGCGGCGGTTGGTTTCTTTCTGTTGTCCTGGCTGACATTCAACTGGTTCAACCGCGACGAACGCAGCTCGTCGCCGTCGCGGGGATTGATTCTGCAATCATCGAGCCGATTGCGGCAGTTGACCGGCGGCCGGGTGTGGGGCAACGCGCTGTTCTGGAAAGACCTGCAATTCCTCTCCGGCGGGCCGTTGATGGTGGTGCTCAAACTATTCTTATACGGCCTGGTCGGTGGTGGATGTCCATTTTGACAATTCGTATGCGCAGCGTGAAGCGGCTCGACGGTTGTTTTCGCGGGTTGGCGTGCGAGCGAATTGAGCGGACCGAAGGATTCGGTGGCCACGCGACTTCGTCGTAGTCCGCTATGCGAT
>Ga0209501_10003100_pt1 | contig 16960 bp, 14 predicted proteins | sample ArcticOcean_MG_C_4_FD_187434 | JGI IMG/M metagenome (GOLD analysis project Ga0209501, IMG submission 187434) | Marine microbial communities from western Arctic Ocean - ArcticOcean_MG_CB4_134 (SPAdes) (version 2) | ecosystem: Environmental > Aquatic > Marine > Oceanic | place: Arctic Ocean...
GCCGTCGGTTACTATCTCTTCTTGGTTGCTCCCCACAATGTCATAGACAGTCAGGGAATATCCCGCCTTGAGCAGGTTACGGGCCATGGGCTTCCCCATGATTCCCAATCCAATAAATCCTATCTGTCCGGCCATGTGCCGACCTCCTCAAGTTGGTATGTTTCGTATTCTCGTGATGTGTGCCTGTGGCAGGCGCAAAAACTTTAACACAGATTTGAGCCGCGCTGCATCCGGCGGCGAGCAAACCATCGTCCAGATACACTCCAGTAAGATCTTGCTTCGGTTGAAGCTGGTGGCGGCGCATGCACGTATTACGCCGTTGAACTGCCATCCTCTTAGGTTTATGATACTAATACGGTAGGGTTATCCTTCAGTTTCTGGTTTATTTCCGGGTTTATTTTTCTAGATTGCGCAACCGCCGAACCCTGTTGTGCAACCTCAAGAGGTACGGATGGCAGACGGGATAAAAGCCCTGGTGACCGGCGGTGCTGGTTTCATTGGCTCCCACATGGTCGACCGACTACTAGAACTAGAATATAAAGTAGTCGTTATAGACGATTTGAGCTCCGGTAAGATTAAGAATCTTAACTCCGGGGCAGTCTTTCACCACACTGATATCACCCAAAAGACCATGGGCGACATCATTCAGCGGGAACAGCCAGACTTGGTGTTCCACATGGCCGCTCAGACCAGTGTCACCGAGTCGACAAAAAGCCCCATTGATGACACCAATGCCAACGTGATTGGCACTATGCGCGTGCTTGAAGCCTCTCGCCGGGTTGGCGTTGAAAAGATCATCTATTCCTGCACCGGCGGCGCATTGTACGGAGACCCGGATAAGATTCCATGCATGGATGACACTGTCCCGGTCCCCGTCTCACCTTACGGCATGTCCAAATGGATTGCCGAGCAATACTTGGAATACTATTACCGCCAATACCGCTTGAATTTCACGTCGCTGCGGTACGGAAATGTCTACGGACCGCGGCAAGACCCCAATGGTGAAGCCGGCGTAATCGCCATCTTCTGCCAGGCCATGCTGGAGGGTAAACAGCCTCAGATTTTTGGTGACGGCACGCAGGAACGCGATTTTATTTCGGTATCCGACGTAGTTGATGCCAACATCGCCGCCATTGACCGAGGCAACGGCAAGACGATCAATATTGCCACCGCAGAGGCAACCAACGTAAACAAAATCTTTGAGATGCTGCGAAGCATCATAGGATACAAGTGGGAGCCGCTACATGCGCCCCAAAGAACCGGAGAAGTCTACAAGATTGCATTGGACTGGTCGCGAGCGGCTAAGGAACTAGACTGGTCACCAAAGATCAGTTTGGAAGAAGGACTGCAATTGACGGTAGATTATTTCAAAAAGGCTTTGAACCCAACCAGTGGCCTACCGTTAAGTGGCTAGGGCACAGGTAAGCGGCTAAAGCCCCAGGCGATAACCGGGCGATTATTTGGTAAACTAGCCCGGTGCAATTTCTAGGCAATCATTTAGGAGAAAAAACGGCATAGATGGAAGCAGATTACGATGTGGTTATACTGGGGGCTGGAGCCGCGGGCTTGGCCGCCGGTCTTTACACTACTAGAGCAATGTTGAAAACAATGATCCTGGAGCAGTTGGGCCCAGGCGGCCAGCTGCTGATAACAGATGAGATTGAAAACTATCCCGGCTTTCCAGATGGCATAAAGGGCCAGGAACTATCCATTAGGATGGAACAGCAGACAAGCAAATTTGGGGCTGAGATTGAATACACGGAAGTGATTGGAATTGAGGGCATTGAACTGCCAATCAAGACGATTCACACCGACGATAGAGATCTCACCGCCAAGGCAATCATCATTGCCACCGGTGGGTCCCACAACAAACTGGGAGTCTCCGGAGAGGATGCCCTGGCCGGACGCGGAGTTTCTTACTGCGCGGTCTGTGACGGCAACTTCTTCCGCGGCCAAGATGTGGTGGTGATTGGTGGAGGGGACGCTGCCTTGGATGAAGGTCATTATTTGACCGGCATCGTCAACTCCGTCACGTACATTCACCGCCGAGACGAGCTCCGGGCCGCCAAAGTCATCCAGGAGCGCGCCTTTGCCAATGAGAAGGTTAAATTCCTCTGGAGCCACGTGGTTGAGGAGTTCAGGGGAGACCAGGCCCTCGACCGTGCATTGGTCAAGAATCTCAAGACCGGTGAAGTCTATGAGTACCCCATGGCCGCTGCATTCATCTACGTGGGTTTCCACCCCAACACCGAGTACCTCAAAGGGTTACTGGAGTTTGACTCCGGTGGCCACGTTTGCACCGATATCAACATGAGGACTGCCATTCCTTGCGTTTACGCCTGCGGCGATGCCCGGGCTGAGTCCACCCGCCAGCTTGGCGCTGCAGTTGGCGACGGAATCACCGCTGCCCTGACCGCCTTCCACGACCTCAGCACTTAAACTAACTATATAGCTAGTTAGCAAAAAGATAGGCCCGCCGGTTAACCTGCGGGCCTATCTTTTTATTTTCTAGTGGTTCAAAACCTTAAAGTATTGAACCACTACGTTCTTCGACCAATAGCTGAGAGCTACTTGCCCACCGTCCTTATATCGTCACACCTACCAACCGGCGAGCCTAAGTTGGTCTAACCCGTCACTACACTGTCAGACAAGTTTAGACTGGCCGGGAAACGCATGAGAATCCCGCCGCCAGTACCGGATTCAATGCCTCCGGTAATTGTCATTCCAGAAATGCTGACATCACCAGAGAACACGTGAAAGGCCCGGTTACTTCCTAGCCCATCTAGAGTCAAACTACCGGCACCGGGCCCGGTAATCGTCAGGCTAGTGTTGATAAACAATTCCCCGTCAGAGAGGTCAATTGTCCCCGTCACATTGAAGTCGATGGTATCGCCACTACTTGCAGCATCAATAGCTTCACGGAGGGTACATTCCGAACTGTCACAAACACCGGTGCCCGGGTCATCGAGCTAGTTGACAGTAATTGTGGCTGCCTGGACATTTGGTACCAAAGCAGCCAGAAGGACCAGAAGGGAAGCGGCTGCCAACAATATCCAGATTCGAGGGGATTTCAGTATAGAAGGCGTGTTTAAAAACATTATCGTTCTTGCTCACGGTTATTAGTATTTGAAGGACTGAGCCAGCGTGCTCACGTAGGGGTAGGTAGAGGGAGTTTAGGTTTTTTTCGCCAACCCCGTCAATTAACCGTTTTGTACATTGAGACGGGACATCCATGACTAAACCGCAGAAAACTGTTGTCGGAAGAATACCGGCGACCCACGATTACCTGCAAAAATGCCACGTTTAGTCGGACGTTACAAAAATATGGCCTAAGTTAGGGGTCCGATTCCGGTGAATACCCGGCTCAAACGCCGCTGAACTCGCGGAACAGCATCACACTGCCGGCAATGACGATCACTGAGATGACAGCGTGGCGAAACATCTGGTCGTTGATCCGGTTGACCAAGACGGCGGCCAGGCCAAATCCAATGACCAACCCCGGTATCAAAAGCCCGATGTTAATCAGCGTGTCTTGGTTGACCAGCCCAGTGGCAGCGTAGAGTCCAAAGGCGACGATATCGGACGTCAGGAAAAACAGGGCCAGGGCTGCCCTGACTGTATCTGGCTTCCAATTCTGGGAGATGGCGTAGATAGCGCCCAAAGGCCCGCCGATGGCAATGGTGGTCACCGCCAGAGAGGTCAAAAATCCAAAGAGCGGGCCGGCGACCTTATTCTGGGCAAAGGGCAGTTTCACATTCTTCAGACTGAACAGGCCCAGGAAGATGATCACAAAGGCAATGGTTATCCGCAGCACGCTGGGGCTGGCGGCGTTCAATGCCAGGACTCCAATGGGGGTAGCGGCCACTCCGCCCAGCACCAATCCCATGCTGGCTCGCAGTTCCAACTGACGCCAGGTGCGCACCAAAACCATTACCAGCATCAGACCAATCAGGCAGTTGATCACCACCACCGCCTGCTGCGGCTCCAGGTAGATCAGCATCACGGGCGCCGAGACTAGGCCAAAGCCAAAGCCGACCGTGCCCAGGACGGTGGAGGCGGCGATAACGATCAGGATGCAGAAGAAAAGTTCGTAGCCGGTCAGCAAATCGGGACTTAATCCCCAGAGATCCGGTTGAATACTCCCTTGCTGGCCGCAACATGCAGAGCAAGGCTCACATCAATCACGGGAGGGCCATTGCGTCTTACTTCCATTTCCAACACCTGGGACTGCTTGACTGAGAAGGCCCGTTCGCCGTCCAGAGCAACAGTGCAGTTACGACTCTCAATAGTCAGCCGTTCGCCGTCAGCCATCCGCTGCCACGACGAGATGGACACCCGAGGCACCACGCCAGGGGCAATGGGTGCCAAGACGGTGCGAGTTTCAGTTCCTGGGTCGTCGGGGTCGGCGATGCCGTACTGCAGACCACCTTCGTCGGCCATCGAGACCGCCTCAAGTCGTGCGCCAATGGAAGATAGACCAATGGACGCAGGCTCTGACCTGGTGAGAAATACCTCAAACAAAGTTTCAATATCCCAGATGGCTTTGGAGGCGACAAAGCGTTCTTTGGAAAGTGCCACGTCAATCAGAGCTATGTCCCGCAGATCGCCGTCCACATAGACGTGCATAATCTTGCTGGCAACCGAAACGTCGGCCAGGTCCAGCCAACCTTCGGCCACCATGCCAGCCGCTAGACCGGCCAGGGTTCCCTCTACCATGGAGGGGAACACGTTATTGGTGCCGGTGGAGATGGCCACCATGGGGATGTTCTTGCTGCCCACCACTGCGGCTCGGTTGGTGCCGTCACCGCCCAGGGTCACCAGGCAGTCAACGCCCTGCTCGGCCATTAACCCCGCCGCCTTGATGGTGTCACCCTCCGAGTAAAAGGCCGGCATGTCCACCAGCTCCAGGTCTAAAGAAAGATTGGGGTCATCGGCAGCGCGCATCACCAGGTTGGAACTGTCTGGCATGGCTAAAATGCGAGTTGCGCCAACCGATTGCAGGCCCAACATGACCCTTCTGACCGTGTTGACCTTCTCCCAATCGGGCACCACCCGCCCCTGAGCGACGAGCCGCCTGATATCTTTGCTGGCAGCCGGGTTTGCGATTATTCCTACCAGTCCCAAATCGATGTCTCCTGTATCTAAAGACGAGTAGTACGCCAACTGCATCGCCGTTATAATTGCGCCAATATTTCAAATCGCCGCTTGGTGACAAGTACGGAGGCATAGTTGCTCCGGTCATCAGGCAGGCCCGATTATAGCACCGGGAGGACTAGAATGAGCGCTGAACTAGCTTTCATGTCGGCTGTGGAACTGGCCCAAAACATCCGCAACAAAAAGGTCTCATCGCTGGAGGCCACCGAGAATTTCTTCCAGCGCATTGACCAGCTGGACTCCCAGTTGCATTCGTACTTAACCCTCTGCCGAGACCAAGCCTTGGCCGACGCCCGCGCCGCCGATGCCGCCGTACAGGAGGGGACCAAGTTGGGGCCACTGCACGGTGTGCCCATCTCCATCAAGGACCTAGAGACAACCAAGGGCGTGGTCACCACCATGGGCTCGGCCATCTTCAAGGACCGGGTTCCGGACATGGATTCCATTGTTGTGGAACGCATAAAAGCGGCCGGGGCAATCATCCTGGGCAAGACCAACACCCCGGAGTTTGGCCAGTCTGGCACCACCGAGAACAAGCTGGGCGAGCCCTGCCGCAACCCCTGGAACACTGACAGAACTCCGGGCGGTTCCAGCGGGGGAGCAGCCGCTGCATTGGCTGCGGGATTGTGCACGCTGTCGATGGGCACCGATGGCGGCGGCTCTGTGCGTATACCAGCCAGTTTCACCGGGTTGTTCGGCATTAAACCCACTCAAGGCCGGGTGCCCCGATTTGGCGGCTACGGCAGGCCCTCAGCCAACCATTTCTCCCAGTCGGGGCCGATCACACGTACGGTGGCCGACTCGGCCCTGCTGTTGCAGGTGATCGCCGGGCCAGACACTCGTGATATTACATCCATTCGTGAGACGGCTCCGGACTTCAGCGCTAATCTAAGCTCCGGGGTAAGTGACATGCGTTTGGCCTGGAGCAGCGACCTAGGCTACGCGGCGGTTGACCCAGAGGTGGTGGATATCACCAAGCAGGCCGCCATGAAGTTCATCGGGTTAGGTGCCAACATGGATGATGCCAAGCTGAAGTTGGAAGACCCGTTTGAGACTTTCTGGAACATCTTCTCCACAGCGGCCTATACGTCTTACGGCCACCTGCTGGAGGAACACCGAAACGACTTGTCCGACATTGGGCTGATGTCCATTGAGCACGGCCAGCAGACCACCGGGGCAGACATGTCGCGCGCCATCTATGAGGTTGACCGCCTGGGACGACGCATGGAGGAGTTCTTCGACAACTTTGACTTGCTGCTGACGCCGACAATGGCCGTGCCTGCCTTCCCGATCGACCAGCGACCCAGTGTCATAGGCGGCAAGACCGTGGACCCGTTCTGGGGCTTCCTGCCATTCACCTACCCCATAAACATCAGCGGCCAGACCGCCGCCAGCATCCCCTGCGGCTACTCGTCAGACGGCATGCCGATAGGCCTACACATTATCGGCCCCAAGGGGTCAGAGGCCAAAGTCCTACAAGCCTGCGCCGCGTTCGAAGCAGCCAACCCGTGGGCGGGGGATAGGCCGGGGGTTAGTTAACGGGGAGAGAGGGTGGTTGCCTGTAAATCAATACTCTCTGGAATCTCACTAGCCTCGGGTTTCGTTCAATCCGATATTAGGCGATGAACTAAATTTTGCGATAATTATTCCCAATCCGGCCGCTATCAATAAGAACAACAAACCAAAGCCAACCTGGCCATCGTTGAAAAACCAAGCGCTTATTAAAAACGGTACCCCTGCTACGACGATAGGTACGACAATATTCAATTCAAAAACTACCTTCGATTTCCGTAAAATTTAACGGTTTTCCGATGCATGGCGCTTTTAGTGGGCGACAAAACTCCTTTTGATTTCGAGTATCGGAACCCATATGATCAACTAAAGACCTCTGATACAGGCAGGGGCGTGGCTATAAAAAAGATCCCGTGCTGGTGTACGCCTTTGTTTCGGAAAGATATGGGAAGAACCTATCGACCGCTGGCTGAGTTGGTCCAGCCATTCTCCTACCATTTCTTGTTCTTTTTTGTATCTTACTGGAACTAAACCTTCTTATATTTCAGCGTAGCGACGAAGAAAAAAGCAGGAAAATCAGCCATTTGAATCAATGGAAAATCTTTTGAATCTCCAAAATGTGGAACATCCACAATTTGGTCAATCTGACTTCGGTTTTTCCTTTGCGTAGTATTCATCACTCCATTCGGGAGGTGTCTTAATCAATTGAATGAATCGTTTCTCTTCTCGCTCCTCATTATCGAATGTTAAGACAGTGTGACCTTTATTTCCTTTCTCCGGTTGAGAGTAACGCTGAATCGCCAAGACCAGATGGAAGCCTAGGTATTTCCAAATGGTGTTGATTTCTTTAGGAATTTCATCTGAAGCTCGGCTTTTAAAGTACAACTCTTTATTGACGGACGTATAGACAATTTGGTGTTTTCTTTCAGAAATCCACTCGAATATCAACGAAATTATCCGGGACCGCTGTGGCCCGTCCATTCCTCTCCAGACTCCATTCCCGCTGTAAAAATCAGCCGTATGCAATCTGCTGTCCAGTGAAGTCACTTAGCGATTGAAGTAATCCGACCCACTCAGATTTGGTGAGATGCTTCCGCCGGTAATCAACGAGAATTCAAACCATCGTCGCAATTGGCTCGCTTCCAGTTCCGCTTTCATCAACGTAACAAAATTTCACTCAACCCTCAGCCATAAGCATAGCAAATCAATATTTTTGCTATTTTAGAATAACCAAAACAGCAGTATTATTTGCCTTTAATAAGGCTGAGGAATCTACGCCTACGCCTCCGCTATCTTCTGCTTTAGCAGCGGTATAACATCTTCGGCTACTCGTTGGCATTCTTCTACGTGAGGGAAGCCGGAGAGGATGAACTGGTCTACTCCTAGTTTGGAGTAGGTCAGGAGTATGTCGGTTACCTGCTCGGGGGTGCCGACGATGGCGGTGCCGCAGTTGACTCGCACCTCAGAAAGACCGTTCCACAGGTTGGGGGCCACTATGTGGTTGGGCGCTTCCTGAACTTGGGCGGCGGCTCCGACCATGGTTGTGCCGGTGACGGCTGCTTTGCGCTGTGCTTTAACCGCCGGGTCAGCGTGGTCAATCAACTCGTTGGCGGCTTTCCAGGCATCTTCCTCTTTGTCTCGCACTACCAAGTGGGTGCGTATGCCCAAGCTGGGAGTTCGACCCGACTTCTTGAACTCTTCCCGCACGGCGTCGAAGCGACCGCGCGAGTCTTCCAGCGGCTCGATCCAGTTCAGATGGACGTCGGCTTGGCGTCCTGAGAGGGCATTGGCCCTGGGCGATGCGCCACCCAGGTAAAACTGGGGAGGTGTTCCTTCGGGAATGGGGGAACAGTAGGCGTCCCGTAGGTTGTAGAAATCGCCCTTGAACTCCACTGGGCCGGGTTGGGTCCACAGCTTGCGGCAGGCGGCTATAAACTCCTCGGCACGTTCGTAGCGGGTGCTCTGGTCGGTGTACTCTCCGACCCGTTCAAAGTCGTTTCCAATACCACCGGGCACGATGTTGATATCGATTCGACCATTGGATATCTGGTGCAGGGCAGCGGCCATCTGGACGAACAATCCCAGAGCAATAAAGCCCGGTCTAACGGCGATGAGAAATCGAATGCGTTTACTCACTGCTGCCAGAGCCGTGGCAGTGGTCCAGGTCTCCGCCAGTGGTGCGTCTTCAGCGAAGAGACCATTGGCAAACCTGGTCGGAATCAGCAGGGAGTAATAGCCCAGGTCTTCGGCCGTCTGTACAACTTGCTTGAGGTAATCAAATGTCGGTGGTCGTTCTGCCCTAGCAGTCCCGGCCCGTGCGCCGTCGCCGTCGATGGGTATGAACCAGCTAAATAGAGTCTCGCCGTTGCCGTTGGTCACGTTGCGCCTCCGCCTTGGAGTGGGCTCAGGTACATCCTAGGGACGGTGGGTGGGGCGGTCAAGGGCTAGGTGGCCGCAGCATGGGTGGTCTTGGATAATCGGGGTTGGTTGTGAATGGGTTGGCCCTCATCTCCGACTAGGTCGAGAGTCTCGACTTCGTCGGACCTAACCTTCTCCCTTGCGAGGGAGAAGGGACTATTTTACTGCGCCCAGAAGGGGATTAACTATTCGTCGGTGGCTGGAGTCGGGGGTATTGGAGGGTGAGATGGGTTTTCTCTTTCTTCTTTCTCGTACCACATAATCATGACAATCCCGGCCGCCAATATGCTCATCATGTCGCCTGGCACCCATAGCACCAACCCGCCGATCTGTTGGTCGGTCAGGACTGACATATCAAAGGGCCGATAGACGTTTTCGTATTCCGAATAAATTACGGTCTTGGAGAAGGCGATCACCGCCCCCAACAAGGTGTTGGGCAAAACGATTAGACCAAGGTAAAGCACCCTTACGCCGTAGTGCACCCGGGAGCGGTGGGGCTTGGGATCGATGACCGCCCAGTAAAATATGAACCCGGAAGACATCATGGTTATGTGCATGAGGGCGTGGATGAATTCGTTGCGCAGCGCCAGGTTGAACCCGCCGGGTACCTGCCAGAGGTACAGCACACCCATGAAGATGGATACGCTGATGACCGGGTTGGTCAATTTGTCGTAGGCCGCACGCGCTAACGGATGTCGCACCGTGGGGCGGACGATGCCTTTTAACGCCCAAGGCGGCAATCCCCGGAGCAATGGAGTCAATGGCGCGCCGAGCAGGATCAGCAACGGTGCCAACATCCGCAGCAAGAAATGCTGCAGTTGGTGGAACGTCAGCATATGCTCCGACAGATTGTCCAACGGCGACTGCAGGGCAATGAAAATCAGGAATAGCCCCGTGAAGAAGGAAGCCTTCTGCCAGCGGCTGATGGGGTGGGTTGGACGGTTCCAATTGCTGAGACCGTTCAGGTACACGTAGGCGACCATAAGTATCAGCAGCGTGGACAGTGGGTTCCAGTTCCAGGCTGTGAAGGGGTTCTGGCCAGCTTCTATGCCGGCGTGCGCGTGCGCGGAAGGCACAACCCAAAGCAGTTGTAGAGCTGCCAACACTGGCAGAATCAGTAATATTTTCCTGGCTAATTTCATGCGCGGATAATCAAGACTTATGCCTGCCTTCTGCTCCATCTAAAACAGCATCGGAATTAACCGAAGCATCGGCAAGCAAGACGGCAGCGCGACGGCGATTCTCCCGCTTTACGCTCCAGAAAAGGTAGGCAATCCCAAGCATCATTACGCCAAAAATGGCGAAGAACACCAGGCTTCCGCTGGTGTAGCGCTTGAGTGCTGGCACTTGAATGTTCAGGGCTTCCGCCCCTCCCTGACCCAGGGAACTGGACACATCAACATCGATTACCCAGTCGCCCGTTGAGCCCAGATTCATCCGTGCGTCGTACCGCCTGGGGTCGGCCGGTGAATTGTGGGCTGTACCCCAACCTTCATAATCCTGGTCATCGTTGTTGGCCTTGAGTATCACCTGGGCGTCTGACACCGTATCTCCGTTGCTGGCGTCGGTAATGAACAAGGCCATCTGAAGAAAGCCAGCCGACAGATTGGAGTTGATTATCACCACTCTCACGTTATGGGGGCCGGCGATTACGCTCACACCCCGGTTTTCGTCCAATCGTTCATCTTCTTGAGCAATGACAGCGGCCGAGGGGTTTAGAGAGGCGAACAAAAGCAACGCCGTAAACAGCGCGCCAAAAACTACTATTTTATGTTTGATGCGGATCATTCCTATTTATATTAAGTAACACCCATTTTATATTAAGTAACACCCATGCCGTATACGGACAAAAAGCGAATCAAGATTCATCATGCCTATGACTGACAGCCGATTAACCCGCCCCCTAGGTGGCTGGATGCTCTATGTGATGGTCCTCAGCGCACCCGTCCATGGAATCTTCCAACTGGATGGTCACGTGGGCGATGCCAAACTCACTGGAGGCGATGTCTCGCAGCCGCTGCAACACCAAGTTTGGGTTTCCCATTGCCACATTATCGGCGGTGACGTGGGCGCTTAAAGCGTCGTAGCCAGTGGTGATTGACCAGGAGTGAATGTCATGGACTCCCGTGACGCCTTCCAGTTCTTCCAATCTCTGGCAAAGAAGGTGCAGATCCAAGTGCGCTGGTGTCCCCTCCATGAGAACATGGACAACCTTCCAGAGCAACCGTAGTGAGCTGGCCAATATCAACACGCCAATGACTATGCCAAATATCGGGTCGGCGATGTTCCAACCAAAGGCCATGATCAGAATCCCGGCGGTCACCACTGCAACGGAGCCAAGCAGATCCGCTAGGACGTGTAGGAACGCGCCCTCTACGTTGAGGCTCTCCCCGGCAGACCGGTGCAGGATCCAAGCAGCAACCAGGTTCACAACTAGACCCACAGCGCCCACGACCAGCATCAGGCCGCCGTCGACATCTGCGGAATCGTCAAACCTTCTAGAAGCTTCAAAAAAGATCAGGGCGGCAATGAGCCACAGGCTCAGGGCGTTCAGCATAGCCGCCAGAATCTCAGTACGGTGGAAACCGAAGGTCTGCTCAATCGATGCGGGGCGTCCGGAGACCCAGATGGCCAGCAGTGCCAGACCGATGGCCGCGCTGTCGGTGAGCATGTGTCCGGCGTCAGCCAATAGGGCCAAGCTGCCAGAGACCAAACCGCCGACAACCTCTACCACCATGTAGACCGTTATCAACACCAACGAGATGCTGAGGCTACGCTTGCTGGCGGAGCGGTGGCCATGGTTATGCCCTGGTAATTGGTGGTCGTGCCCCGGTGGCTGGCTGGTATGGTCTTGGTTAGCGTTCATGGGTTTAACGTCGCGCATCCGCGGAAGCTACCGATTCTACTTGGCGCGGACCATGCTTCAATCTTGTAGACCCGTCTTGTAGCTCCGTCTTGCAACAAAAGTGAATGGCCCGACTCCAACGGCTTACAATTGGAAGGTCTTTTTCCAGATGCCGGGTGACTTATCTGCGTGGGTCATCATGTCCCGCATCCGGACGTTATCGGGATGAATCTCCCGCTGTTTCAGCCACTCTTCAGTCTCCGAAACATTCTCATTCTCAAACTCGTAAACCACCGCGTATCGAGGCTCACCGCGTACGCACTTCCAACGGCGTCCACGGATCACTCCGGGGCATTTTTCGTAGTTGGGAACGTAAACTCCACTGTACCATTTGTTCCAATCATCTTGGTCTGCATCAGGAACGTCCATTCGGCCAATCTGCAGCGCGGGGGCCATACCGCTATTGGCAATTTCATCGGTCAGCAAGTCGGGATAGATCATCTCCAAGACCATGTTAATGTAGTTGGATCCGATGATGCTCGGTGCCATGCGCTGACCCCACTCAGTGAAGGGCCTCAGGGCTTTCATCGCGTCCGTGTTGATCACATCAACGTTTTCCAGTTCGTACACAGCCATATGCTTGGGGCCGCTCTTGGTGGCCTCATAACGGGCACCATCCAAGATGCCCGGGACCGCCAGCAGGTCTTTGAGGTGTTCTTCGTTGTACCAACGGTTGAACTCCTCTTCTTTATCGGTGGAGATGTCAGCGCCGACCATCATCAACGCGGTGCCTTTTTTCTTTGCCATAGTTGGTTGCGGTCCTTCGTGGGGTTAAGCTCTTCCACTGCTTTTTAGCAGTGGAAGAGCCATATTCGGCCTAGAGCCTAGAGTTGGAAGGTCTTCCTCCAGATTCCGGGCGAGCTGTCAGCGTGGGCCATGATGTCACGCATGCGGACGTTGTCGGGATGAATCTCCCGTTGTTTCAGCCACTCTTCAGTTTCCGAGACGTTTTCGTCTTCAAACTCGTAAACGGTGGCAAATTCTGGGGTTCCCTTAACGGCCTTCCAGCGACGGCCACGGATCACGCCGGGGCACTTCTCGTAGTTGGGTACGTAGACACCGCTGTACCATTTGTTCCATTCATCCTGGTCTGCGGGCGCGACGTCCATGCGGCCAATCTGCAGGGCCGGGGCCATGTCACTGTTGGCGATCTCGTCACTCAGCGATGTGGGGTGAATCATGTCCAAAACAATGTTGAAGAAGTTGGTGCCAATGAGACTGGGCGAGACCCGTTGTCCCCAATCGGTGCGGGGGCGGTTCTTGAAGGCATCAGTGTTGACCACATCAACGCTCTCCAACTCATAAACGGCCAGATGCTTGGGGCCGCTCTTGGTGGCCTCGTACCTGGCAGCATTCAAGATACCGGGAACACTCGTCAGTTCCTGTAGGTGTTCCTCTTGGTACCACTTATTGAATTCTTCTTCCATGTCGGCGGGTATATCAGCCGCCACCATCATCAGTCCGGTGCCTTTTTTCTTTGCCATTGCTGCCTCCGGTATTTGGGTTCAATTTTGTCTAGTAAAATTTCGGATTAAATTGCCGGGATTCAAACCTAATCCAGTCGGTGCCATGATAACTGTGTACGCCTGGTTTGGCTACGTGGACTCGTCCTAAGTCTAGCCTAGCCGCTGGCCTAGATCGAAACTAAGTTCGCCACCAATTCAGCCGGTGCTGACAAGAACGGCGAGTGCCCCGTGCCCATGGTAATTGTCCGGTCACAGGGGACGTTTGCCTGCATCTCTCTCTGGTAGTCCAGCGGCAGAGCGCCGTCAATCTCGCATTCAATGTAGACCTTTGGCACGCGGCCAAAATTCTCCGACGTGGTTTGAATTGGGTCTATCAGTGGCCCAGTAGGTTGGGGGACCAACATTGGCTTGACCCACTCAATGTCATCATCGGAGCAGTCGTTGTAGAACCGGCTTTTGAGCGACTCCTCATGAAAAATAACCGTGGCCAGGTCTTCAGAAAGCGCCCACGCATCGCGCTGTAATCCAGCACGTATTGATTCCGGGTCCCTTGCCGCCACCGGCATCATTGCCGTTCCATCGCGGAACAGCAGCGCGGTCAGATAGACCAGCGAGCGAATCTTGTCCGGGTGGTGCTCCGCGGCTTGGGTGATGGTCAGTCCACCAAGACTATGGCCGACCAGAACAACCGGCTCGTCCAACTCGTCCAGCACCTTGCAGACATAGTCGGCGTAGGAACTGAGAGTTACCTGGCTGGGTGGCACATCAAACTCGCCGTAGGTGTTACCCGGTAGGTCAACTGCAATCACATCATGGCCTTGTGACTCCAGCAGCGGAACTACTTTGTCCCAACACCAAGAGCCGTGAGATGCCCCGTGAACCAGTACAAATGTGGTCATTTCACACCCCCGTTGGTGGTCGTAAATCCTGGGCTGTAAGTCTTGGACTACCAGCCGGAGCATGATAGCAGTTTTGGTCGCAGTTCTTCCAAAAGCATGGTAGCCTCGGGTGGGAATTTTTTAATACAACCAGAGCGCTTGGAGCCTAAATTGACTACTTGGACCGCTGACCAACTATCTTCGATACATAACATGCTCAACCCTCGTTCGATTGCGGTGGTGGGCGCATCACCTAGGATGGCCTACGGTGGCCGCATGCTGGCCGCCGCACTAAAAGCATCAGCAAGGGTAAACGTCTATCCAGTGAACCCTCGTTATGAAGAGGTCCAGGGCGTCAAATGTTACCCAAGCGTGACCGCTCTACCAGAAACGCCAGACGTGGTCTGCGTGGTGGTCTCGTCCGGGCAGGTTTTGGACGTTTTGGCCGAGAGCCATGAAAAGGGAACCAAGGCCGCAGTTGTGATCTCCGCTGGTTTTTCTGAACGGGGCACCCAGGAAGGACGCGACCTCCAGGCGCAGGTTGCCACGTTTGCCAGGGAGTCTGGTCTCCGCATCAGCGGCCCCAACTGTCTGGGATTGGCCAACGTGAAAGACGATATTTGGGTTAGCGCATCTTCCCGGGGCGCAGATGGGCTGGGCGGATCGGTTGGTCTGGTTTGTCAGAGTGGCGCATCGGCGTTCGGCCCGTTCTTAAACCGGGCCATCGACAGCGGAATCGGACTCAGCTACATCGTCTCCACTGGCAACGAAGCCGATCTGGATTTTTCAGACTTCGTGCGCTATCTGCTGGATGATGACGACACCAAGGTGATTGCCGGGTTCGTTGAGGGTTTCAAAGACGCCAAGAAGTTCATCGAGGTTGCCAAGCTGGCAGCGGAACGCGGCAAACCGATTATTCTCATCAAGATTGGACGCTCGGAATTGGGTGCCAAGGCTGCCCAGTCACATACTGCGGCCCTTACTGGCCTGGACGCCCTCTATGACGCAGCCTTGGCCCAGTACGGCGTGATTCGGGTCGCCGACTACGACGAGTTGTTGGAAGTCGCGAACCTCCTGGCCAACTCCCCTGCGCCAGCCGCCAAGGGCTTGGCCGTGGTCTCCCATTCCGGTGGAATAAGCTCGCTGACTGCCGATATGTGCGGCCAGATCGGCCTGGACTTGCCGGTGTTGAACGACGCCGCCCGCGACGGCATCAATGGTGTGCTCAAGGGCTTTGGCTGGGCGTCCAACCCGTCTGACGTAACTGGCTTTGCCAACAGCGATTCTTTCCCAGAGATTATGCAGTTCATGGCCAACGACCCGGCCATGGGCACGCTGGTGGTTGCCAGCTCTGGCGGCGACGGCCAGGCAACTCAGGTGATCGCCCAACGAGATCTGGCCACAGAGATGCCATTGGCGTTCCTCTGGACGGGTAGCCGCCAGGAGACGGCAGGTTTGGACCTGCTAAAAAAGGCCAGCATTCCGGTCTTTTACACGCCAAACCGCCTGGCTTCAGGTATCCGCAGCCTGATTGATTACCACAACTGGCTGGGACACCGTGGCACATCAGGGTTCCCTGAAACAACGGCCATTAATGCAGAGCAACAAGCAGCAGCCTCCAAACTGACTACCACCGGCGGCATAGCTCTCTCAGAGCACCAGAGCAAGGGCCTAATCGCGGAGTGGGGAGTCCCAGTCACACGTGAGTCATTAGTGCAAAACATCGACGATGCAGTGGCCGCAGCCAGCGAAATTGGCTACCCGGTGGCTATGAAAGCCGACGTAATCAACCTGCCCCACAAGACGGACGCCGGCCTGGTAATGCTGGGCCTGAAGGATGAAGCTGCAGTCCGGAAAGCGTTTGACACAATCAAAGCCAACGCCGCCCATGCCGGCGCGGTTGGAGATGGTCTCAACGGGGTATCAGTCCAGGAAATGATTGTGGACGGAGTGGAGGTAATCGTGGGCGTCAGCTACGACTCCCAATTGGGCGCAACGATTCTCTTCGGTTCCGGCGGCGTGATGGTGGAGGTCTACAACGACGTTGCCTTACGCCTCTGCCCAATCGACAAGAGCGATGCCCTAGAGATGATTGCCGATGTCAAAGGCGCGCGTTTACTGGAAGGGTTCCGGGGACGCCCCGCCGCCGACGTTGACGCCCTGGCCGATACGCTGGTGCGAGTCTCCCAGATGGCCGCCCAACTGGACGGCAGCCTGGCAGAGCTGGACATCAACCCGCTGATGGTTCTACCCAAAGGCCAGGGAGTGAAGGCCGCTGACGCTGTGGCGGTGTTCCAGGTCTAGCCAGTCTGTTTGTTAGCCCCGGGGTCTCAGGCATGACCAAAAGACCTCGGTAATCACCTGCTAGACGTCGATTCGGTAGACCTTGGTAGCTGTGTCATGGAACATGGCCGCCCGTTCGGTTGCTGAATAGCCTTTGGACATCAGCTTGAAGGCGTTGGTCATGACGTTGTAGGAGAACGAGACCTTGTCCGGCGGAAAGTTGCTTTCAAACATGCCGCGCTCCGGGCCGAACTGCTCAATGACATAGTTCAGCCAAGGAGCCATGGCCTCGGAAAGTTCTTCGGAGCCGATAGGTTCCGCTCTCTGATGCCAGTCAAATCCCC
>Ga0209501_10003109_pt1 | contig 16897 bp, 14 predicted proteins | sample ArcticOcean_MG_C_4_FD_187434 | JGI IMG/M metagenome (GOLD analysis project Ga0209501, IMG submission 187434) | Marine microbial communities from western Arctic Ocean - ArcticOcean_MG_CB4_134 (SPAdes) (version 2) | ecosystem: Environmental > Aquatic > Marine > Oceanic | place: Arctic Ocean...
AAAATAATTTCTAAAATATTTACTTATTTAATTAATCCGTCTGCATCTTCAATTGGTGAGCTTTTTTCATTATTCAAATCATCTCTGGATGGTAAAACCAAAAATATTAATACAATTGGTATTCCTATCCCAGTGAGATAGAGTAATTGCCACCAACCTGATCTATTAGTATCATGCAGCCTTCGAGTTCCAACTGAAATAGAAGGTATTAAAGTCCCTAAACTCCAGAGTAATCCTATTGGACCTGTACCCCAATTTTCAGTTTGAGTTGGAAAAATAAATCCGTCCACAACACCAATAGCTATCCCCATTACTGTTAAGAATAATGCGAACCACCAAAACTCGGATCTTTTGGCTTTTCCTTCAAATATGGCATATTTAAAAAAACATATTTCAATTGATTTTTGAAATGTCATTTTATTTCTCCTTGCTAGGTTTTAAAAATTCAATCTTTGCTTTATCAGAATATAACACTTCTTTTTCATAAAAATCAAATATATAACTAAAATCAAATATATCATTATTATTAATTTTAAATTTTGAAAAAGAATCAAATTTTCGCATTCGTAATTTGACTGTGTTTATCCAAAATAAAGTGATTGTTTGATGATATCCTATTGTCATTTTTTTATCTGAATGAAAATTATTATATTTTTTAATACCAGTAATGATTGCTTGAGAACCTTTTTTATTTCCATATTTTTCTAATGAAAGATAGGCCATTCTTAAATGAGATAAATGGTTCCATTCATCCCATGGCAAATTACAGTTCTCAAAACTAGTTAAGAAGTCTATATCAGTCATTAAACAATATCAATTTATTATAAATATATAAAATTAATCATATTATTAGTATTTAACTCAATCACTATTGTGATAGATTGAATCAGTTTTAATTATATTAATAAAAATTTGAAAACTGACAACCCAATTTACAGTCAAAATTATGTGAAACTTACTATCGGATCATTGTCTTCATCTATATCATTTTGGATTCAAATCCCATTGATAATAATTATAATGTATGAATTAACAGAATCGCCTCTTCAAGTAACATTTGCTAACGTTCTTTGGGCATTACCTTGGTCGATAATTGGTGGCTTCGCAGGTACGATTGCCTCTAAATATAATGATAAAAATATAATGATTTTCGGACGATTATTATCTTTTAGTGCAATGTTGTCTTTATCAATTCTTTCGTTTTTAGGATATCTAAATGTATTTTTTGTATATATAACTCTATTTATACACGGATCTGGCGTAGTAATTGATTTCCCTGCAAAAAGACAATTAATGCTTGATATTCTTGGAAGGGATTATATTGTAAGAGGTAATGCTATCGAAGCATTTTTCTGGCAATTCAGTAAATTGATAGGCCCCTTATTAGCAGCAACGTTTTTGTCATTTTTAAACGAATCATTCGGATTACTACTCATCTGTGTATTTTTATTTATAAATCTAGTTTCTATTATTTCGTTAGATTACACTTATGAAGGATTATATTCAAAAGATTCTCCGAAAAAAGTAAAAATAAAAGACTACATAAATCTACTTTCAAATAATAAAATTGTATTAACATGTTGTGGGGCAACAGTAATAATGAATATGTTTATGTTTCCTCAACAATCTCTGGCACCTTTCGTTGCTGTGGATATTTTAGGAAAATCATCAACCTTTAGCTCGATAATACTAGCAACTGAAGCAATAGGAGCATTGATCACATCTGTGTTGTTACTAACTCTAAATACTAAAAAAATCGGCTTAGTATTTAGTGTGTGTTCAAGCCTATGTATGTTTTTTCTTTTCATTTATTCTTTTTCATCAAATTACGTTATAAGTCTTTTCATCGTAAGCTTAGTTGGATTAGGAATTGCAGGATTTGGATCAACTCAATCTTCTATAATTCAGCTTTCAACAAACCCTAAAGAAAGAGGGTTAGCTATGGGATTATTAGCTATTTGTATAGGCTCAAGTCCCATAGGATCGTTTCTATATGGTATTTTCGCTGAAGCTTACGGAGCGCAATTAACTTTAAGATTTTTACCAATAACAGGATGTATATTATTAATCATATTAATCTTTAGTACTAAAGTGATTTACAAAGTTAATACCCAGGCAAAGAATGAGGATCTTTAATTTGCATTACGAAATTTCTTTAAGAGAATTATTAAAGTAATAAAGCGTCAGCCCAACAATAGACAATATCAATCCACCAAAAGCAATAGTTACTAAAACACCTACATGTTCTAATGAAAAATATTCATCGATAAATCCGCCTAAAAGACCCACCCATAAACTACCTAATGACATAAAACTAAAAGACATAACAAAAATACCCACTACTCTTGCTCTATATTTATCGTTAACATAAATCTGTATAGCACTCATAACTGATGTAACATAAATAGAATTACAAAAGCCAATAAAAACAATCAATATAAAAGCTAAAATAATAGACTGAAATATCAATGATGATAAAGTAAATATTATTATCATCAATCCTGAAAAAACTAAACTAAAGCAAGCTCCTACTCTTTTATTAGGAATCCCTGATTTGGCAAATATAATTGTTGGTAAAACCGCACCTATTCCTGTCCCAGACAACAATAATCCTGTTTCCTTGGAGCCAACACCATAAATTTGTACCCCTATGTAAGGAATCATATTCATATATGCATAGCCAGCTAGGTAAACCAAGAAGGACATGCTTAATAACACTACTATAGGTTTATTACTATATACATATTTTAGGCCTTCGACGACATCAGTTAAAGGATTACCTTTTTGTAATTTTTCTTTGTTTTGCTTTGGTTTAGTTGTAGATAGAATAGAAATAAAAGTAATCATAAATATCGCAGCTATAATCAATGCAATACTTCCTCCATATGCTGCAAATATAAATCCTGCAATTAAAGGAGCAACAACTCTTGTCCCTTGCCATGCAAACAAGTCGACTACTACACCACTCGACAAATATTTCTTGTCTAATAATGAAGGGAAAAAAGACATTCTGGCTGGATTCTCAAAAGCCATAACAAAACTAATTAATCCAGCAATTATATACACATGCCAATATTCCATAAGGCCAGAGCCGTAAAAATACGCAAAGATGAAAAGTAAAATTGCAAAAATCAACTGGCATATGCTAACTATCAATTTTTTACTGTATCTATCAGCTATAGCTCCACCAAATATATTAAACATCAAAGTTGGTAAAGAAGCATACAGTCCAAGCATACCAAGAGCTTCGGGAGATTCATTCAATTCATGAACAATCCATGAACTAGAAAACATAAATATTTGAATTCCGTGGCAAGATAAAATATTACCTACAAAATAATTTTTAAAATGTTTAGAGTTAAATGCGTCTGGCAAGAATTTCATGTGAGTAGTCTATAATAATAAAATATGAATCATATCCCCAAATGAGATAACTTTTTGCTTTTCGATCTAAAATTAAAATTTATGAAATTTCTTTCAGTGAATTATTGAACAAATACGTTAACAATCCTACTATCAGTAAAACTAATCCTCCAAACATTAGAGAAATCAATACTCCAGTGTGTTCTAGTGAAAATAAATTATCTATATAACCTCCAAGTGTTCCTACCCACAAACTGCCTAAAGACATAAAACTAAATGACATAACAAATACACCAACAACTCTTGCTCTATATTGATCACTAACAAATATTTGAATTGCACTCATCACAGATGTAGCATAAAGAGAATTAGAAAAACCCATAATCATAATTAAAATCATTGCCAGCGGGATTGATTGAATCAACAAAGATGACGATGTAAATATAATTAAAAACAAACCAGAAAAAATCATTGCAAAGCACACTCCCAATCTTTTGTCTGGGATACCTGCTTTAGAAAATATAATCGTAGGAAGAACAGATCCAATTCCTGCGCTTGTCATAAGTATTCCTGTTCCTTTAGAACTGACTTCAAAAATCTGTACAGCAATGTAAGGCAGCATATTTAAATATGGATATCCAGATAAAAACACAACAAATGACATGCTAAGCAAAATAAAAATTGGTTTATTTTGATAGATATACTTTAACCCATCTAAAACATCAGTTATCGGGTTACCTTTTTGTAATTTTTCTGTTTTCTGTATTGGTTTAGTTGAAAGGAACATCCCGATAAATACCATAATTAGTATAGACGAAATAATAAGAGCCGCACTGCCACCATATATAGCAAATACATATCCTGCAATTAAAGGTGCTATCACTCTTGTTCCTTGCCATGCAAACATATCAACTACTACACCACTCGACAAATATTTCTTGTCTATTAATGAAGGAAAATATGACATTTTGGCTGGCAATTCAAATGCTGTTGAAAAGCTAATAATTGCTGCAATAATGTAAACATGCCAATATTCTAATGCTCCAATTCCATAATAATAAGCAAAAACTACACAAATTATTGCCTGAAAAGATTGAGCTATACTTACAATTAATTTTTTACTAAATCGATCTGATAATGCGCCTCCGAACAAGTTAAATATTAATGCAGGTAATGAAACATATAATCCCAGTAATCCTAGAGCTTCAGGTGATTCATTTAATTCATGTACAATCCATGATTCTGCAAACATAAAAATTTGGATACCATTATATGTGAGTATATTTGCTGCAAAGAAAACAGCAAAATGTTTTGAATTAAATGCTTCGGGGAGAAATTTCATTAGGGTATTCTATCAAAATATAAATTAATACAATATTAATTTATTGTTCATAAAATTATCTTTAAGTAGTATTAGAGATATTAATGATTAGTAAATCAATATATTTTAAGCACATTACAAATACATTATTATAATATCAATATGGAGTAATAAATGGATATCAATAAAAAATACCTCCTTGCCAAACAAAAATTGCCATTATATTGGGATAAATTAGTAAAAAATGATACAGCTAATATTGTTTGGTCTCATGATGGGCAAGGTTTTTTGATTTTTACAAATTCTAAAAATGGAAATGAATTAAAAGTATATGACGTCTCAGATACAAATCCAAAATATGAATATCAAACCAGTGTATTTATCGATTATTTAAACCATGAAAAACTAGATAAAAAAACAATTGAACTAATTATTTCAAGTTCTAATAAAAATAAAAAAATCAAAGAATCATCAGTAAACATTTATTACGACAATCAATTAGAAGAAGTTACTTTTGAATATCAAAATCATGTGTTCAAATATAATTTTATAAATTCATCTGGAAAATATCATTCTATAAAAATCCCGTCAGATAAATATATTCATATATCTGCAGATAGTCAAAAGCATGCTTGGATTGAAAGCAATAACCTAAAGTATAAACATTTAAATTCAAAAGAAATCATTACACTTACGGAAGATGGAATAACTAAATATAGTTACGGTGAATCACCTTTCCTTGGAAAAGGAAGTACACTAGCGAGACAAATCGGCACTCTTTTCCCATCTGCCTTAGCTTGGTCTCCTTCAGGAAGGTATATTTTTTGTATTAGGCTCGATGAAAGAAAAATAAATGAATTGCCATTAATCCAACACATAAAAGGAGATTCTCCTGTAAGGCCTCAAGTGCATTCTATTCCTTATAGTATGCCTGGAGAGGAAATATCTGCTAATGAAATTTATATATTTGATACTCATTCAAATTCTGTAGTACCACATGAAGAAAAACCTTTTCCTTATTTTGGAATGTTTCACGTTGATTTTGTTTCCAGCAATGATCAATATAATTTCTTTTGGTCACCAGATGAAAAATATTTCTATTATCTGATTTCTGATCGTGGTCAATATACTATAACGCTAAAAAAATTAGAAATTGATTCTGGGGAAATATCAGAAATAGTTACGGAAAGTTCTGATACGTATGTAGATATGGCACCCAAAATTACTGATTACCCAGTAATACGCCCTCTTTTCAAATCAAATAGATTAATTTGGTATTCTGAAAAAAGTGGATGGGCTCATTTATATATGCATGATCTGAGTAATGGAAAAGAATTACATCAGATCACATCAGGAGAATGGAGAGTAAGAGAAATAATTGATATCGATGAAGAAGAAGAAATAATTTATTTTACCGCAGGTAGCAAAGAACCTGAGTACGAGCCATATTGGGAAGGATTTTACAAGATAAATTTTGATGGATCCAATCTAACATTACTAACAAAAGAAAATGCAAATCATATTGTTAGTTTTAATAATAAAAGTAAATATTTTATTGATCAATACAGTGCTATCCACACACCTCAAGTTACTTTATTAAAACATACTGAAGATGAATCTGCAAAAGAGTTATTAAAAGCAGATATTTCAGAACTTTTAAAACTAGGGTGGACTGATCCGGAATATTTCTCAAGTAAAGCTGCTGATAATGTAACTGATGTTTATGGAGCTATTTTTAAGCCTTCATATTTTGATGAAAACAAACAATACCCAATACTTGATTACATATATCCGGGGCCTCAAAGTCTTGGATTAAGAGATCATTCATTTGGGCATGATAATGGGCAGGTAAACTCTATAGTAGAATTAGGTTTTATAATTGTAATTATAGAAGGAAGAGGAACTTCTGAAAGATCAAAATCATTTCATGATTATTCCTACGGACAGCTAGAAGACAACGGATCAATTGAAGATCATATTCATATTATAAAAAATATAGCTAAAACAAGAAAATATATTGATATAGATAGAGTTGGGATGTATGGACATTCAGGAGGTGGATATTCAACAGCAAATGCATTACTAAAATATTCTGATTTCTACAAGGTAGGAGTTGCATCATCAGGAAATTATGACAACCTTGAATATAATTCTAGGTGGGGAGAAAAATATCAGGGTAAAGTTTCAGATGAAATTTATAATAACCAAGCCACTAGGAATTATGTTTCTGGATTAACAGGAAAATTATTACTTACACATGGAGATATGGATGACAATGTATATATGTACCACACTCTCAGGCTTGCCCATGAATTAATTCAAAACAATAAAGATTTTGATATGTTAATCATTCCGGAAATTGAACATACTTTAGTTAATTCTGAAACTTCATTAAAATCTTGGAAATTTTTTTGGAGAAAAAGATGGGATTATTTTGTACAACATCTGTTGAATGAAACTCCACCAAGAGATTTTGAATTATAATTTTGCAATGTGCTTAAATATAATTCAAAATAAAACCAATTTGGTATACTGAAAATATACGAATATGTTATAAATGATCATATATGAAATCAATCCTATTAAAAAATGGGCTAATAATAAATGGGTCTGGTAATCCAGGTTTTTTTGGCTCTGTATATATAAAAGATAATAAAATTTCAATAATCCGAAATGATCAAAACAATATAAATGCTGATATAGAAATAAATTGTCAAAACAAAGTTATATCTCCTGGATTTATAGATTTACATTCTCATTCATCTCTAACTATTTTTGGAGAACCAAAACATGAACCAAAAGTATTTCAAGGCGTAACTACCGAATTAGTGGGAATCGACGGCGTATCGCCTGTTCCATTTAAAAACAAAAGAGAATTAGAAAGATATATATGGTTAGATTCCGGATTTAATGATTACCCTCCCAAAATTGATTGGCTCAAAACAGTTGAATATCTTAATAAAATAGATAACAAAGTTGCTGTTAACATAGCATGCATGATTGGGAACGGTCCAATTAGAATATGGGAAGTTGGATGGAATAATAAGCCCGCGACATCTAAACAACTTGCTAATATGAATTCTATTTTAAGAGAATGTTTAGAAGAAGGGGCATGGGGATTGTCTAGTGGATTAGATTACCCACCTGGGTCCTATGCAAGCACTAATGAATTAATCAGTCTATGTAAAGAAGCCGCAAAATTAGATGGTTTTTATCACACGCATACCCGAGCAAAATTAATTTCAGAGCAAAATTTTCTTGCTCCATGGGAAGAAGCAATAGAAATAGGTAAAAAATCAGGAATCCCTGTGCATTTAACTCATTATAAACAAAGAGATGCTGGAGTAGGTTCTTTTAGAGATTATTTAGGATTAGTAGAAAATGCACGAGATGAAGGAATGGACGTAACTTTTGATTCGTATACATATCCATACTCTGGTACAACAATCACAATTATTTTACCCGAATGGACTAAAGATGGTGGCCCAGAAATATTAATTAATCATCTTAAATCTAGTACTTCTAGGCAAAAAATGTGTAAAGAAATTAATCATGAATCTTTTAAAGAAAATTGGTTAACAAATTTTAAAAAACCTCACAACAAAAAATACGAAGGATTATCTGTTTCTGAAATAGCAATTATGCAAGACAAAGATGTTTGTGAAACAATTTTTGATTTACTAATTGATGAAAATCTTGGTATTTCTACTGTTGGGTTAGGGAATGCCGCTCATAGCATTCCAGAATTTATTAAACACCCCGCAGGTATGATAGCATCAGATTCGCTAATATTTGGAGATTACCCTAATCCAAGAACATATGGAAATTTCACAAAAGTAATTGCTGAGTTTTCACGAAACGATAAATTGCTATCACTTGAAGATGCAATAAGAAAAATGACTTCCTTCCCTGCACAAAGATTAGGATTAAATAAAAAAGGGTTATTGGTTGATGGATACGATGCTGATGTTATTGTGTTCGATTTATCAAAAGTAAAAGCCCCAACCACAAAAAATAATCCTAAAAGATTGTCAGAGGGAATGGAACAAGTAATTGTTAATGGAGAATTTGTTATTAAAAATAAAGTACATACTGGTAATTTGCCAGGTAAATCTATCAAAAGAGGTATTAATTCTTAAAGGAAAATTATGAAAACAGCTATACAAAACGGGAAAATAGTAACATATAAAGACAAATCCGAGGTTCTTGAAAATCATTCTTTAGTAATTGAAAATGATTTAATCATAGATATTATTCCTGATTCGGAATTAAATAAACAACACCCCGGTAGTGAAATAATTAATGCAAAAGGAAAAGCTATTTTTTCAGGATTTGCTAATTGTCATACGCATTTTAGGTTAACTTTAGCCAGAGGTATTTTCGAAAATGAATCCCCGTCAAACACTCCGCCTTTTCCAGGAATTCCTAGAAAGGATTTACCTGAAATTTCTAAAGAAGAACATCAAATCATGGTACTCCTTGGAGCATTAGAGTCTATAAAAGCTGGAACTACATTCGCAATGGAGGTGGCAGAAGGAATTATGGATTATGCTGATGAAATTCAAAAAAGTGGCCTAAGATTAGTTATGGCAGAACAGATGTCTGACAGAATGTATGGCAGTTATGGAGAACCCGGCAAAATAGAATCAGATCCTAAACGTGTTGAAGCTGGTATCGAGAGAGTGACCAATCTTTATTCAAAATGGAATGGGTATGACAACTCAAGAGTAACGGTAGGAATTGCAGCTCATGCTCCAGACATGAATTCACCTCATTCTCTGAATGAAATCCGTACAATACAAGAAAAATTAGATATTGTTTCAACAATTCACTTAAATCAGTTATGGGGTGAAGTCCAAAATATAATAGATAATTATGGAACTACACCAACAAAATATCTAGAACAAAATAATTTTTTAAATGACAAATTAGTTGCTGCTCACTGTAGATGTATGAGTAAAGAAGAAGAGAAAATTCTTGGTAAATTTAAATCTACAGTATCTTTCAATTCTACAATAGCTGCTAGAAGAGGGTTAAGTCCTAATATAAAAGACCTTGAAGAATTCGGATGTAAAATCGGAATGGGTTCTGACAATATGGATGAGAATATGATTGAAGTTATGAGAATGGGAATGTTTATGGAAAGAGTTAGAACAAATCATGGTAGAGAACCTCATCCAAATGAAGTGTATGGATGGGCAACTAAAAACGGATATAAATCCCTCGGAGTAGAAAATGGAGGAACAATTACAAAAGGAAGCAAAGCTGATTTAATTCTAGTCAACTTACTCCAACCACATATGGCGCCTCAGAATGATATAGTATCAAATTGGGTTCATATGGGGCAAATTCACGATGTTGAATCTGTCATGGTTGATGGAAAGTGGATAATGAAAGATCATAATGTTCTTCATTTAGACGAAGAATACATTGTTCATGAAGCGAATAAAATTGCTAAAAAAGCTTGGGGTTAATTCTGTAATCGTGCGAAAAGATTTAAATATACTAAATAACACATTTGGATTTAATAAATATTTAGCTAATCAAGAAAATATAATTTCATCTGTTTTAGATAACAAAGATGTATTAGCTATTATGCCGACAGGATCAGGAAAATCTCTGTTATATCAATTACCAGCACTTTTATTTGAAGGAGTCACTGTAGTTGTATCTCCTCTAATAGCTCTTATGAAAGATCAGGTAGACGAATTAAACCAATTAGGGATATCAGCAAGGAGTTTAAATTCTTCACATTCATCGAAAGAAAATGCAAAAACAATTAATTTAATTAAACAAAATAAATTAAAAATTCTTTACATATCTCCAGAAAGGTTAATGCAATCAGAAACTCTAGGTTTATTCAATAAATCTAACATATCATTTTTGGCCATTGATGAAGCACATTGTGTTTCTCAATGGGGGCATGATTTTAGAGAAGAATATTTACAATTAGGGAAAATAAGGTCTGATTTGCAAGGAAAATTTCCTATACTTGCATTAACAGCTACTGCAGACAAGGCTACCAAAACTGAAATTGTAAATAAATTATTCTTAAATAATACACCAAGTATAATCGAAGGCGGATACGATAGACCTAATATTTTTCTATCATTTGTTCCTAAGCAAAACGCAAAAACTCAAATTTTAAATATCGTAAACAAGTATAAAAATACAAATGGAATAATTTATTGTTCATCAAGAAAAAAAACTGTTGAACTTGCAGATTTTCTTTCAATCAATGGGCATCCAAATGTATTCCCATACCATGCAGGATTAAGTAATGAAGATAGATTAAAGGCTCAAGAATTATTTAAAAACAAAGACGACACAATTATCACAGCAACAATAGCTTTTGGAATGGGAATAGACAAACCTAATGTAAGATTTGTATGCCATTTAGATATGCCAAGTAACATTGAAAGTTATTATCAAGAAATCGGAAGAGCAGGGAGAGATGGATTACCTGCTTATACATTAACAATTTATGGCTTAGATGACATAGTTTTACGGAATCAACAAATCGAATCTAAAGATTCAAGTCAAGAAAATAAACGCCTTGAATATCAAAGATTAAATGCATTGATATCTTTATGCGATGCCATAAGATGTCGAAGGCAAGTATTATTAAATTATTTTAATGAAAAAATTGAGGCGTGTAATAATTGTGATATATGTTTAGATGGAATAGATTTAGTAGATGGCACTGAAGATGCGCAAAAAATACTTTCTGCAATATCTAGAACAGGACAAAGGTTTGGCTCTAATCATATCTTAGATATTTTGACAGGCAATGAAACAGAAAATGTAATTAAATTTAATCATGATAAATTACCTACTTTTGGAGTTGGACAAAATCTCACCAAAAAGAATTGGAGATTTCTTTTAAGGCAGCTTATGTCTGCAGATCATATAAAAATGGAAATAGAAAAATATGGAGCTTTAAAAATAACTACAAGTGGAAATGAATTATTATACGCTCGAATAAGCTTCTCAAAGCGAAAAGAAGATACAAAGCCTGTGAAAAATAAAATCTCTAAAGACAAAGTAAAAATAAATGATACTTTGTTAGATGATTCGGAAACAAAAGATATATTCGAAAAATTAAAAAATTACAGAACTGAAAAAGCATCTGAGAAAAATGTTCCTCCCTATGTCGTGTTTCAAGATAAAACCATAATCGAATTATCAAATGCAAAACCAACATCTGAATCGAATTTGTATAAAATCAATGGACTTGGTAATGTAAGAGTAGAGGAATATGGCAATGAGATTTTAAAAATAATTAATGAAAATAGTTCTTTGCAAAACCAAAATTTTTTTGGTATGAAATCAAACATTCAATCATTTGCATACCGAGACAAATCTTGGTCTGCAAAAAACGACCTTGAAATCAAATATTTGCATACCGAAAAAAATCTCTCAATAACTGAAATAGCTCAATCATTTAAAACAAATGAAAGTGCAATTAGATTACGTTTAAAAAGACTTGGACTTTAATATTACAATTACTAAATCAAGTAAATAAGGGAAAATTATTTCTTGTTAGGGTTACCTTCTATAGATATATTCGGTAACCAGTCTAACCATGATGGTAAATACCATGCTCTTTTTCCTAGTATTTTCAGCACACTTGGTACTAAAATTGATCTTACAATGGTTGCATCAATTAATACTGCAGCTCCAAGACCAAATCCCATAGATTGGAAGAAAGTTATATCACCTAGTGCAAATCCTCCGAATACAGCTACCATAATAAGAGCAGCGCCTGTAATTATACTAGCAGTTTTTCTTAATCCGAACGCAACAGAATCATCAGTAGAATTGGTTTCATCAAAATTTTCTTTAATTCTACTTAGCATAAACACATGATAATCCATAGACAATCCAAACAATATACTAAACATAAATAAGGGTAACCAAAACTCTAATTGATCAACTTGTTGAAACCCAATAAAATCTATCATAAATCCTTTTTGAAAAACCAATACTAATAGTCCATAAGATGCACCAACTGAAAGTAAATTCATTAAAATTGAAGCTATAGAAATAGTAATAGATCTGAAAGCAAAAAGTAAAAGTAAAAGGCTAAGCAAAAGAACTATTCCGACTACTATAGGAAAATAATCATCAGTCATTTGAACTGAATCTACCACCTCTGCCGAAAGTCCTCCGACATAAACTGTATATTCCGAGGTTGGAATCCCAATAAAAGCTGATGGTATTAATTCATTACGTAAACGTTTGACTGCTGATAATGCTGGTTGATTCTGAGGATCACCAGGAATCAATGCAGTAAGTTCTGCAAAATTCACTGACGGCTCTAAAACTAATTCAGGTGTTAAAAAAGAATCATCCTCAGTCATTTTATCCTCAAGATTTTTAATAGCATCAGATATTTGTTCTGATTCTATATTGGCATCAATAACCACATTAGTAGGTGCGTCTAATCCAAAACCATATTTATCATTTAACAATTCAAACCCTACTCTCATGGGTTCATCAGCAGGTAAAGCCGAAAGTCCGCTTGTACCTTTTTCTAAATCAAAATAAAAATATGATAAAGAAATTAAAAATAATACTGCCATTGTCATACTTATTATTGGTCTTCCCATGACCATTAATGTCATTCTATTCCAAAAGCCTCCATCATCATTTTCTGATTCGCTTTTTGGTGTAAGAAATTTTATGGATACACCTCTGTTTTTCAATAAAGAAATAAATATTACAAATAACATTACTAACCCAGAAACTATTAAAAGTTTGGGGCCTAATTCTTGTGTGATTGCAACAAATAAAAATCCAATTATATATAATAACAAAACTGCAAATCTAGGAACTTTAAAACTACTAACACGATCACCTAAAATTCCAATTATGGCCGGTAATAAAGTAATTCCTGCCATAACTGCAACAAAAACAACTAATATAGCTCCTACACCTAAAGCATGAAATATTTTTTCAGGAATTACAAACATACCAACCAAGGCAAAAACAACAGTTAAACCACTAAACATTACAGCTTTCCCAGCAGTACTACCCGAATTAATTATTGCATCAAGTTTTTCAAATCCTTTTTGTCTTTCTTCTCTATATCTGGATAGGATAAACAAACAATAATCAATACCTACTGCTAAGCCCATCATAGTCATAATATTTGGCACAAAATCATTAAGGTCTACTACTTGTCCTAAAATTGCTACAAGGCCAATTGCTACAAAGATAGCAACAACGGCCAGTATTACAGGAATAAATGCTGAAGTTACCGATCCGAATACTAAAGCTAAAATAATTATAGCAGCAGAAATTCCTATAGTTTCTCCTGTTACCAAATCTTGTTCAGCAAGTTCTTGGAAAGAAAATTCAACAGCTTCGCTGCCAATAAAATAATATTGAAAATCATCGTTAGAATATTCTTCCAATAAATGGACTAATGGAGGAACTAGATTACCTTTAACAAAAGGAGTTGAAATCATGATAGTTGTAGCATCTTCGGAAGGAGTGATTTGATAATCGTTAAGGGCTCCAATATTCTGATCTAATCCTGTTCTATCAATTTCATATTGAATTTTTTTAAAAAAATCATTTAAGGATTTAGCATATTCTTCTGATGGGAAAAGATATTTTTCTGATGAAACAACTAATAAATTATCTGATCCTTGTTGTGAGTTGTCATCATTTTTAATATCTTTTTGAGAATTTAATAAATCAGTTTTTTGTTTCTTTAATTTTTGAGCCAATTTGAATTCGGTATCAACGGTGGAACCATCATCTCCTGACAATGCACTATCAAGATAATTTTGAGATAAATAACCTGATAATCCCATAAGTAAAACCCAGCTTATTATTATTAATATAGGTTTACGCGCGCAAAAACTTGTTAAAGATTTAAGATTCATTATTTTCCTCAATGAAAAAATGAAAGAAAAGGTTTTTTTAATAAAATCAATTTATATTTTAGTATTCAAATATAAATTGATTTGGGTACTAAATGTATTATATAAATTTGTGCAAAATTTAACAATGTGCAATGTCGTTAATTATTTTGCCTCAGTTTCGATTCTTGATTTTCAGAAATAATAAGATAAGCAATCATGCTTAATATTACAATTATCCCTCCCAAGATTGTTAAATTTGTAGGTTGTTCACCAATTCCTAGCCATATCCAAATTGGTCCCAAAACACTTTCTAAAAGCAAAATCAAACTAACATTTGTTGCTTTGGTGTACCTAGAAGCGAGGGATAGTAAATACATAGGAAATGGTAATATGAATATTCCAGTAAAAACAATTGGTAAAACATTACCATTTAACATGTTTTGGAAACCAGTGATGAACAACCCAACAATTCCCGATAAGAAAACCCCAATACTCATTGGTAAAACAAAAGGTAATTGTGTTTTATGGCGGATTATCACAAAAGTAATTGCTATTGTCATTGCCGCGCCCAATCCACAAAATGCTCCAATTACTGAAGGCATATCAATATATATCAAATTAGAATTATCCCCGGATCCAAAAATAGCAATTGATATCCCAATTAAAACAGAAATTATAGCTACCCAAGTTGATTTTTGTGTTGGTTCTTTTAGTATAATTTCACCAAAAATCGCTGCAAATATTGGAGCTGTTGCAACACAGAATAATACAACCGGAACAGGTGCAATGGAAATTCCGATACAAAACAGAATTCCATTAATGAAATAGCAAGTAATTATAGAGATACTCCACTTTGATTTCAAAGTTATAAAATCACTTTTCGATGATGATTTACGAGTTATATACCAAAGTAAAAAATAGCACGCTCCTGCTAATAAACCTCTCCACGCAATCATTTCAAAAGCAGGCATATCACCCCAAAGTAAAAACAATGTATCTGGAGAGATGATTAACACACCAATGAGTGCTATTCCTATTCCATAAAAAGGGTGCTTATTCATTGTGGTATAGATCGTTTAAGTATCATATTAATTTAATGATTAGTGAATATATAATTGCGGATAGAATTGCAACAAATAAAGTAGCGACAATGATTAATCCTAAAATAGAAATCTTATTATTTCCGAGTTTCACTTCATTTTCAATATAATTTTCATTGATTTTTTCTTTTTCAACAGCCTTTTCTACATCAGAAAGTTTTTCCCAATTCTTAACCGTTCCATACATATTCACTTCAAAAAAACATGTGTCACAATATTTATTGTCAGGAATACCTGCTAGTATAAGTTTTTCATTACATCTATTACATAAATCATTATTCATATTACTCATTTAAAACGTCCTCAATAATTTTCTTTTGCCTTATCGCCTCATTACTATTTTTATCCATGATTTCGCATAAATCAAATGTAGCTTTCCATAATGCCCAACCTCTTGCTCTAAGCCAAGTATCAGAATCATAATTCATTTCATGTTTAAAAGTTTGCCTAGATTTACCTTTTAAAAAAGTCCATGCAATTACCAAATCACACGCAGGATCTCCAATTGCCATACCTCCAAAATCGATAACTCCTGAAAGCTTCAATCCATCTATAAGAAAATTTCCAAAAGCAAAATCCCCGTGAATCCATACTTTTTTATTAAATTTTATTTTAGAAACCATTTCCCAAAATTCCATACAGGCTTTTCCATCTATAATTCCACCAAGTTCTGAAATTTGCGATCTAGCTCCAATATCTTTAACAATCAAATGCCCCCCTCCCCATCCATTATGTTTACCAGGTGGTGGGCCGTTTACATTATTAATAGAATGAAGTTCTTTAAGAAAGTTTGCCAATTGCAAAGAAATAATTTCTAAAGATTTATCATCAAAATTCAATTGATTTGCACTTGTTCCATTTAACCATTTATAAATCGAGAAATGGAACGGATAATTACATGAAGGATTTCCCATTTTAATTGGCACTGGGATATCTATGCTTAAATATGATTTCAAAAGAGGAAGTAATTCTTGTTCCTTAGCAACTTTCAGAGCATAGTATTCGGCTGAAGGTAATCGTACAAGCATGTTTTGGCCTAATCGAAATGTACGATTGTCATGGCCTTGTTGTTCTACTGGATTGATAGATAAATGAGAATATTCAGGGAATTGCTCATATATAAGTTTTTTTACAAAATCTACATTAATCAATTTTACTGAAAAATTATATTTATTACTATTTTGTATTTTGATCACCTATTGCTTGTTTTAATTTATTCAATTTTGAAACCCAAGGGC
>Ga0209501_10003112_pt1 | contig 16889 bp, 10 predicted proteins | sample ArcticOcean_MG_C_4_FD_187434 | JGI IMG/M metagenome (GOLD analysis project Ga0209501, IMG submission 187434) | Marine microbial communities from western Arctic Ocean - ArcticOcean_MG_CB4_134 (SPAdes) (version 2) | ecosystem: Environmental > Aquatic > Marine > Oceanic | place: Arctic Ocean...
TGACCGTGGGTCTGCATCCCATCCTCGCCGAGGATGAGGCCCTGTATCGCCACACGCTGGCACACGAACTCCTGCACGTGGCGGGCCTGACCGATCACGATGATCGCCACGCATCGATTCTCAACCAGATCGCCCCGGCCCCAAGCCTAGCGGAGAGTGCCCTGTTGCGGAACCTCAGAGATCAAGCCCTGGCCCAGCAAGAGGTTCAGGACTGGACCTGCAACCATTGCGGCTTCATCTGGAGTCGCAAGACCGTGCGCGCCCCCTCAAGATGTCCCAAGTGCGCAAGACCGTTCAAGTGATTTGAAGAAGGTCGGGAACCCGCGATGAACCACGGGCGATTAGTGTAGCTTGGATATCACCTTGGATTTCTAATCCGAGAACACGGGTTCGAATCCTGTATCGCCCGCTCTCTTCGCCAACTGAGTGACCCGATTTACTCATATACGGGGAGTAGGTCGGCGGGGTCGATGAAGCGGGGTTCTCGTGCCTGGAAGAAGGCCGGCAACCAACGTTGGAAGTGGCGCCGTAAGAAGCTCCGCCGTCGAAAGCAGGCCCGCAAGGCCAACAAGCAGTGAGGCTTTTTCTCACTCGCGATTCGATGTTCCGAGCGACAGCAAGGTCGGCTACCGAGCGGCTTTCACCGCTCGTTTGAAATAGCGTTGGCGTTGGCCGCAGTTTACCCTTGGGGGTATAGTATAGTCTGGTAGTACTACCGGCTCCAGACCGGTGGAGGGGGGTTCGAATCCCTCTGCCCCCACTTCAATCCATCAGCGAAGTGACACTTCCCGCGATGCCCAGAACCCCGGCAATGATCGCTGCATAGAAGGCGATGCCAAGTGACAGGTCGAGGCCGATGAACTCCAGAACCATATCGTCAGGCGTGGGGAACATCGTGTACCATGCCATGGCGCCGATGATGATCGCCAACGAACCGACGAGGCCAAGCATCATCGCGAACGGTGGGACCTCTTTGCCTTGCTGCTTCATGAACGTCATGATGGAAGCGCCACCCAAGGCGAGAATCCCAATGGCCAGACCGGCCTGACCTGCAGTACCTGCTGATTTCGCATCACCACACCAGTCCTCCTCCTGGCAGAAGAATGAGTCGTAGGGGATTGGAATGCCGAATCCTTCCATACCAATCCTCATTTTCGACAACCCCATGTCAATCGTGACGACTTCACCACCCTCCTCGACCTCTCCGGACATCCAGGCGGCTGAGTTGACAGCGTAGATCGCCAAGACAAGCGAAGCGACCAGCAGTCCAAGCGTCACCCATCCCATCTTTGAGGCCTCGTGGGCGGTTGGTGTGAGGGCATGGGCTTGGCCGGTTGGCAATCCGGTGAGTACTGGGGCGTAGACCACCTGTTGTTGTGGCGGAGTTGGTGCGGCGAGTCGTGGCCCCGCGAAATGCGGGTAATGCTGCTGAGTGTAGGGCAGAGCCTCGTGGGGCGGATAGCCTTGAGCAATCAGAGAATCGTAGTACGCATCCGCTTCGGACACGCGAACTGCCTCACTTCTTGATCATGAAGCCGATGGCGGCCAGAGATCCGATCCAGAATCCTGAGCCTGCGAGATCGTGTACGTGGAAGCCGAACATGTCGGTCACCAGTGAGAGCAGGAAGAACAGTCCGAAGTATCCCAGGTGGATGCCGCCGAGAATCGTCGTATTCTTCTTCAGGCCCGCAAGGATGCCTCCGATGATTGCCGTCAGGATGTAGAAGAGTGGCGAGATGCCGAACATCAGCAGCGGCACGATGATGAGTTCGAAGCCGCCAGAGTCGACGTCTGCATCACCATCACCATCACCACCATCGGCTGCCATGCCTGCCATGTCACCCATGACCCCCAACATCTCGAATCCGCTCACTTCAAAGAGGCCACCGAGGCTCACGTAGGGTAGGAAAAGCGAAACCAAGATCAACAGGACTGCGATGAAGGGCGCGTAGTATCTGGACGGCCCATCATCCATGTTCATGGCGACATTGGCATCGGTACTTGCATCATAGGGGGATTCCGTGACCATGGCGGGCGCTGCGGCGGCGGGTGCTGCATGGTGGTGCACCACATTTCCAGTATGTAGGTCCCTCCCGACGACACTATCCTGCATCGCAGGCGCAGCGGCGGCGGGTGCTGCCCCGGTGAAATTCGGGAAATGCTGTTGCGTGTAAGTCACTGCGTCCGCGGCTGAATAGCCCTGTCCAATCAATCCATCACAGTAGGTTTGTGCTTCTGACATGTGTGGTGCCTCGACTAGGCCTAAGCATGAGGGGCGGATAAGAATTGCCCAGAACTCAAGGCGTCGGATTGATGGGGGATGCCCACGCACGTGCGCGTGATGACCCTCACGCGAGCGCCTGTGGCGATGCTTCTCGCACTGTTGCTATCGATGCCGATGATCGGTTCGATCGCACTTCCAGTGGACGATTCCTTCCGCGAAATGCGTGATGGTCAGTTGATTCGCGAGGGTTGGACCACGGACATCCCCGTCCACGCGCCTCTGATGTGGAATACCGGTCCGTGGTGGACCTGGACGACGATGGATGCGGATCGCAATGGCATCCACGACAGTCTGCAGACCGCGGTCGGCACGGTCTGGGTCGGACTCTCCTACGACCACACACCGACCACCGTCGATGTTGAGAATCTGTACGATGCAGGATTCCGAGCGAAGCAGATCATCCACAGTGTGGATGCGATTCTGATCGGTGCGACCGATGCTTCCAATGTCACGACTCTGTCACAGTTGGCCGGTGTGGTGATGGTGGAGAGATATGGCGAGCTGGTGTTCTATGGCGACATCCAGACCCCTGCGGTGAAGGCGCGCAATTCCACCGAATATCCAGAGAGCGCCTGGCAACTGGGCTTCTCTGGAGCGGGTGTGAACATCGCGCTGACCGATACCGGGGTCGACGATGAGCACCCCGGGCTTGTCGGCAAGTTCGTCGCGGGCTACGATGCGGTCTGCTTCGTGCATTCGGACCCCGCATGCGTTCTCGCGGGCGGACGCGTAACGGATGGTTCGTTCAATCCCGATGATGGCAATCAGCATGGCACGGCCTGCATGGGCATGGCTTCAGCCACTGGATTGGAGGCAGATGGCAGCCAGTCTGAATATTACGGCGCGGCGCCGAATGCATCGCTGATCGATGTGCGCATCGGCACCGATCTCGGCGCGGGGCCGTTCGAGAATTATCTGATTCCTCAGGAGTTCTATGAATCGGCGATGAATGGCATCCAGTGGATCATCGACCACAAGGATACCGCTTGGCCTGGAGCCGATGAGGCCAACCATGGCATCGACATCATCTCCCTGTCCTGGGGGATCACCAGCCATGAGTCGGGTGGATCTGATGGCGAGGACATGCATTCCCGAATTCTCGATGCGGCGGTCGTCGCCGGCATCACGCCGAGTGTGGCGGCGGGCAATGATGGTCCGAACAATGACGGTTTGTCCGGTATGGGTTCCTCCTCGCTGTCGATCACGGTCGGCGCGACCGATGATCAGAACACGGTGAATCGGACCGATGATGTGGTCGCGGGCTATTCTTCGCGAGGTCCGCGCCGCGACAATGGCGATGGCAACCCGATCAACGAATTGAAGCCGGAGATCAGCGCACCGGGTTCGAACATCATTCAGGCCGAGGGTTGTGTGACCAGTGGCCTGTGCAACAATTTCGCCGGCGGCGATGCGAGCGGCAATACCTACACCGGGCGCGGCTCGGGAACCTCCTATGCCACGCCCTCTGTATCGGGTGTAATCGCGCTGGTGATCGAGGCCAATCCCGATTTGACCCCTCTACAGATCAAGGAGGTACTGAAGCAGACCGCTGAGCGCCGTGGCGCGCCCTCACAGCCGGATGTCGATGCCTATTGGAACGCGGACTTCGGCTACGGCATGGTCGATGCACGCGCCGCGGTCGAGTTGGCGATGTATCTCGGTTCGACCAATCAGACCGATGCGGTCGATGTGACGATTCAGAACCACTTGCTCGGCTTGGTCATCGAGGATGGCAATGCGATCATCATCGGTCATGCCTGGACCCAGGCCGATGTCATCGATCGGGTCGAGTATCGCGTGGGTGAAGGCGCCTGGAAGGAGGCGACCTACGAGGAGGAGCCCGAAGAATTGGGTCCGCTCACACCCTTCAATTGGACCGTGGCTCTCGACCTTTCAGCCTTGGACAAGGGTGAGCAGACCGTCGAAGTGCGTGCGGTGCGCGGCGATTTCCATTCCCTGCCGGTCACGCTGACCGTCATGGGTGAGGGTGTTGGCGATGACGTGGGCTTGAATTGGACCTTCTTGATCGGTCTTTCAATCGTTATGTTCGTGCTCTTGACCACTGTGGTTGTGATCATTTCTGCGCGCCGCGCCGATCAAGAATCGATTGAGGAGACCATCGAAGCGGAGATTCTCGACGCCGAGGAACCCCCGGGTGGCTGATTGGGCGACTCAAACCGCTTAAGCACAGAAGCCGATTCCCGGCGGCATGGCCGGCTATTCCGACCGGGCGCTGGCCATCCAGCCGACCGGTGTTCGACGAATGTTCGATATGGCCGGTGACGATATCATATCATTCGGGCTCGGCGAGCCCGATTTCCAGCCACCCCAGGTGGCGATCGACGCCATGTGCAAAGCCATGCGCGAGGGCCATAACAAGTACACAACCACGGCAGGGTTGCCTGAATTGAGGCGAACCATCGCCAAATCATGGTCAGAATACCAGCCGGGGTTGGATGAGCGCAACGTCTGCATGACGATGAGCGGCACCAGCGCGCTTCTGGCCTGTTCGATGACCCTGTTGAATCCGGGTGATAACATCCTGCTGCCCGAGCCGTATTTCCCTCTCTATGGTCCCGATGCGGTATTGTGTGGTGCGGAGCCAAGATTCTACCCCTGCCTGTTCGAAGATGCCTTCGTGCCACGGATCGAGATGCTGGAATCTCTGGTGGACGAGAACACGAAGGCCATCCTGTACAATTTCCCGAGCAATCCGACCGGTGCGACCCTCGATGTTGCCGAGCGTGATGCCTTGCTCGACTTCGCCCGCCGCCACGACCTCTGGGTAATCACCGATGAGGTGTATGATCGCATCATCTACGATACCGAGCATGTCTCCTTCCTGGGCGCGGGATATGACAAGTTGCTGCTGGTGAATTCATTCTCCAAGACCTTCGCCATGACCGGTTGGCGGATCGGCTACATCCTGTCGCCGAATATCGAGGCGATGGGTCAGATTGTCAAGTTGCAGTATTACATCTCGGCCTGCAGCAATGATGCGATGCAGTATGCCGTTCTCACCGCTTTTGACGAGGCGGCGGGCTATCCGGCTGAGATGACGATCGAATTCAAGGCGCGTCGGGACCTCATCTGCGGGCGTCTGAACGCGATGCCCGGCGTGACCTGTCATGTTCCAGAAGGCGCATTCTACGTATTCCCCAAGGTCGAGGTGCCCGGCATGAACAGTGAGGATATTGCCATCGCTCTGCTGGAGGGTGGTGTTCTGTGCTCACCCGGAACCGCCTTCGGATGTTCAGGCGAAGGCCACCTCCGCTTCGCCTACACGGTCGGACGCGAGGACATCACACGCGGTATGGACAAGGTCGAGGCCGTTCTCATGCGCCTGCGCGGCCAGGCTTGAGGTGAAGGAATGTCCCTGACTGCGGATGTTCTCCGTTTGATCGCCGGGCTGTTCGCTGGCATAATCATCCCACGCCTTCCGCTGCTGTTCTTCACCCGATTCCTGAATATGGAACGCTCTCTCTCCCCCCACCCGGACCCAATCACGGTCGATGTGCCGCTGATCCAACGCATGGTACTCATGCGACGGGTCCACTGGATGGGCTGGGCCCTGGCAGTCATGCCTCTGGGATTCGGACTCTTGGTACTGCGTGCTTCGGCCGAGCCCTTCGCACTGGGTCTGGTCGCCGGCGTGGCCTGGTTCGCAATCTCGCGCACCGTGCCACAGCATCTTGGAAATGGGCTCGGCATCCTACCGATGTCTCTGGTGAAGGAGGTCAACAACCTGCGCGAGGTCCGGGAGCGTTGCTGCGATCGTCCTTTCCCGCAATGGGAGGTGCGCGCGGTGCGCTGTCGCCACTGTCGAAGCATCCTGCTGAACCGGCCCAGGCCCGATCTCGGTCGAGTGCGCGCCGATGGCCGTCTCGCCGGCGCCTTCCGCGTGCTGCTGAGCGATGGCGGCTCACCCTTTCCACCGCTCGAAGAAGAGGAGTGATCAGTCCTCATTCGGTTCCGAAAGCGCATCCAGCCGTTCGGCAAGACCAGAGAATGCGCCCTCTTCCTCGAGTTCCTCTTCGCTCAGATGAACATCTTCTCCGAATCCCTCCGTGGTCTCGCCGGGTGCAGGCAATTCAGGAATATCCTCTCCCTCCTCTTCCTCTTCGTCCGGCTCGTCACCCTCCCACTCGGCATGGGTGCCGATCAACCATTTCGGTGGATCCTGATCTCCGCCGCCGAGAACGGCCATGGTGGTGAAGATGGCCATCGGCAGCAGTGAGAGGGCAACCAACAGGTCGAGGAAACTGGATTCGGGAATTTCGACCGAGATCGGCAGCACGGCCTCCAGAATCCGCTGTTCAAGGTGGATCTGTTCCCAACGGCCCACGTCCAGTCCGAGACCCTGGAAGGCGATGGCGACGATGGTTCGCTCAATAATCCACAACAACAGCACCGGAAACAGCCAACCCAGTCGTGTACGGTCGACCAGAATCCGACGTGCGACCGCAGCGACGCCCACACTGCGCGCCGCGATCCAAGGGAATATACGCAACCCGATGACCAGACCGGCGAGGTAGATCAGCAAGGAGAGTTCGAGCAGTCGATTCGGTTGCAACCAGCCGCTCGGTACGAAGCGCAGAACCAGCAGAGGGAGCATGATGAGGACAATCTGCACGGGTGCGGCGATCAGTTGTAGGCCACCATGGACTTCGAGCAATGGCCGCCCTTTCTCCTTGACCTCGTGGTGGACCAGACGGGTGACGCGGCCATAGGGTGAGGTGGTCAATGTGAGTCTGGCTCGATCGACCATGTCGGCATCCCGAAGACGACGACTGAGTCCGAGCACTGGAAACCACCCCCCCGCGTCGGCGACCCTCGTCGGCATGTAACCGCCGACCGCAAGTCCCAGCGCCAACGATATGAGGCCATAGAGCACGGCTGCGCTGATGATCCAAGGCAACAGGTTCACCTGGAGGGTGAAGGTGTAGGTCTCCCAATCCACCGCGACGATGTAGGTAATCGTGAACGCTAGAATCGGCGCGATGAACACCTGCGTGCCAATCACGAGGGTCAACCACATCCGTGCGAGCAGAGTACCTCTTCGAGGAGACAACAGCGGCGTTGGCTATCGACATCGCCAATAGTCTGTCGGCCCGAGCTCGGGTTCAGATGGGGATTGCAGGCGGAGGGGATGGTCGCCGTCGCTCCACCCTGTCTTAGACAGGGTTCAACCAACCTTAAGACTGGCATGTAGGTGGGAACGACGTTGATTTCGATGTGGAATGTTCGAATACCCTTCGTCCTCGTCATCCTGCTCGCCGCATCCATGGCACCGTTCGCCCTCTCCGAGCCCGAGTTGGGCGATTATGTCGAGGTCGAGAACAGCGCGGGTCGCGCACTGGTCGACTTCACAATCGTCGATGTCGATGTTGGCAACGCGAGCAAGCCCGCAGAGACATGGGGACAACCGGATGGAACCACCGCGGGCTATCTAATCCGCAACACGATGTATGAGGTTCGAATCACCTTCAAGAACGCTGGAACCGGCCTTTCATCAGTCGAAGCCCTCGGCACCCTTGAGATTGTTCATCCAATCGGTTACATCATCGATTCTTGGTCGTTCAATCTGAGCCTCGCTGGCAATCAGGAATCCGTTCAGATCGTCGAGTGGACCCCGACCGCCTCACATAGCATCGCAGCGGACAATGGAACCCTGCACGGCGGAATGATCTTCCGCGGTACGATTGATGGTGGCGTGCTCGACACCAATGATGCGAACGATGTCTACGAGGAACAGATTCCGGTCGCCATCTGGCACGATCGCATGGAGGGCACTTCACTCTCCTACTACACTCCCCAATGGGTCCCGGTCGCCTATACCGACCGCAACCCCCGAACCCTGTACGGTGGTGGAACCGACTGGCAGACTGACAACTCCTCCGCCTCGGCAGGCGACAGGCATTGGCGGGTCTCGAACCCCGGCAATGATTATGCTTCGAACATCGATGATATGCTGCGCTGGGGCTGGTTCGTGCCGACCGATGGCAATTGCGATGACCCCGGGCATGGACTCGGCTGGGGCGCGTTCGACCAAGACATCCAGGCCTACTATGGCGTTCCCTTCTGCCTCATCGAGATCAATGATTACGACCATCTATCCGTGCAGTGGGCGACCGATGCCTGGGGTTCGATGGGTGCCGGTGATGAGATGGCGCTGGAGGCCCTGCGCGGCTTCAGTTCGATCCAGCAGCTCAACCTGACCACCGCCGGCGTATCGGGTGCGCAGGATGACTGGACCCAAGTCATCTGGAACATGACCGATGTGCACAACGACAATTCCTACCGCCTCTCCTACACCAAGATTGCCGATGCATCGCTGGCCAGTGAGGGCATGCACATCGACGACTTCGTCCTGTTGGCCGTCGAGCGTGTCAACCAGTACACGGTCAGCCTCGATTGCAATGATCCGCTGCCCAATGCCTACGTGGTCATTCCCGCGGATTCGAATCCGCCCTCGCTCTATTGTGAACTCACGAACAATGGCTATCGTGAGAAACAGATTACGGTCAGCACCGAGGTCTCCAACCAGACCTGGATGAACAACTTCCCGTTGCGCATCGACAGCGACAACATGCTGGACCACGACAATTTCGTGACGCTGAATCCGGTGCCAGGTGGCGCAACCTCCGCCTTCTGGGTCAATCTGACGATTCCCGAAGGGGCTAATATCGAGACCCTGAATTGGACCGTGCGCTTCCTCGACGCGCCCACAGGGGATGAGAAGGCCGGCCTGCTGCTACCGGTGAGCGTCTCCTCCTCCTACTCGGTGCGCATCTCCGAATCTGCGCCGGCGTATCCGGCCCTGACCCTGACTCCCGGTGAAGTGGGTGAGGTCATGATGAAGGTGAAGAACACCGGAAACCAGTTCGCCGACTGGAACCTCGGCGCCTACTTCGACAGCTCGTTGTGGGGGGCCTCGAATCTCGCATGGTACGAGGATTGGGATGAGGATGGCAACAAGACGATGATCACCAGCCTGTCCCTGAGCAAGGGCGAGGAACGCCCGATCACGGCACGCTTCACCACACCGTCCCAGGCATTGCCGGGACTGGTCGAGATCTCATTGGTCGCCAGTGGCGTGCCGCCGGCGAATGCCCAGTCTGTCAAGCGTATCTACATCGATGTGCCCGCGATTCAGAACGTCACCGTCACGCCCGCGGAGGACAGCATGACCGCACATGCGAATGGCTTGACCCGAACCATGGCCGTGACGCTCACGAACCATGGCAACTCGCCGGAACGCTTCGACCTCACGCTGAATGCGGACTGGCACATTGGCGCCATGATGAACACTGCAGAGAGTGAGGAAATCGATCCCTTCGGTGGTGAGACCACTGTGATGGTCATTCTCGAGATGCCGACCGGGTTGCTGCCGTCGTTCTACCCAATCACGATCACCGCACGATCACAGTCGGATTCGAGTCTGTTTGGGACCGGTCAATTCACCCTTGAGGTGCCGACGACCTATATGGTCGAGGTCGAGGACAAGGACATGTCCGACCAGACCTTCCGCGGTGGGGATGAACCGAATACACTGAATTTCCAGATCTTCAACCATGGCAATGGTATTGATGCCTTCAACATCGATTTGACGATGGACGTCGGTGTCATTGCGACAATCAGCAATGGGGTCAGCGATGGCCGTACCGCTTTCATCGAGCCGGGGACCTCAACCAATGTCACCCTGTCCTATGCCTTTGATGATGGGACGCAGGGCAGTCGTACGCTCTCGCTCATGGCGACCAGTGTTGAGAGTGAGGCCTTGGGCACCCCCGTCACCGCGTCCGGCAATGCCGTCTTCCAGGTCGGCAGCATCGGCTGGATTCGCCTCGAGGCCGGCGAAGAGATTCACATCACAGAGTCCGGGACACATCAGATGACCATCACGGTGCACAATCAACATCCGACCGACGAACAGCAGGTCCGCCTGTCCGTCCAGCTGGACGACGCGGTCTACTATCTGACTCGCGTGGACGTTGCAACCGCCGACAAGGAATTCATCCTCGACCCCGATGCAATTCGCGTCATCAACATCGAGGTCAGGGTCACCGAGACCAATCTGGCCAACCTCGACGCGGACACAATGTCGTTCAACGTCACATTGACGGCCGAGGCCGATGATGACGTGGCCCAGATCACCATGGGTTACGAGGTCGATCGCTATGTGGAATCTGGAAGTTCAGATTCGGCGGGGGATTCCGGCTTCGCTCTGCAGAACATCGTCATCTGGGTCATCAGCGTGATTGCGATCCTCACGCTGGGGGTTGTGCTGGTCAAGGTCCTGATGTCGACCGAGCACGAGGACGAGATCTCGATGCTCAGTGGTTACGAGAGCAGCCTCGCTCTGCCCGAGGCACCGACCGTGCCCGATGCCCCGACACTGCCGAGCGCTGATGCCACGGCGAATTCGATGTATGGTGGCACACAGGATCTCTTTGAACAGCCGGTCATGGCCACTCCTCCGCCTCCCACCGAAACGCCCGAACCCGAAGCAACCCCCGATGTGGCTTCTGGTGGGCCTCTCGTACCCGAATCCGGACTCCCTGAAGGCTGGACCATGGAGCAGTGGGCGCACTACGGCGAGGAGTATCTGCGCCGTCAGAACGAAGGCTGAGCCTTCACGTCGCCTTTATGAAGGGGCCATTGGTGGGCTGCTCGCTCCATAGGAGCGTCTTGACATGGTGGGACCCGATATGTATGGTGGACAACAACCAATCTTCATTCTCAAGGAAGGCACGAACCGCACCCGCGGCAAGAGTGCCCAGAGCAACAACATCGCCGCGGCCAAGGCGGTGGCCGACGCCGTTCGATCCACCTTGGGACCCAAGGGCATGGACAAGATGCTGGTCGACAGCATGGGGGACGTGGTCATCACCAACGATGGCGCGACGATTCTCAAGGAGATGGATATCGAGCACCCCGCAGCCAAGATGATTATCGAGGTCGCGAAGACTCAGGAACAGCACTGCTACGACGGCACGACCAGTGCCGTAGTAATCGCGGGCGAGTTGCTCAAGCGTAGTGAGGACCTGATTGACCAGAACGTGCATCCGACCGTGATCTGCGAAGGCTTCCGCCTCGCTGCAGACAAGGCGGTCGGCCTGCTTGAAGCGCATGAGATCGAAGCGGATTCGGACATCCTGCTCGATGTTGCGACGACCGCGCTCACCGGCAAGTCCGCCGGCGCGGTCAAGTCATTCCTCGCCGAAATCAGTGTCAACGCCGTCATGGCGGTATCCTGCGAAGAGGACGGCGAGATCATAATCGACCTCGACGATGTCAAGGTCGAGAAGAAGCAGGGTGGTTCGATCAGGGACAGCACCCTGGTCGACGGCATCATCCTCGACAAGGAGCGCGTTCACAGCGGCATGCCGCGCAGCATCACAGATGCGAAGGTCGCCCTGATCAACTCCGCGATCGAGGTCAAGAAGACCGAGGTCGATGCCAAGATCCAGATCACCGACCCGACGATGCTCGCCCGCTTCCTCGATGAGGAAGAGGGTTACCTGCGCGGGCTGGTCGAGAAGATTCAGGCCGCGGGCGCCAACGTCATCATCTGCCAGAAGGGCATCGATGACCTCGCCCAGCACTACATGGCCAAGGCCGGTCTGTTCGCGATCCGCCGCGCCAAGAAGAGCGACATGGAAGCGCTCGGCAAGGCGACCGGTGCACGCATCGTCACCAATGTCGATGACCTCTCCGCAGCCGACCTCGGCCACGCCGCCAAGGTCGACGAACGCAAGATCGGCGAGTCCGACATGGTCTTTGTCACCGGCTGTCCCGAGGCCAAGAGTGTCTCTGTGCTGCTGCGTGGCGGTACCGAGCACGTGGTCGACGAGATTCGCCGCGCCTTCGACGACGCCCTCGGCGTGGTCAGCGTAGCGCACGAAGATGGTGCGGTTCTGACCGGCGGCGGCTCGGTTCTCGCCTCACTCTCGCGTGACCTGCGCGCCTACGCAGAAGGCATCGGCGGCCGCGAGCAGATGGCAATCGAAGCCTTCGCGGGTGCACTCGAAGTCATCCCTCGAACTCTGGCTGAGAATGCCGGTCTCGATCCGGTCAACACGATCATCGATCTTCGCAAGGCGCACGCGGAGGGCAAGTCCACCTTTGGCGTGAACGTCTACGAAGGCGGCGTCATGGACATGCGCGCAGCCAACGTACTCGAGCCTGTTCGTGTGGTCGAGCAGGCGATTCAGTCCGCCACCGAGACCGCGGTCATGATCCTGCGCATCGACGATGTCATCTCCAGCCGGGCTGGCGGTGGCGGCGGTGCGGACATGAACGGCATGGACATGGCCGGCATGGGCTTCTGATGCTGGGCCAGTCGCTCTTTGCGACCCCAATAGGTTCAAGAATCGCATTCAGGTCGACAGGCCTGTGCAGCCCGTAGGGCTGTGTGGGGTCTTCGTCATGAGCGCTGTCGTGAAGGTCTGGATCGATGAGGGCTGCATCGTATGCGATGCCTGCGAGAACATCTGCCCCGAGGTCTTCCATGTCACCGATGACACCTGCATCATCCTAGATGGCATCAAACCCGGTGAGTTCAGCGACGACATCATCGAGGCGGCCGATGCCTGCCCGGTCGATGTCATCCTGTTCGATCTGGAAGGCGCAACCGAGGCTCCGACTGAGGAGGCGGTTGCACCGACTGAGGAAGCACCTGCTCCCGCACCCGCTCCAGTCGAGATTCAGGGCGAGGGCGCACTGGCTGAAGTGATGATGGGCGACCGCGATCTTCACCTTCTGTTCGGCAGCCAGTCGGGCAATTCCGAGGTGCTGTGTGCGGCGATTGCCAAGAAAGCGCCCGACTATGGCCTAATCGGCCATGTGCACGACATGGACGGCTTCGACCTTTCATCGATGGCCGGTATGAAGCGTGTTCTGATTGTATGCTCCACCTGGGGTGAGGGTGACCAGCCCGACAATGCCGAGGACCTGTTCCAGGCGGCCAAGGCGGCGAGTGGCCTGCTCACGAGTACCCATTTCTCGGTGCTCGCTCTCGGCGATACCTCCTATGAATTCTATTGCGAGTCCGGCAAGGAGTGGGACAAGGTTCTCGAGAACCTCGGCGGCACTCGGATCGCGCCACGCGTGGATTGCGATGTCGACTATGACGCGCCTGCGGCGGCTTGGATGGGTACGGCACTGACGCGAATCGCCTGTGTCGATGCCCTTGGATTGTACCGTGAGGAACTGGTCGATGAGATGTCCTCCCATGCTGCAGGCGATTCCGCATCTTTAGGTGCGGGAGAGGTCGCGACTGTCGCCCAGCCCGAGATTCAGTTGACGGCGAGCATCTTCCGCTATGATCCGGTCTCTGGCGAGACCGGCACCGATTCCTGGGCCTGTGCTTTGCCGGGTCACCACAGCGTGCTCGAACTGCTGCGCACCCTGAAGGCGACCCAAGATGGCAGCCTCACCTTCCGCGATGGCGGTGCTGAGGATCCGACCACCGGTGTCTGTGTCAATGGCCGTCTCGTGCTGCCGGGCATGGTTCGGCTCTGCGATCTTGTTCGCAACAAGGGCGATGGGGCCTCGATCCGCATCGAGCCTCTACCTGCCTACGAGGTCATCCGTGACCTCGCGGTCGATCTCTCCACCTACGAGAATCTGCGCGCCGCGAGCCGACCTTGGTTCGTCGGTGGCGACCGCGAGGGTGCCAATACCAGTCAGGGCGTGATCGGCATCATGGATGCCTCGGTCGCCAGCGAATTGCATGCTTCGAACGATGTGGCCAGTCCCCAGTTGCTGCATGCGGCCAGCGATACCGTGCCCCACAACGCCGACTACATCGGCCCGGCTCTGGTCGGTCACCTGTGGAACCGCTCCTGTGATCCGCGCATCTCGGACAAGTCGCGTACCGCCATCATCGAGACACTCGCCGATGTCGGCGGCGTCAAAGCCGAGACCGACATGTCGAGCATCCAGCGTCAGGGACGAATGGGTCGGACCGGAGCCGCCAATGTATTGCAGGCGAAGAATGCGGCCTTGGCTCACGATGGCTACAATGGCCGCCATGGCAAACATGTCTGGTGGTTCACCTGGACGGTGAAGAGCAGTGGATTGCTCAACGAGACCATCCTCGCCGCTCAGACCATGGGTCCGATCGGCATGGTGAAGAATCTGCCTCAGATGATCCGCATGACCACCGGCTTCACGCGCACGGGTGGCCCAATCATGCGCGACAAGCAATCCCTTCTCATCGCCGCCGGTATCCCGGCGAGCATCGGCAAACTGCCGCCTCTGGTCAACAGGGCGGTGGATGAGCACCACGAGGTCGTCGCGATCTTCAATGCGCTGGATGCGCGCTTCTGAGGTGAGGTTTGAATGGCAAAAGGACTCCGATTCGCCTACTATCCGGGTTGTGTCGCTCAAGGGAGCGCGCGCGAGGTCGAAGATGCCATGCAGGGCCTATCCCGCGTGCTCGGACTCGAACTGCTGCCGATGATGGGTGCCGCCTGCTGTGGCGCGGGCGTGATGAAGCAGGCGAATTGGAAACTTCAGGCGGCGATCAATGCGCGCACCTTCTCTCAAGCCGAGGCCGCCGGCCTCGATGTGCTGACTCCTTGCGCTTCTTGCCAGGGCAACATGCACGAGGATCTCGTGACCTTGCAGGGGGATGCGGGTTTGCGCGAAGAGGTCAACATCATTCTCGAGCGGGTCAGTGGACTTCGCTTCGAGGGCACGCTTCGCATGCGTCACCTGCTGCAGGTTCTGGTCGAGGATATCGGCCTCGATGTGATCCGGGACAAGGTCGTCAATCCGATCGACTTCCCGATTGCGGGCTATTACGGCGCGCCGATGCAGCAGGAGGGGGCCTGTGGCGAGGATGATGTCTACGACCCGTCCTATTTCGAGCAACTGATCACCGCACTGGGTGGCAAACCGGTCGATTGGGATGGCCGGACTTCCAGTGTAGGATTCCCCGGTCTTCTGGCCGAGGAGAAGAGCGCGATGAAGATGACCGCTGCGGTGCTCTCTGAAGCCAAGCAGGAGGGTGCGAAGATTATGGCGACCGCCTGTCCGCTCTCCCATGTCAATCTCGACACCTATCAGGTCAAGGCCGGCAAGGTAGCCGGTCTCGACACCTCTCTGCCCGTCATCCACCTGCCTGAATTGGTGGCTTGGGCTCTGGGCTGCGATGTCGGACGCCTGGCCCAGCTGCGCACTCGCGCGCTGGTCATCGGTGACTGATCATTCGGCGATGTCGCCGCCTGCACCGTGCAGGATGCGAACGATCGATTCCGCGAGGCTGACGGAAAGGCCGGGAATCTCGACGATGTCCGCATCGCTCGCGCGCGAGAGAGCCGCCATGGTCGGCCAACGCAGAAGGATTCGTGAAGCGAGGGCCGGGCCGATGCCCGGTACCTGTTCAAGCATCGCGCGTGTGATGCCATCAGCCTCGAGGCGACGCGCCTCGGCTAGAGGCGCGAGGGTGGCATCGAGGATCGGTGCAGATGGATCGAATACCTCGTCGATGCCTGAATCCGCCGCTTTCAGTGCGGCGGCCTCCTCGGCCTCCATCACACGGTCGGGATGGGTGGTGGCGCGCAATCGCTTCTGGGCACCCTTGGACAGATGCTCGAGCATCTTTGCCTCTCGGCGCGCGGAGACGGCGATGAAGCGTGCGGTCTCGACCGTATCTGAAGAGGTCACGACCGGCAATCCATAGTCGAGGGTCAGCGTGGCCAGAGCGCCCATGATGGCTTGGCCGTGCACGGCGCGATGGTGGAACAGATCACCACCCTCCAGGATGAGCATGGCGCGTGGTGCGGCGCCGACCAGACGGGCCGCCTGATCCAGAAGTCGGCCGTCGACCAGAGAGTCGACGAAGTCGCGCGAGGTCTTGCGCTCGACTAGGATACGGTCGCCGATGCGCACATCCCCGACCGGCAGGGTCGCGATCTCGACGATCAAGCCCTCTTGACGCAGACGTGCGGCCAAGGCGCTCTCGCCCTCTCGATGGTCGATGGTGACGACCATCGCATCCTCATCAGGTTCGGCCACGCTACTCTGAATCGATTGCACCAGGCTCTCGGCCGCAAGAAGTGGACTATTGTCGATGAGGCGGGCAGGCTCAGCGGCTGAGGGATAGGCGTCCAGACCGACTTGGCCTCGCGGTCGAAGACGGTCCGCGATATTCTGTGGATTCGGTTTGGCCTCTGGCACGGGCGGCGGTTCGACCGAAGGGGGCACCGAATCGTCCAGACTCGGTGCGAGCCGCTTGGATTCCTCGGCGAGGAATGCCGAAGCGGCGCTGCCATCCGCGAGGCTGAAGGCGCCGAGTTGGCCGCCTTCACTCCGAATCGCCTTGCCACCGCGCTTGCGACGCACCTGCTGAATCGAGCGGTGCATGCGTTCCTCACGATGCTTGGCTGCCGCGCGCGCACCCTCATCTCGTGTGTCGCGCGCGATTAGGACGTGAACGGTGCCTTCGCGCTGCCGTCCGGTGCGACCGCGACGTTGAATGGTGCGGATCTCGCTGCCGACCGGTTCGTAGAAGATCACCAGGTCGGCATTGGGCACATCGAGTCCCTCCTCGCCCACGCTGGTCGCGACCAACACATTCGCTTCGCCCGCGCGG
>Ga0209501_10003115_pt1 | contig 16885 bp, 16 predicted proteins | sample ArcticOcean_MG_C_4_FD_187434 | JGI IMG/M metagenome (GOLD analysis project Ga0209501, IMG submission 187434) | Marine microbial communities from western Arctic Ocean - ArcticOcean_MG_CB4_134 (SPAdes) (version 2) | ecosystem: Environmental > Aquatic > Marine > Oceanic | place: Arctic Ocean...
GCACAGAACTGATGCAACCGGGAAAGGTCTACCAGGTGGAGATTAACCTGCTGCCGACGTCGAACCTCTTTGCCAAGGGACACAGAATCAGGTTAGACGTATCATCCAGCAACTTCCCGAGGTTTGACGTCAACGGCAACACGGGAGAGAACCCTGGAACGTCGTCAGTGAGGGTCATGGCGTTAAATAGCGTCTTCCACGACCAAGACAGGCCATCCCACGTGCTGCTGCCGGTGATTCCCATGTGAATCAGACAATCAAGTGACCCTAATTTAAGCGGCTCTTGATTAAGGTCATGCGGTAGTTCTCTTCATTGACGTCACCGTAAGTCTGGACTTTGAATCCAGCGCTCTCCGCCAACTTGCGCAGTTCATCGGGGCTGATGCGTGCCTGTTGCGGTGGGCCCGTCTCCGTTTCCTTCTTATGCCACTCCAGGATGTAACACCAGCCTCCGGGCCGCAGCATCTTTTTAACCGCGGTTAAAAACCGAACCCGGTCTTCTGGGTGATGGACCACAAAGGCGATGAACAGCCCATCCAGAGACTCAGCTTCCACTGGGAACACATATTCTTCGCATTTGAGGACTTCCACGTTGCCCAGCCGGACTTCATCAACCCGGCCCTGACACGCTTCAATCATCTCGTCGGAAGTATCCAGGGCGAAGACCTTGCCGTTGATCAAGAATTTGGCCAATGGGAGGGTGAAATAACCCGGGCCACAGCCAACGTCGGCAATTATGTCTCTGGGTGTGATCGGGCAATGGGCCATGACTCGGAACGGGTCCAGTGTTTGAATTCGTTCCGGACGCAACATTCGCTCTACGGTGCTGGGCATATGTGGATGACCTGAATCAGTGGACATTAACTTATGAAACTCCCTATTTGTGGCCGCGTGTCACGCCTACTTTACAGGACTGGATGTGTCGTCGCAATCGCCTGGCACACGCTCCGTTGACACCCCTGAAACCCCATCGTACACTACCGATTGCACTTTGCTCCGGTGGGGCTTGAATCCATAGTGGATTTGCCTTGATAATCATGCTTGGCTACGCCAAAACCCCATCGCCTTCCCTGCAATTTACCCCCCAATCAACTGCAACCCAGGAGATACCCATGTCCGATTTAGCCTCGGTTTTAGCATCTGAAGATCCAGATGTGGCACGCGCCCTGGAGTTGGAAGACCAACGCCAACGCGACTGCATCGTCTTAATCGCCTCTGAGAATTATGCCAGCAAGGCCGTTCTGGAGCCGGGTGCGAGCGTGATTACCAATAAATACGCTGAGGGTTATCCCGGCCGACGCTACTACGGTGGTTGCGAGAACGCGGACATCATCGAGACGCTGGCAATTGACCGAGTCAAAGAGTTGTTTGGAGCAGAGCATGCCAACGTGCAGCCCCACAGCGGCGCTCAGGCCAATATGGCCGCCTATTTTGCCGTTTTGGAGGCAGGCGACACCGTCATGGGCATGCAATTGGATCACGGCGGCCACCTAACTCACGGAGCCGGCGTTAACTTCTCCGGCAAACTCTATAACTTCATCAATTACGGGTTGGACAAAGATACCGAGACCATTGACTACGACGAGGTTGAGCGGCTGGCTAAAGAACACAAACCGAAGCTGATTGTTGCCGGTTGCAGCGCATATCCTCGTATCTTGGATTTCCCGCGCTTCCGGGCCATCGCCGACAGTGTAGACGCACTATTAATGGTGGACATGGCCCATATCGCAGGACTAATCGCCGGTGGCGCTCACCCATCACCATTCCCCCACGCCAATATTGTGACTTCGACGACCCAAAAGAGTCTCCGGGGGCCAAGGGGCGGGTTCATACTCTGCGACCAGGATTTGGCCAGAAAAATAGACTTCGCTGTCTTCCCTCATATGCAGGGAGGGCCGTTGATGCAGGCCATTGCTGGCAAGGCGGTCTGCTTCGGGCAAGCATTGAAGCCGGAATTCTCAAAATACGCCCACCAGCTTGTATCCAACTGCAAAGTATTGGCCGAAGACCTATCAGCCGCCGGGATTAGATTGGTTTCCGGAGGCACCGATAACCACATGGTTCTAGTTGATGTAACTCCACTGGGCATAACCGGCCAGCAGGCTGAGCGCGCTCTTGAGGCAATTGGGATCATCACCAATAAGAACGCTATACCGTTTGATCCACAGCCGCCCAGAGTCACCAGCGGCCTGCGTTTGGGCACACCTGCGATTACCAGCAGAGGCATGAAAGAACCCGAAGTTAAGCTGGTTGCGGGGATGCTAATTAAGGTCCTGAAAGACCTTGAAGACAAGGAAACGCACGCCAAGGTGGCCGCTGAAGTTAAGGCATTAACATCTCAATTTGGAGTTCCAGGCATAGATAGCTAAAAAACACCAGTTGAGCCAGGCGAGAGCCGATGCTATAATCACAACGATTGTGTTTTTCTAAAACCTGCAATACATCTGCGTTTAATCTTCCAAGGGGTACCGTTTGCGCCATTACGAACTAGTAGTTGTCCTTAGTCCGATGCTCAACCAGGAGCAAGTGACAGATACCTGGGACAAGATAAAAGGATTCATAACCACTCGTGACGCTGAGATCAGCCACGAAGAACAGTGGGGAACCCGTCGCCTGGCCTATCCCATTCGCAAAGGCCAGCACCGGTTTCTTGAGGGCAGCTATCACCTGACCCGTTTTGCCACTGAAAGAGCGTTCAACAAAGATCTGGAGAACTTCCTGAAAGTAGATGAAGAAATTCTCCGGTCCTTGGTGACTGTGACCCTACCGGAAGAAGAACTTGCCGCTCAGGCAGCAGCCGCGGCCCGAGCCATTAGGCCTCCTCCGCCCAGGCCCGCTCCGGTTGGCCCAGACGGTCAGCCGATTCCAGCAGCCGCTCCGGCTGCCCCGGGTGATGGAACAGCTCCTGCTGCCCCAGCAGAAAATGCAGCTCCAGCAGCAGAGGCTTCGGCTCCCGCTGCGAACGCCCCGGCACCTGGAGCTCCTGCAACAGATGCTGCACCCGAACCGGTAGCTGAGGCACCTGCAGCAGAAGTTCCTACAACAGATGCTGCACCAGAACCAGTAGCTGAGGCACCTGAAGCGGAAGCACCAGAAGCTACGGCTAAAGTTACGAGTGAACCCGCCGCCGCGGCAGGCGACGATACTCCCGCCGAGGAGACAACGGAGCCGGCCAGCGATTCGGACGCCAGTGAGGCGTAGGTAGAAGGGAGGAAGACGTGAACAAGATCATTGTCATCGGTCATCTAGGCAGAGACCCAGAGATGCGGTACACACCCAATGGTCAAGCGGTTACCTCGTTTAGTGTGGCTTCAAGCCGCCGGTACACCAGCGGGGCTGGAGAACAAAAAGAAGAAACTGAATGGTTCAATGTGAGTGCCTGGGGAAAGCTGGGCGAAACTTGTAACCAGTACTTAACAAAAGGCCAGCAGGTTTATATTGAAGGCCGCATGAGCAGCCGGACCTATGAAGGGCGAGACGGCCAGACACGGGTCTCCATCGATGTATTCCTGAACGATGTCCAGTTCCTGGGAAGAGGCGGAGATGGTGGCGGATCTGGATCAACCGAATATGAACCGGGCGTTGGCGCTATTGCCGACGAAGGCCCAGGAATGGATTCGGTAGACGATTTGCCGTTTTAAATTAATCGGCTCTAATTAATATGGTAGTTAAATCAAAAGGACTTGAACTAGAATGACCACTGAAGGCCCTAGAGGACAAGGCGGACCGCCACAAAGATTCGGCGGAGGCGGAGGACGACCAGGTGGCGGAGGCGGCAGACCCGGTGGACGCCCCCGAGGCCGGTTTGTACGTCGTCGCAAAGTCTGTGCCTTTTGCGCAGAACACGTTACGCATATCGACTACAAAGATATCGATAAAATTCGGCGGTTCGTTTCTGAACGGGCCAAGATTGAGCCCCGCCGCCGTACTGGCGTCTGCGCCAAACACCAACGCGCCTTGAGAACCGCTATTCAGCGGGCCAGGCAGATTGCGCTAGTGCCCTTCGTGGCCTACCACGCCTATTCTGGTGGCGTTCGCCGCTAAATAGGTCTGGTCACGCAACCCCAACCGTAGAGTATGTAACGGCGGCGCGGCCTTCAGGTTGCGCCGCCGAAAATTTTCTAATTCCACCCCCCAAACTCGTCGAGGTTAGATAATGCCATTTCCTAAGCTCCGAATGTTCGGCGCTGCAGATTCAGGCAGAGGCGGACGACGCCGCGGTCGGCGAGCCCAACAACGAGAACAAGGCGAGGACTACACCCCACCTGAATCGCCCAGCGTTGCCGTAGAAAAGAGAAAACAAAAGATTGGCTTTGGAGTCGGTGCTTTTCTACTCCTCATCATTGCTGGTGTCGTTGTCTTTGGTTACTACAAAGAGTTCTACGCGCCGCCTAGGGTTTGGGCTGGCTCGGTAAGTGACACTGAATTCACGATGGGTGACCTGGTTTCCAGAATTCGCGTTTTACAGGGCGTGAACCGCTATCAAGGCGGCCAGGTAAACCTGAGCACAGTTCCCTTTGAGTACCTTCAGAACTTGGTCAATGCTGAAATCCTGCGACAACAATCGCCAGTACTGGGCATTGCCATTGATGACGAAGACATTCAAACAGAACTGCGCAGGCAGTTTTCCAGCTCCGCAGATGTTGGACAGGAGACTGACCCTGGGCAATTGGATCAGGAATTCAGACAGGCGTATTCTTCCTACCTCACCGCCACCGGGCTATCAGACGGGGATTTCAAAGTAATCGTCAAAGAACAACTTTCCCTGCGGGGCTTGGCGGCTTTGTTGTCACGGGGGATTGACGAAGAACAAGCACACGTTGAAGTCCAATGGATCCAGATCCCCGTGGACGGCGACATTCTCATCGACGAAGTTGAAGATCGACTGGAAAACGAAGATTTTACTCGAATTGCTCAAGAGCTGAACGCCCCGAGTCAGTTCACCGACGGTAATGGCTACGTTGGCTGGGTACCCAAAGGTGCCTTCCCTGAATTGGATGAAACTCTCTTTGGCGACGAAGCTAAAGGAATACCCGCACAGGCTCCCGGAACGATCAGTTCGTCCATTTACACGTCTGATTCATACTACTTAATCAGGACTCTATCCGCCTCAGAAGACCGGACATTGAACAACTTGATGGGTTCAAAACTCCTGGAAGAATCAGTGAGCAAATGGCAGAGAGAGGCGTTGCTGAGTGGAACAAAAGCTGGCACCGTTCGCATGAACTTCAACAGCAGATTATACGAATGGGTCACCGATCAGGTCTTCATCACCGCGCCACGTATTGAACGGCCGACCCCGGTGCCGGACCCCAACCAAATCCCAGGACTAGGTCAGTAGGAAGTATTAAGGTCTATGGCAACATCGCCTGAAAATTCTACTGACGGTTCCGCCAATAATTTGGACGATAGCGCCGTGGTCAATATTGGCCTGATGGGGCTTGGTGTCGTTGGTACTGGCGTGGCAGCCCACATACTGGGCAGCGAACATTCTTTAGCGGACGTTACCGGCCGGATTGTGAACCTGAAGAAGGTGCTTGTCCGAGACGCATCACGATCCAGAGACGTTGACCTCCCTGCGGGAGTGCTCACAACCAACGCTGAAGACATCCTGTCTGACCCCAATATCCATATCGTGGTTGAGGTGATGGGCGGCACAGACCCAGCTGAGAGTTACATCAAGCAAGCTTTGGCGAGCGGCAAACACATTGTCACCGCCAACAAAGAGGTTGTGGCCAAGTCTGGGCCAGAGCTGATGGCCCTGGCGTGGCAGAACGATGCCAACCTTTTATTTGAGGCAAGCGTCGGCGGCGGAATCCCCATCGTAGGCTGCATGATGAACGAACTGGCAGCCAACGACATACGCTCAATCCGAAGCATAATCAACGGCACGACCAACTACATCCTGACGAAAATGGCCCAACAAGGGACACCATTCAAACAGGCCCTGGGCGAAGCCCAAGCCCTTGGCTACGCAGAATCTGATCCAACCAACGATATAGAAGGTATCGACGCCTCCTATAAGTTGACCATACTCGCCTCATTGGCCTACCGGCGTTCCTTCCAGCCTTCAGACGTCTACTGCGAGGGTATCTCAAAACTGGAACCCCAGGACTTCCGATACGCTGAGGAGCTGGGTTACGCCATAAAATCACTGGCCATCGCCAATCTGGAAGAAGGCGCGGTTCAACTCCGGGTATATCCGGCATTAGTGCCGTCTGAACATATGCTTGCCAAGGTTGATGGAGTGTACAATGCCGTTGAGGTTGACGGGAGCCTCTGCGGACAGGTACTTTTCCATGGCATGGGCGCAGGAAGAGCGCCTACAACCAGCGCAATAATCGGCGATGTGGTTGAAGCCGTCCGCAAAATTGGCAGCAATTCTCCCCTACTTGAGCCGCATAACGGCACCGAACTGGCCGTGCGACCCATCGGAGAACTGGTATCGCGTTACTACGTTAGGTTAGAAGTGGCAGACCACCCCGGGGTATTGGCTCAGATTGCCCAGATTCTAGGTGACGGCCAGATTAGTATCGCGGCAGTTCTACAACGCGACACTCACCCGGAGACTGATAGCGCCGAGATTGTGATTACTACCCACCCGGCCAGGGAAGAGTCCATGCAGAACGCGCTGAAAGCGATGACGGACTTGCCCCAGGTGAAAAGAGTGAGTAATACCCTTAGAATTGAAGAGTAATACCTAACGTGGCAATTCCCTTTGGACAGAAACGGACATACGAATCAATGAAATACCATTCTTATAAAAGAGAAGTTTCCTTTTTGGTACAAGCGTTGGAATATAGGAGAATCAGTTAAGCCTATGGGTGCTGGGGTTTTAAATACCTACAAGGATTTGCTTCCGGTGACAAGCGCCACTCCCCTGATAACTATGGGAGAGGGCGATACACCGCTGGTTAAATCCAACCGTCTAGGACGGGAATTGGGTTGCTCAGAGTTGTATTTCAAGCTGGAGGGTTGTAACCCCACCGGCTCATTCAAAGACCGGGGCATGGTCATGGCGATCGCTAAAGCGTTGGAAGAAGGCACGAAGGCCATAATGTGCGCCTCCACGGGTAACACCAGCGCCTCAGCGGCCGCATTTGGTGCCTACTGTGATATTCCAACCTTTGTCCTGATTCCCAAAGGCGAAGTCGCCATGGGCAAGCTGGCCCAGGCAATGATCTACGGTGCCAAAGTCCTCATGATCAATGGCAATTTTGACATCGCCCTGGGCTTGGTCAGAGAATTTACCGACCGCAACGACGTTACCTTGGTGAACTCAGTAAATCCCCACCGGATTGAAGGCCAAAAGACCGCTGCGTTTGAATTGTGCGATTCGCTAGGCGACGCCCCGGACATGGTTTTCATCCCAGTTGGCAACGCTGGAAATATAACTGCCTACTGGAAGGGTTTCCGAGAATACCAGGATTTAGGCCGCAGCCAAACACTGCCTAAGATGATGGGCTTCCAGGCAGAGGGCGCAGCTCCAATCGTCCGCGGTGAGATAGTAGCCAGGCCTCAGACGATCGCATCTGCTATTCGAATTGGCAACCCGGCTACCTGGAATGGGGCCGTTGAAGCCCGAGACGGATCCGGCGGAGTGATCGATTCAGTCTCCGATGACGAGATTCTAGAGGCCTACCGACTCCTGGCCAATAAAGAAGGAATTTTTTGCGAACCTGCCTCGGCGGCATCGTTCGCTGGTTTAATGAAGATGCACCGTCAGGGAATGGATCTGCACGACAAGCGCATCGTTTGTATCTGCACCGGGAATGGTCTAAAAGACCCCGACCTAGCCGTGAGTAGCTCCGGCGGACAGACTATTGAAGTTGCAGCTAACATAGAAGCCCTTGAAGCGGCTACCCTTGGATCCGGCAACTAGAGGGAACTGAAACGGTTCAGCAACAACGCATAAAAGAAGCGGTAGCCGAGTTATTGGCTGCCATCGGCGACGACCCGACCCGTGAGGGACTGATAGACACACCCGACCGGGTCGCTCGTATGTATGAGAACCTGTTTTCAGGAATCGGCATCAAAACTGAAGATGCCATAGACACTGTTTTTGAAGCCGAGAGCCAAGACCCCGTGATTGTGCGAGGTTTGGTCTTTTATTCCGTGTGTGAACATCACCTGCTGCCATTCTTTGGCGAGGCTCGCGTTGGCTACGTTCCTGGGGGCAAGATTGCTGGAATCAGCAAACTGGCCAGGGCATTGGAAGTGGCAGCACACCGGCCTCAGGTCCAAGAAAGGCTGACCGCAGATGTGGCCAACGCCATCTTCAACGTCCTCCAGCCAGAGGGTGTGGTCGTTGAGTTGGAAGCAGAGCACCTCTGCATGGCCATGCGGGGAGTCAAAAAACCTGGCACCAGCGTGCTAACGTCAGCAACTCGCGGAGAATTCAAGAATTACCAATCAGGGCGGGAAGGTCTTCTGGCCCTGATGCATAGTAAATAGCGCATACTAACTAGCGGACCGTAACTAGCCTCGGGGCCCCGGTGATTCTGTGAGTCCCGACGCACCGTAAAAAACTTGGCAGGTAGTATAGTGGCGAACACACCAATCATATCGTTTCAAGAGATTGAAACTGAATGGGAATCAGTGCTGAGAGACAGCCCTGAAGACACACTGTTCCTGAGTTCAGAATGGCAGAAGGTTTGGTGGGACACGTTTGGCGACGACCTGACCATGTGCGGGTTTACCTACCCTGCTTCAAATGGAGTGGCCGCCATTGCCTCACTGGCCAAGCTTGGCGACACTGTCTCATTCATGGGCAGTGAAGATACATTTGATTACAACGACTTCCTCATCAGACCTGGCCACGAGGAAGGCTTCTACCAAACCCTACTGGAATCCATGGAAGAGCAAGATTACGGAAAGCTGCGTTTGGTCTCCCTCAGGGAAAGCTCGCCAACCCTGGAATTGCTACCGGATATGGCCCGTAAACAGGGATACACGGTTGAGGTTGAAGAAGAGGATGTTACCTCGGGTATCGACCTTCCTGGCACCTGGGACGAGTATCTTGCTTTACTCAACAAGAAAGACCGCCACGAACTCCGCCGCAAGATACGCCGGATGGACTCCCAGACGGAATGGAAATGGTACAGCGTTACGGAACCGGCTGAGGTTAAAGAACGCCTGGCCGAGTTTCTTAGTCTGATGCGGCAAAGCCGCGCCGACAAAGACGAGTACATGACGCCGGAGCGGGAGCAATTCTTCTACAACATCACCCAGCGTATGTCGGAGATGGGCCAGCTCCAGCTTTACTTCTTGGATATGGACGGCTCCACAGTGGCCACCAGTTTGTGCTTTGACTATGGGAGCTCCCGCCTGTTATACAATAGCGGCTACGATCCAGAGCACGCCTACTACAGCGTAGGTCTGATACTCAATGCTATGTGTCTGAAAGACGCCATTGACCTGGGTCTTACTTATTTCGATTTTCTGCGTGGTCCAGAACCTTATAAAGCGCACCTGGGCGGGCAGCAGAGGAACCTATATCAAATGGTGGTAACTAAGAGTTGAGCGTGGAGCGAGCGGCATTCATTACACTCCACGCCTGTCCCCTGGCGGCCCCCGGACAGGGTAAGTCAGGCGGTATGAACGTATATGTACGGCAATTGGCTGCAGCCCTAGGCGAGACGGGGATGAAGATTGATATCTTCACCCGTGAACACTCGGATGTAGTCAATCGCGTTGAAACAATTGGACCAAATGTCCGAGTAATTCACCTCAAGGCAGGCGAACCAGACGCCCATTTAGGTGACCTGTACGCCCTTCTACCAGATTTTCTTGAGCAGCTGAACGACTTCCGTGAAGAAGAAGGATTGGAGTACGACGTTGTCCATTCCCATTACTGGCTGTCTTCCTGGGTTGGCCGTGAACTATCTCAAGCGATTGATGTTCCCCACGTGGTCACCTTCCATACGCTGAGCCTGATTAAGATGCAGTCTCGGGCCGGCGAGATCGAACAGACTGAACGACCAGTGGTCGAAGCCGAGGTTATGGCTACCGCTGACCGAATCATCGCTTTTAGCCCCCACGAACGCGATGCCATGGCCAGACTCTACGGCGCTGATACTCGTAAAGTCTCATTGGTTCCCTGTGGTGTTGATCTGGAAGTGTTTCGACCTCTTGACCAAAAAGCGGTCCGGTCTAGACTGGGTCTGAACGGAGAAAAGATACTGCTTTACGTTGGCCGTGTGGAGCCTATCAAAGGGCTGGATCTGCTAGTGGAAACCGCTGCTCAGATGGACTCCGAAGAGGGCGTCCGGATGATGGTGGTAGGCGCCGATGTCAATGGCGACCGAGAGATGGACCGAGTCAAACAGTTGGCCAAAGAGCGTGACCTGGAAGACAAGATAGATTTTGTGGGTCAGGTAGACCATGATGACCTGCCCCTTTACTACAACGCCGCCGACGTCTGCGTTGTGCCGTCTTACTACGAGAGTTTTGGTTTGGTGGCCTTGGAATCCATGGCCTGCGGCACACCGGTGGTCGCCACCAGAGTAGGCGGACTTTCAACGATTATCCACCATGGTCGCACTGGATATCTCAAATCATGGCGCTGTCCTGAAGCTTTCGCCAATTCCGTGGAGATGATTATCTCCAGCGATGGCCTACAACAGAGCATGGGTGAAGCGGCCCGGAAGCGTGCTGAGGGCATGGGCTGGGACAATGTCGCATCCATGATGTGGGACGAGTACACCGTATTGACCGAGCACCTCGTAAAAGACGATAATAAGTATTAATTACCGTCCTCGTCCTTGCTAACTGACCGGTATTGATCCTCGGAATTACCCCTGCAACGGTTTTGACCAGATAAGACGCCCCCTTCCAACCGTGTTGCATGATAACAAACGCCCCGCCCTGTTTGTATTGACCATTTCCCGGAGGAGACTTTGACCCCAGAACCCAGTAATTCAGACAGCGGCCCTCGCCGGCTTCCCCTTGGTCCTCTCCGTCGGCCGCTTCGCCATGTGCAACGCACTTTAGGAGCGGGAATTTTGGTGATTCTGCCCATCGGAATCACAGTGTTGGTCCTGAAATTCTTCTTCGACCTTCTAGATCCAGTGTTGAAACCCGCTGTGGACCTGTTCCCTGGCCGTTCTGTCACCGGGACCGGCGTAGTTGCGCTGATGGTTTTGGTTTACCTACTGGGCCTATTTGCAGCGTGGGTGGTTGGCCGTCGCCTAATCGGGTTTGGGCACCGAGTGATGGAAGTGATTCCCGTAGTCAAAGGTATTTATGGAACAACCCGGATGGCCATTGAGGTTCTCTCTCATAGCCGCAATGGCCACAACAATGCTGATTTAGAAGGCACCCAAGGGTATTCCGGAGTGGTATTGGTCGATTTCCCCAGACCCGGCATCAAGTCCATTGGGCTGATTACCTCAACGATGTTGGATACGGACGGGGATGAAGTCTTATCTGTTTATATTCCTACCACGCCAATACCATCTTCCGGGTTCTTGGTGATTGTTTCGGCGTCTGAAGTAACGCAAACGGACATGAGCGTAGAAGAGGCTATGAGAGTGGTGATATCCGGGGGGATACACTTGGATGCAGTGTTCAGTAGGATCGGTTTTCAGGTGCCGGGTAAATCTAGCTCGAACCAGTGACGCTCGCCCGTTTTTTTAAAACCAGTAGACGTGTAGAGACGGATCGCCGGGTCGTTATTGCCGTCAACTTCAAGCCCAACCTCAGCCATGCCAATAGAGCGCAGGTGCTGCATTCCGGCATGTAACACGTGGCGGCTGACGCCCTTGCCCCGGTAATCGGGCACCACGCCAATCATCCCGATAATTCCTCTGGGGCCGTTATCGGAAGGCACCATCACAGTCCAACAATAGCCGGCTGGACGGTCTCCCTCAAACAGAAATAGGATGCCCGATTTGGACGTGTTGGGCATTCCGGTGCGGTACTCAATCTGCTCTTCAGTATTGGGACAGAATCCCCAACTACCCGTAAAGGCGTCATTCTGAACTCTGGTCAGCAGAGATACGTCGCCGGTTTGAAATGACCGCACGGAATAACCTGACGGGAGACTGACATCCGGAAGTTGGTCCTGATTCCACAGCATGTCTAGATAAGTGCGCACCGGGGAGAAACCTAATTGCTCCAGTAGTTTGCCACGCTCGGTTCCGGGCATGACGCATACGTGAGCCACGCTGAGGTGCTCCGCCTTGGCCAAGGCCACTGCTTGTTGGAGAATCTCCAGTTCATTAGGCCCTCCGGCTAACTCCGGTGAGATCATCACCTCGATTACAGAACGACTGATGGGGAACTCGCGGTAAACCAGAGCAAGGCCTCTTATCTGACCGTCTTGCTCCAAGACCAAACAATTTTCCAAAGGCACGAGCCCTGGTTGTCCCAGGACGTATCGAAAAGTGCTGCGACAGAGTTCATGAAGTTCGCTGGTTGTGCTGTTGTGGCTGGCGACGAATTCGACCAGCGCGGTATTGTGGTTGTTTGTATAGTTAACGACTGGCAATGGGGTCTTCCAGGCTGGTAAACTCTAGAACTGAACGTATGGCGCGCAATCTGACGGAATTCGACGCCGCCATGCCCAGTGAGTGGAGAATGAACGTGCCAACGGCTCCATTGCCGTGCATGGAGACATTATCACAAGCTTTGGCCGATTGTAGCAGAGTTTACTGCCGTCAACAACGCTCTCATATTCTACTGCAATTTAGCAAAACACCATTAAAACTGGACTTAAACCTATATCACTCCAGTAATTATTCTTCGTAATTCGTAATATTGATTCTGAACAAGTTGATACCAGCCATGGCCGAGATTAACCTCGACTCCCGCCGGTATCAGAGACCGGAGGAGGCCTCAGGCATATGGATGAATCCCCCAAGAAAATTCTAGTGATTACACCCCATCCCGACGACGCTGATTTCTGGTGTTCCGGGACAATTGCCAAATGGCTAGGCGATGGAGCAACGGTTCGTTACGTGCTCTGCACCGACGGCGGTAAAGGCACCACGGACCCCAATATATCTTCAGCGGATCTCTCCAAAGTTCGTGAACAAGAGCAGGCCGACGCTGTAGAAGCTCTGGGCGTACAAGAATTGGTGCTGCTCCATCATCCAGACGGCTCCCTTGAAGATGATGATGAGTTCAGAAGGGAATTGGTCCGCCAGATACGCCAGGTCCAACCCGATGTGGTTCTTTGTCCTGAGCCGTATCGCAAGAACCTTGCCTGGCACCGTGACCACCGCATCGCCGGACAGGTTGCATTGGATGCAGTCTTCCCCTGCGCTCGCGACCACCTCCATTTTGTGGAACTGTGGCGAGACGAAGGTCTGGAGCCGCACAAAACGCCCACCATGCTCTTCTGGGGCTCCGAGAACGCCGACACGACCATCGATATAACTGAGTCTATGGACTCCAAGATTAAGGCTGTGGCTGCCCACAAGAGCCAGATGGACGGCCGGTCTCCCCAAGAGATCGAAGACTACGTCAGAGAAAGAGCGCAGGTCAGCGAGGGTGGCTCAGGCAAAGAATACGTGGAGGCCTTCCGCAAAGTCACCTTCCGGGTTTAGGCCTATAGTGCGGAGTCGCCCGGGTTTTTCAACAGGACGGGTCTAAGTAACGGCAGTGCCGGGCCGCCAAAGGCCAACAGCCGGTCATGGAACCCTTTGAGGCTGTAGGCACTGCCTTGCTCCCGGTTGAAGTCCTCCCTCAGCTTGAGGATCATCAGCTTGCCCAGGGTGTAGTTTAAATACCCCGGATCAAATGTCCCCCGCAACGCCTCTCTGCGCGCCGGAAGTTCGGCCATATAGGCGTTCTCCATGAAGAACTTGATGGCTTCCTCCAGGGTCATCCCCTCGGTGTGCATCCGCAGAGAGCACATGTACCGGCAGTTGCGCACCAGAGCTTCCAATAGCTGAGTTAGCAGTAGCCTTGGCTGATTATCTCCGTATTTGGTCTCGAGCATCATCTGCTCGGTGTAATGCGCCCAACCTTCCGTGAATGAATAGGCTGTCGCCACACGGTTGACCAATGGGAGTTCCTCTCCGTAGCGATTGTGCAGGTGGTGGACGAAATGTCCCGGATAGACCTCGTGGATGGAGATAATCTTCAACGTGTCGTAGTTGAAGTTGGACAGCCATTCCTCACGCTGTTTGTGGTTCCAGTCGTCTTCTACCGGCGTAACGTAGTAGAAAGACTCTTTCGCTTTGGTCTCCAGTGCGCCTGCGCTGTCCATGGCGGCAAAGGCATAGCGCATGTAGGTTGGCGTCTCAATCACCTGGCAGCGGTCCTCAGATGGCACGCTGATGACGTCAAAGTCGATGAGTGATTGCCTGATATCCTCCAGCATGTTTCTTGTTTCAGGGATCAAGTCATCGGCCTGTGGGTGGTTGCGGCCAATCTCTTCTACAATCTCAACGACCGAACGGCCCGGAGCGATGCGCTGGGCCAGCTCTTTTATCTGAGTCAGGTTATCTTCCAGATTAGCTTGCCCAATGGCCGAGATTTGGCTTAAGGGAGCGTCTAGGCCTTCCCCGGTGGACAACATACCCGAGTAAAGCGCTGATCCGATGGCAAAACCGCCCGGACCGCCCTTGCCACGGATCCTTAGCCGCTCTGCAAATCGGTCCAGTGCCGATGCTGCGGATTCACGGGCTTGGTTGAATTCGTTGATGATTTCAGTGTCAGTTACACCCTGAGTTGCCTCGGCCAGATCAACACGGTAAAACCGGGCCATGCCCGAATAACTCTCCACGCTCATGTCCACAACGTGGGAAGAAAGACTGTCCGCTAAAGCGCTGTCCAGCACATCAAGAAAATCAGGAGCTTGCTTCATGGCTTCAGTTGCTGATCTCAGTCTATCTTCCAACGGTGCGTAATCACGGCGGATATAGCTGCTTACGTTCAGATACCCCGTGTGGCGCATGGGGTTATTCTCCAGCGGTTTGAGGTCGTTGAAGATAAACAACTCACGGCGCAGGAACAGATCCATAATTTGGTAGCTCATCCTGCTTGATTCATCCAGGGTATTTGCGTCCAAAGACTGGAGTTCGGTCAGGCTGCGTTGTAATTCGCCTTCCCGTCGAGCAGTTTGTGTCGGAGAAAGGTCTGGCAACCGGCCGTCGTACTCGTGTCGGCCGATCCGTGACCCGGCAGTTGGGTAGAAATCCCAATGTTCCTTAATCAATCTCTGGGATAGATCTTGGAAGGCTGCTTCTGATTCTGACAGCGGCATGTTGCTCCTTAAACTAAAAAGGCGGCCCTTACGAGGGCCGCCTTTGGTACCAGATTGATGTCAGATCCTAGAGCAGAGTCTCGCTGATCTGGAATGTGGGTTTGATGTCAGTGTAATTGGAAATGTCACCCATGACGGCCCCTCCATGCTCCTTGAATGAAGCGTGAACTTCCTCAACAGTGTTGAAGTATAGGTGGGCGACAGCAACGAAAGGCGCGGGAGCATTGGGGTCGGCTCCTGAGACGCCCTTCTCCATTTCGCCGTTCACCAAGCCCATCGGGCCGAGCAGGCCCTGGACCAAGTTTAGGTGAGTCGTGGTCCAATAACCATGGTCAAATTTCTTTCCTTCTTCATTGGGGTATAGCACGGTTACTTTAATCATGTTGCTGGCTCCTAGTTTATTTGCATAAATAACGAATTACGCCTCGATTGAGGACATTAATTCCAGTGTACTAGGCGCGATGGTGGCTGGCAATGCCGCTGTCGTCTAGACCGCCGTTGGGACGTCTGACGGGAAGAAGCCTTCTGATACAATTAACCGGCCGCGTGAGCGAGCCTGGGGAATCAGCTGTGTTCGCGGTCCCGTATTTAAACAAGATATGTTGCATAAATTACCAATTTTTCACCACGTTAATCCCCGCATCTTTGTTGCGATAATCGCACTGGTTTCAATCGTTACCTTTGTTGCCTGTTCTGAATCTACCGATGCTCAAGACACGCCTGAAGCTTCTTCAGACGGACTGGCGTTGGTATGGGAGGCCTGGGAAGAGATAAGCCAGAACTATGTTAGTTCCGAACCGTTGGACGCTGACGCAGTGGTCTCCGGTGCTATGGGCAGATTATTGAACCAAGTTGGTATCTCACCCTACCCATTCTTGACTGAAATTGGCCGCATGCGAGGCCAACCACCGACCGAAGTATCGAGTGAGATGGTCGACCTATGGCGGGCAGTTGCCAAGTATCAGGCATCTAATCCAGAGTTTGACTCGGCAACTGTCGTTGACGCCCTGGTCGTTGGATTGCTAGAAGGCGTGAGTGACTCATCCGCTGTGTACTTGGATGCCATCCAATATCCCTTAGCGAAAGAGAGTCTGGAGGGCGGGTTGGAAGGCAGTTATCTGGGCATTGGTTCTAGAGTGGTTACTCGTGACGGCCAGATAGTGCTGTTTCCCTTTGCCGGTTCCCCTTCAGAAAACGCAGGGATCTTGCCTGGTGATATCCTAGTTTCCGTTGCTGGAGCGTCGGTATTGGGACAGAGAGTGCAGGAAGTTGTGGACCAGGTTGCCGGGCCAAAGGGAACGAAAGTCCTCTTGGGCGTAATGCGGGCTGGAGAGGTCGATTCGGAAGATGTAGAGGTCTTCAGGGGCGATATTGAATTACAGTCGGTGACCTTCCAACTGATACCGGGCGGAATCGGTTACCTACGTATATCGAGGTTTAGGGACAACACTGGCGAGCAGGTATTCTCGGCGTTGGAAGAATTGAACCAATTCGACATGCTGGCCTTGGTGGTGGACATCAGAACCAATCCCGGTGGCTCATCTGAGGCGGCCGTGGAGACTGCGGCACAATTCCTGCCAGACGGCACCGTGTTTGGCTACGTTGAAGGCAAGGACGGTCAGCGTACCGAAATTACAATCAGCCCCAACGAGAACCGGCTGTCATTGGACG
>Ga0209501_10003118_pt1 | contig 16881 bp, 14 predicted proteins | sample ArcticOcean_MG_C_4_FD_187434 | JGI IMG/M metagenome (GOLD analysis project Ga0209501, IMG submission 187434) | Marine microbial communities from western Arctic Ocean - ArcticOcean_MG_CB4_134 (SPAdes) (version 2) | ecosystem: Environmental > Aquatic > Marine > Oceanic | place: Arctic Ocean...
TGGCGCGGTGCATTATACAAACTTCAACAAATGACATCCCGATTTTATTTTGACCAAATCATTTTAAATCGTGCCAGCAATTTAAGATTTGACGGTCCTTCGGAGCGTGGCTCAAACAATCTTAATTCTGTGTTTATACCCATTTGGAGAGACAAAAATCTCTTTTTGAACGGGGACATCCCCCAGGCGGTCATGCTCAAAGGGGAGGACGGTCAATGGCTTGTTGAGAATGCAACCCAAATTGTTTTTCTCGGTGTCAAAGAAGGAACAATGTTTTTTTGTGCCGATATTTCCCATTTGGAAAAAGTAGATGCTACCCCCTTACCGGCAAAAACGGTATTTGAAGATCTGCGCAGCATTGCCACTTCCATTGAACCGGAAGAAGCTGGTTATCTCGCTTATGCGAGGGCTCTGGCCTATTGGAACAGGACCCATCTTTATTGCGGGCGCTGCGGTTCACCGACAGAAAGCAAAAAGAGCGGGCATGAGCGCCATTGTACGAGTAAAAGTTGCGAATGCATTCATTTCCCAAGAACAGATCCAGCTGTAATTATGCTGGTAACGCATCCCAGCGAAGATAAATGTCTTCTTGGCCACAACAAACGATTTAAGGGACTTCGCTTTTCGACCATAGCCGGATTTGTTGAGCCAGGCGAATCATTGGAGCACGCTGTAGCTAGAGAAGTTAAAGAGGAGACCGGCGTAGACGTTTGCGATATCACATACAAAGCATCCCAGCCCTGGCCGTTTCCAGCATCCATCATGCTTGGTTTTCGGGCCCGAGGAACAACAACAAAAATTACTTGTATGGATGAAGAACTAATTGAAGCACGGTGGTTCCCCCGGGAAGAAGTAAGGGAAATGGCAGAAAATCAAGATATTCTACCCCCATCACGATATTCTATTTCGCGCTGGTTAATTGACAGCTGGTTGAACAAAAAAAATTAACGCGCCGGTGGTGAACGTTAAGTTCAGGCGTTAGCTAGGCGTCTTTCCGTTCTTAGAACACCGGATTTAAAAATCAAACTATAGGTCGTCTCCCCTCATCAGCCGCGGAAGATTTCCTGTTAAACCCATGGCTTGACGCATAAAAACATTTTTCAAGGTACTTGATGCGTTTACCACGGCTAAACCTAGATCTCTAACAAGCTGAAATGGTAAATAGTCATTTGAAAACAACCGGTTAAGGCCATCAGTAGCAGCCAACATGAGGGTATTATCAAATCGGCGCCAACGTTCAAATTGTCTTAGACTGTTGGATGTTCCTATATCTAACCCTAGGCGGTTTGCGTCCACCAAAACCTCGGTTAGCGCGGCAACATCACGGAGACCCATATTGAAACCCTGTCCAGCAACGGGATGCATTCCATGAATAGCGTCACCGACAATAGCCAACCTTGGCGCCGTACATGACTTAGCGAACTGTAAGTGTAGCGGATAGGAGGACCTTGGTCCGACTACCTCAAGGGGGCCCAAAAAATCCCCAAAACGCTGCGAAAGCTCAAATAAAAATTCATGGACCGGAAGCTCGATAAGCATGCGAGCGTCATCCAGATTTTCTGTCCACACGATTGATGAACGGTCTCCAACAAGAGGAAGAATTGCAAACGGACCCGCCGGGAAAAAATGCTCGTGAGCTACATTATTATGGGGTTTATCGTGTGATACAGTGCACACAATTCCGGCTTGTTTATAGGACCATTTGGTCACGGGTATCCCGGCATGTTGACGAACATAAGAACTTCGTCCGTCTGCACCGACTATTAATGCTGCATGGATTTCTCGGCCGTCAGCAAGAACGGCGTATATGCCGTTAGAATTTCGTACTACCTCGGTAAGCTCAACGGGAGCCACATATTTTATTTCCTCACGTTTTAACGTCGCTCGCAAAATAGCCCTACGCAGGAAACGGTTTTCTATCATGTAACCGAGGGCATCCTCTGTCATATTGCTATGGTCGAAGTGAAGGTAATGACGGGAATTTCCGTCCGTCACCCTAATGTCATAGATGGGCGACACCTTCCCTTTGAGGTTTGACCAAATACCAATAACGGTCAGCATTCTTTTTGCTGATTGGGCTACAGCCGTTGCTCTGCCATCAAAGGACTGGGTATTTTGATGCTGAGAAGAGGATTTATCAATTACGATTGACGTCAATCCGCCCTCAGCTAAGGCACAGGCAAGAGTGCCACCGACCAGGCCTCCCCCAACAATCAATACATCTGTTTGAAGGTTCGCTCCCATTATAACAATAGTTTCTCTGAAACTTTATCCATACTTTTTAAAAACACTGTTTTGATTCGGTCGTACACTATTAGAATTTATAGGTCTCCTGGCGGAACAGGTAAACCACCTTAAAATATCTGGAAAATTGATGCTTTTTTAATAGGCAGTGTATGGTTGTGCCTAAAAACTAGGCGTTTTAGCCAGGGTAAACTTTTAGATTTAGATAAATATTTCTACAACTTATTGAAAAATAAACATTTTCTTCAATTGGCACGGTAATTGAAATTAAAGCAGGGAGTAGGTTAGTATCAACCTTAATGTAGGTATGTGGAACAATCGTGCTATCGTTGGTGTCCACTTTTGTACCAATGGCGTCTCAGTTGTAGTGTTTGTGGTGCCGAGAAACAATGTCAAGAAAGGATCTGTCTAATGAAGATGATCATGGCGATTATTAAACCCGCCAAGCTTGATGCCGTTAGAGAGGCATTAGTAGAAATCGGTATTCAAGGTCTAACCTCCGGAGAAGTATCGGGATTTGGCCGACAAAAAGGCCACACTGAAATTTATCGTGGCGCTGAGTACAATGTCAGTTTTGTGCCTAAAATAAAAATTGAGGTCGCCGTTTCTGATGGACAAGTTGATGCGGCTGTCGATGCGATTAAAACGGCAGCTAATACAAACAAAATTGGTGATGGCAAAATATTTGTAACCGATCTGAGCCAGGCCGTCCGTATACGTACGGGAGAGACCGATGAAGATGCTCTATAGGAGTTTACCAGCCATGAAAATTATATTCAAATTGGGTTGTCTTGTTTCAATTGCGTTGCTTTTCTCTTTGACTACCGCCCATATTACAATGGCGGCAGACGCCAAACCTACACTGGATACCGGTGACACCGCTTGGATCATGACATCTACGGCTTTAGTCCTGTTCATGACAATGCCGGGTTTAGCACTATTTTACGGCGGACTTGTTAGATCTAAAAATGTGCTTTCAGTATTAATGCAGTGTTTTGGTATAGCAACCTTAATGTCTGTATTGTGGTTGATTTTTGGATATTCCATAGCGTTTGGTGAAAACAACCAGTGGTGGGGCGGAATGGGAAAATCGTTTTTCACGGGGATCTCAGCAGACACTCTTATTGGCACCATACCAGAAAACGTCTTCTTCATGTTTCAGATGACTTTTGCTGTAATTACACCGGCTTTAATCGTGGGTGCCTACGTGGAGCGTATTAAGTTTAGCGCGGTACTCTTATTCAGTGGTTTGTGGTTGATGATTGTTTATGCGCCGTCTACCCACTGGATTTGGGGTGGTGGAATTTTAGCAGACTTGGGCTGGGCGAGCGACGCCTTAAAAGGTTTTGGAACAATGGATTTTGCTGGTGGTTTAGTTGTGCATGCCAACGCAGGCGTTGCGGCACTTGTAATAGCCGCAATGCTTGGTAGTCGCAGAGGTTTCCCCAATGAGCTTAGACCTCCCCACAATCCAGGTATGGTCATGATAGGTGCGGCAATGTTATGGGTGGGGTGGTTTGGTTTTAATGGGGGTAGCGCCCTCGGCGCTAACGGTGGTGCCGGGATGGCAATAGCCGTTACCCATATTTCAGCGTCGACCGCTTGCCTGGTTTGGGTTGCCATAGAGTGGATAAAATTTGGAAAGCCAAGCCTAGTCGGGATTGCAACAGGTGCGATAGCAGGTCTAGCCACGATAACACCCGGTTCTGGTTTTGTTGGACCGGTGGGAGCTTTGGTTTTTGGTGCTTTAGCTGGAGTGATTTGCTTTTTTATGATTAGCGTAATTAAGAACACGTGGAAAATTGACGATTCTTTAGATGTTTTTGCTGTGCATGGTGTTGGTGGTATTTTAGGTATCCTATTAACCTCAATTTTTGCTGACGCCAGTGCAGGGGGCGTGGGATTACCCGATGGTATTTCCATAGGAATGGCTTTTGTTGGTCAATTACTGGCAGCGGTAATCACGGTAATTTGGGCTGGTGTTGGCAGTTACATAATTGTGAAAATTGTTCAAGCAACGGTCGGGCTTCGAGTTGACGAAACAGAAGAAACAGAAGGTCTCGACCTTACTGTTCATGGAGAGCGTGGCTACGATATTTAATTTTTCTAAAGGTTGCCCGTTGGTTTAAATTTTAATAGGGAAAATATGTAGAACTGACCGCCTTCTTGTTGAGTAAACATTTGCAACGGTTCCTGGCAGCAATTCCGACGAATGGGACAAGTATCCTTTGACAAGGATGACGGTTCCGTTGAGTTTAGTCTGGGGGGGGGGCGGCTACCCAACATTGAAAAACAACTACCCTAAAAAGAGACATTATCCGCAAAATGGAGAAATCGTTTTATTTTCTTCCTCCCTCTTCTATAGAACCATTCCATTTCTTGCTAACGAAAATCGAATCTGCATCTCTTTTGACGGGATCTCAATTTAACCTTGGTAAAGCCGTGATCAAGGGACAACTCTCATAATCAGAAATTGTTTCCGAAACCGTTTGCTTTTCTTTATGAGAACACTCCTTTAAATTTGCGACAAACTAGGGTTGGTAAGCAATATTTTGGTAGTTTAGCCTCTGGTTCTAGAGTATTGGTGCCATGAGATCTGTGTCGATACCAAGCGCAGATTATCCATTTAAAACGAATTTCAGACCTTAACCCAATTAGGCTCTCGAATGATCAACCCAGTTCTTGACAAATTAGCCGATTATCCCTTCGATCGCTTGCGCCACTTGCTTAGTGGCATAGAACCACCCACCAATCAAAACCCAATTATTATGTCTCTAGGGGAACCGCAGCACGAACCGCCATCCTTTGTCGTAGACGTTATTTCCCGCCACGCGAACGAATGGGGGAAATACCCACCAGTAATCGGAACACCGGACTTATTGAACGCTATCGTGGAATGGCTTGGAAATCGTTACAGACTTGCAGATGGGTTTATAGAGCCCTCTAGACATGTGGTCGCTGTAAACGGGACCAAGGAGGCCCTATACATGGTTGGCGATCTGTGCGTCCCTCGCAATATATTGGGCCAACGACCAGCCGTCTTGATACCCAATCCCTTCTACCAAGTTTATATGGGAGCAGCTGTTGTTCGGGACGCAGAACCTGTTTACCTCCCCGCCACCAAAACAACCGGTTTTCTCCCTGATTTTCAATCTTTAGACCCTCAACTTCTTGCTCGCTGTGCTCTTGTTTATCTTTGTTCGCCAGCAAATCCTCAAGGAACTATTGCAGATATCACGTATTTGAGAGAAGCGGTTGAGTTAGCCCTGCGCTACGATTTCGTTTTAGCGGTAGATGAATGCTATGCAGAGATTTATGATACTTTGCAACCACCCGGTATTCTCCAAGCCTGCCAGGATATTAATGGCCCCCTCACAAACATTCTGGCCTTTCATTCCCTTTCAAAGAGATCTAGCGCTCCGGGATTACGCTCCGGATTTGTCGTTGGTGACCCCAAGTTAGTGGCGGGTTTAAAAATGATAAGAAATTATGGCGGGGCGGCTATACCTGGCCCACTAATGGCGGCCTCAGCAGCACTTTGGCGGGATGAACCGCACGTGGAGAATAATCGCACTAAGTATCGTCAGAAATTTGACACCGCAGATCAGATATTAAAAAACAAATTTGAATACTACCGTCCCATGGGTGGCTTTTTTGCATGGCTTAATGTGGGTGATGGAGAGGCCGCTGCGCAAAAGCTTTGGTCCGATGCCGGAATAAGAGTAATTCCAGGAAAATATCTTTCAAAAAAAGACTCAAACGGCTCGAATCCTGGAGACGAATACATCCGGATTGCTCTGGTACACGATCCTGATTTGATATCGGAGGCGCTTAGGCGTCTAATAAATAACCTTCAGTAAAATTTAGGCAATATCTTTTTCCATTACAGCGCTCCACCGCACTTTTTTTAGCTAAATTGACGCAGTCAAATCGAAGCTTCACCATCAATGGAATAGGAATATAATTACTTATACCCAAAACGTTGGAAAGGCTGTTAACGTAGTGTCAATAAATCACGTGCGAAGATTGAATATGCCGCGATCATTAACTCGTTCCACCAGACCTGTATTTTGGCCACCAGCTGTTATTCTAAGAATAAAATGTTGGTTGTCTGAAGGTGTTGGTGTTTCCTTGTTATTATTAGCTTTTTTATTGGCGGCCTCTCTCATCAGCTATAGCCACTATGACCAGTCTTTCAATACAGCCTCTAAAAGTATGACCGAAAATTTAATTGGACCAATTGGCGCACATGGAGCGGATCTGTTGATACAAACCCTGGGTCTGGCTGCCGCTCTTATCCCGCTACTGTTGATATCCTGGGGTTGGAAGCTGATTACAAAACAGGGTGTTTCTGTTATCTGGGCAAGGTTAATGATGTTCTTCGCCGCCCTTCTTTTAATCTCCATATTTTTATCATCTTTTAACCAACCCGAATTCTGGCCGCTAAACCCGGGCTTGGGCGGTGTTGCAGGAATGATCGTTTATACCTTCTTGCTCAGTTTTTTTTCGCAGTTTCAACTAGGTTTTGAAGCAATTATAATAGCATCAATATCTCTAACTTTTGGCACCATTTTTTTTGTTTTTGCCACAGGCTTAAAAAAATCAGAGTGGTTGGCCCTTCGCATTCCTTTCGGAATAATTTTGGCTTTTGTTGGCAAAAAAATCATCAATATAAAAAAATACAGCTCTTTCAATAATGAACGCCTTGAACCTCAATTAGGTCGGGAATCGAATAACGGAACTGAAAAACAGGTTGACGGCAACCAAACTCTTGATGCCAGAAAGGCAGGTATTTTAAATGGAAATTCAACCCGCGTATCCCGAAAAACAATTGTCCAGGACAAAGCAAAAGAGGCACAAAAAGGACACCACGCGACGAATGCTGAACAGGGCTTACTTGCTCTTCTAAAAAATGATGCGTTCCTTTTGCCGCCTCTTGATCTTTTGGAAGCGCCGCCCAGTCAGCCAACCCCCTTAGATGCAGATAAAAGTTCGCTTTCACAAAATGCGCGAATTTTGGAAACGGTTTTAGAGGATTTTGGTATTCGGGGTGAAATTGTTAAGGTGCGCCCCGGTCCAGTAGTAACCTTGTATGAACTAGAGCCAGCACCTGGAACAAAGACTTCTCGGGTTGTTGGGTTAGCTGACGATATAGCAAGATCAATGAGTGCACTTTCGGTGCGCATTGCTGTTGTTCCAGGACGGAGTGTAATTGGCATAGAGCTTCCCAATCTTAACCGTGATACTGTTTATTTCCGCGAGTTACTAGCATCTAAGGACTTCGAGAAGGCCAACGGTGCACTAACATTGGTTTTAGGTAAGGACATTGGCGGCAACCCCAAGTTGGTAGACCTTGCCCGCATGCCGCACTTACTAATAGCCGGCACCACGGGATCAGGAAAATCAGTGGCAATCAATACCATGATCTGTTCATTGCTTTACCGACTACCTCCCGACCAATGTAAGTTTATTATGATTGATCCCAAAATGTTGGAACTCTCGGTATATGATGGCATTCCAAATCTTTTAACCCCCGTGGTTACAGATGCGTCAAAAGCCGTGTTCGCATTGAAATGGGCTGTACGAGAAATGGAGGATCGCTATCGGTTAATGTCCCAAATGGGTGTGAGAAACGTTGCGGGATATAACATGCGGCTAACTAGTGCACAAAAAAAGGGCGAGAAGTTGTCCCGTCGTGTACAAACTGGTTTTGATGATTCAGGCAAACCTGTCTTTGAAGAACAACTGCTTAGCATGGATCAACTCCCGCTTATTGTTGTCGTCGTTGATGAAATGGCTGACCTAATGATGGTTGCTGGTAAAGATATTGAGACTGCCATTCAACGCCTAGCACAGATGGCTCGTGCAGCGGGAATTCACCTGATAATGGCAACCCAGCGACCGTCGGTGGACGTGATCACCGGCACAATCAAGGCTAATTTTCCAAATCGTATTAGTTTTCAGGTTACTTCTAAAATCGATAGCCGCACAATTTTAGGCGAACAAGGAGCTGAGCAATTGCTTGGGCAGGGTGATATGCTTTACATGGTTGGTGGTGGTCAGATCACCCGGGTCCATGGTCCTTTTGTTAAAGATGAAGAGGTCGAACATATAGTTAGGTTCCTTAAGGAGCAGGCGGAACCTGACTATATAGAAGATGTTACAGCTGATGTTGATGGAGGCTTTTCTACACAAGATAGTGACGGATTTAGTTGCGCCACGGATAACAAATATTATGACCAGGCGGTGGCTCTAATCGCCCGGGAAGGGAAAGCATCCACAAGTTTTATCCAACGGCACTTACAAATCGGATATAATAGAGCGGCTAGAATCATGGAACAAATGGAGGAGCACGGCGTTGTAACCAAAGCCGACCGCGTCGGTAGACGAGAAGTTTTAGTTAACAATCATTAATTTAGATAAAAATCACTTTCCTTATTCTAATAAAAAAACCGTCTTTTAACCAATCCAAATTAGCAAACACCCAAAAAAACCCGGTTAGGAATACTGTGCCTTCTGTTTTTTTATTGTATTTTAGAAATGTCATTCTACGCATAATTCTCGGTAGTTATTTTTTTGTCGGTGTAACCTGTTTATCCAGCTTGGTCGGAAGTTCTGAAGTTCTGGCCGAAGACGTTGTTCCTGTGGAGATGACAATCCAAGACAAAAAGGATTTAAAGCGGGTGGCTGTATATTGGGAGGCCATTAAGACTTTACGTGGGGGCTTCTTACAAGTTTCTTCGAGCGGCGGCGTGTCTTCTGGGAAAATATTTATGTCCAGACCTGGGCGTATGCGATTTGAATATGACCCGCCAGAGTCGATATTAATGATCGCAGATGGGTTGTTTTTTGTTTATATCGACAGAGACTTGGAACAAACAACCCACGTGTTCCTAAAATCCACACCCCTGAACTTTTTAGTGCAAGAAAAGATAGTGTTTAAAGGCGATGTAACGGTCACGGAAATTGATCGACCTCCCGGCATTTTGCAAATTAAAATAAAAAAGACCAAAGAGCCAGAATTGGGGTCGATACAATTGGTGTTCAGTGACAAGCCATTAGCGCTAAGAAAATGGGTCGTTGTTGACACTCAAAATATTATAACGACCGTAAACCTAACTGGTATTCAAACTGGTATTAAACTGGATCCCAAGTTGTTTACCCTCTCTACGAAAAAAAATGATTAATGCTTTGAGAACGCAAACCATCTGGTTCAAAGTTTCATAAAATTATTTACCGGGGTTCTGTTTACTTTTTATAATGGTTCTTGTCATTTCTATTTCAAATACTGGTTTTAGGACCATTCAGGGCATATATTGAAATAACCCCTATGTTTTCTTTTGAAACCTAATAAGACCCATTTTTAGAAATTGTGCCGGTCAGCCCCGTATTTGAAACTAGGCCAGAAACCGAAGAGAACCGTTAAGGCTATGTCGGGAGCCGAAAGTATTAAATTGCAGATAACACAGGATGGAGGCAATGTGTTAGCTTTTATTCGCAGTACTCTCACATCTCTTGATAAAACGATGGGCCACATATCACCAAGGATATGTGGCCCTACGAACTTGTAGCTTAGGTTCGTCTTACGTTCGTTTAGACAACAGCCATAGAATTATGCCGACTGCGATCAATCCCACTACACCACTATCACCAAGTGACTTTATGAGATTGGTTAAATTGCTAACCACGTCACCAACGAAAGGAAGATTACCGGGACCAAAGATTATCCCCACCACGACTGCAAGAGCAATGAGAAGGAGCCCCATCTCGGTAACTTGGATGAAAAATCTTTTTACAGAATCATACATTTGCTGATCCTTCAGTGATTAATACCACGCTAAAGATCCCACGAAAGTGCAGAACCAACCCCCAATACGCAACATATTGATATATTAGTCAAGCGAAGTAACTAGATTTTGATAGTCATCATTATGTAATGGTGCGGCGATAAAAGCAGGAAACACCGACTTCCTCTTGATTTCAAACGACAATTATATGTTTTTAATAATTTTCACGTTTTTGTGATCAGCGTCTTTGGGGTCAAAGCCTATATGTGAAGAATACATCAAGGGTCACATTTCCAATATCGGAAAACTCGAAGTTTAGCTAACGTTTCTTACTGTTAATGCTGAAGGTCGCTCTCAAAACCAGGTATTCTAAACCCGGTTTCAAGTTTTAAACAGCCAAGCGATAACCATTGGCTTCCGTAACCAAAAGCTCTGTTTTTGACGGATCTCGTTCTATTTTTTGCCGGAGACGGTAAACATGGGTCTCTAGCGTGTGGGTGGTCATCCCGGCATTGTACCCCCAAACCTCGTCCAACAAGACACTTTTGCTAACGACCTGCCCACTAGAAAGGTATAGAAACTTAATAATTGCCGTTTCCTTATCCGTAAGGCGTATCTCTTTGTTGGTCTTTATATCCAACAGAACCTTGGCACCCGGTCGGAATGAATACGCGCCAAAATTTAAAACCACGTGTTCGTTTTGTTCATACTGGCGAATATGTGCTCGAAGTCTTGCCAGCAAAATGGCAATTTTTATAGGCTTCACAACAAAATCATTCGCCCCCGAGTCAAGACCCAGAATAGTATCCTGATCATTATTGGCATTAGAAATTATAATAATAGGCGCTTTCACACCGTTTTTGCGCATTTGGCAACAAATCTCATAAGCGTTAAAATCGTTTAGTTCAACGTCCAGAAGAACACCGTCAAAATACTGTTTTTCGGTATATTGAAGCGCCTCTTTCCCTGTTAGCGCCTCTTTTATCCTAAATTCTCCATTCAATTGCAGCTGTTCCACTAGTATCTGCCGTAGTGTTTCATCATCACCAACGGCCAATATAAGCTTTCCAGAAATCATCGGACAATTCTTCCTATTGCTATAACGTTATTTAACCATACTACTATGCCACAACTTTCCAGACCAACGTCACTGTATTCAAATAACAGGTGTCCATTTTAACGCTATGGGCTTGCAGCCTCCACCGTTAAACCGGGCAATATTTTCCACTTTAGCACGAAATAAAATAAATAAATGAGTAAATGGTCCAAAACGCCCCAATATATTTGGCATCGATTTTGCAGATTAAGGTTTAAACAGCCGTGCGGGAAAATTGATCTATGACCAATATCGACAATCAGTCGGGACAAGAGGCCCTTGCGACCAGCGACCGCTATCCAACAGTAACAAAGACACCCAGAAATAAGTTAATGACCAACGACAAGGAGTTGTTTGGTAAAGATGGTTTCACGTTTTATGACTTTCTCGATATCATTAATCCATTACAACACATCCCCGTCATATCAACGATTTATCGCTCAATCACGGGAGATCAAATTGATCCAGGCTCTCGAATCGCAGGGGCAACTTTATTTGGTGGTCCCCTAGGAGGAGCCCTGGCGTCTATGGATGTTGCTATCAAACATAAAACAGGCTTAGATATTGTTGAGCATTCAGTTACTTTTTTGACCGCGGGAGGAATTTCTAACCAAAATGCCGAAAACCGGGGGGTCATCCCAGTTGCGGCACCCGTTAGAAACAGTACCGTTGAAACAAACCCTACACAAATCACCTCTCTGATACCACAGCCCCTTGAATTGGATGCCAAGGGAAATTCCCCTGATAAATTTCATTCTGCGGGAATGACAGCAATTCCACTTGCAAAAAACAACCCTTTATTTCTGAAACAGGCTTTCAAACCTACCGGGCACGAGTTGGAAATTATGTTAGAGGCAAAAAAGCCAGCTACCACGCCTTTGGTGACAAACAAAATGTTTAACGAAACCAGGAACCCTAATTTAAATGCCCCTAGGATCCAACAACCCCAGGCGTTAATTCCGCGCTTTTCCGCCAGCACTGTGAGGGGCGCGGGCATCCCGCTTAATATAAGCGATACAAAAGTTAACGATAACTTCGGCGTACGCGAACAAAGCGAGGCTCTAACGAGAGAAAACTGGGTTATCGATGCGATGCTCAAAGATTTGGGTAAGTATAAATCTGCAAAGAAGTTAACAAGAAGTACGTACCGACCAACATATTCTGTTAACCATTGATGCGCATAACCTCTTCGAATTCTCTCCTGTCAAATGGACGGATGTATAGGTGCGTCTTGGGGAAAGCAGGCGTTCTAACAAAAAAGTTCGAAGGTGACGGCGCCACCCCTTCTGGTGTTTTCCCTCTCATACGTGTTCTATACAGACCAGATCGCATGGATTTTCCTGAGACGCATTTGCCTGTTTTTGCTTTGTCCCCAAACGATGGCTGGTGTGATGACCCCGCTCACGAAGACTATAACAAACCCATAAAATTACCCCATGCCGGATCCCACGAAAGGCTCTGGCGGGATGACAACATTTACGACATTGTTGTGGTATTAGCTTATAACACATCGCCCGTAATCCCATTTATGGGTAGCGCCATATTTATCCATTTTGCCGGACCATCTTTTAAATCAACTAGAGGGTGCATTGCCCTTAAAGATGTTGATTTGCTTGAAATCTTAAAAACCTGTTCAACAAAAACCAACCTTCATGTTATGGAGTTTTAAAGTCTCCGGACGCATTTATGTCTCTCCATCTTGCCGGCGCTTCCCAAATATTGCCGTTCCTACTCTTACGTGGGTCGCTCCAAAACGAGCCGCCACCAAGTAGTCCGAACTCATTCCCATCGAGAGGTTTTTGAGGCCATTCCGGTGGGCAATTTGAGCTAAAAAAACAAAATGGGGAGACGGTTCCTCGGCCACCGGTGGAATACACATTAAACCAGTAACGGGTAGGTTAAATTCTTCACGGCAGGATTTTATAAATCTGTCAGCATCCTTTGGTAGGACACCTGCCTTTTGTCGTTCCTCGCCGGTATTCACCTGAACAAAACACTCGGGTCGCCGACCTTGTGTATCCATGTGTTTGGATAGTTCTCGGGCAAGGTTCGGCCTATCCAACGTTTCTATAACGTCAAAGCACATCACCGCTAGTTTGGTCTTATTGCTTTGTAAGGCGCCAACCATATGGAGTTGAATATGTTCAGAATGCTCCCTCAGGACCTGCCATTTTTCAACCGCCTCCTGAACCTTGTTTTCGCCAAAAACTTTATGGCCCGAACCTAGTAGACATTGAACTGCTTCTATTGACTGGGTTTTAGCAATGGCCACAAGCGTGACAGAGCCAACCGGTTTTCCCGCGCTTACCTCAGCATCTCGCAATCTTGATTTAACAAGAGCAAGATTACTTGCAATTTGGTTCTCGGTGTTCATAGTAATTCCAATATCAGATCATTTGCGGAATATCCCGTTGAAACCTACGATATCAAATATCGCCCGTCGCCTCAATTTTGGTGTCGACGCCATCCATTTACCGCCTCTCGTATTATTTACTGACGAAGAGCGTCAACCAGAACCACTTTCGTCTATTGCCCTCCTACCGCCAGGTTCAGCGGTATTATTTAGACATTATGGCTCCCCAGCACGAAAGAGCCTGGCCCTGGCGTTAAGGACATTATGCGATACCCGCGCACTATTTTTTATTGTCTCCAACGACGTCGATCTCGCCTTGGAGGTTGCTGCAGATGGTTTACACCTGCCGGAATATCGCTTAAAGGGACCAAACAGGGATATTCATAAATGGCGTCAATTTGGAGACGGTTTTCTGACGGCGGCGATACATTCGCCAAAAGCATTAATTAACGCACTTCGTCTTGAAGTTGACGCGGCATTTCTGTCCCCCGTTTTTATTAGTGCCAGTCATCCTAATAAGAGACCTCTTGGGTTAATGCGGTTCATTAAAATATGTAACTCCACACGACTTCCTATATACGCTTTAGGAGGTATTAACGATACTTCAGCAAAAAGGCTGATTGGAAGCGGGGCTGTCGGGATTGCAGCGGTTGGAGCAATGATTGACCAGGCGAACAGGAAAGAATGAGAAAGGACGAAACGAAGATCGAAGGTAAGTGCGGTAGGGATGTGAAGGAATTACTGTCCATTGCCCGCGTGTCTTTAGAAGACGAAGATTATGGCGCGTCTGTTTTCCAGTTTCTTAACGTTTTAAAGGGGGATCCAAACAGCGCTGAAGCCAGGTTTGGGTTGGGGGATGCCTATTTTGGTCTTGCAGATTATGAAAACGCTGAAAGTACATATCGCTTGGCGTTGGAGATCTTCCCTAAAAATTCCGATGGTCTTTTTGGCTTGGCGGCAACGCTCCGGGTTATTGAATCCTACGATGAGGCAATTGAATTTTATGAACGTGGTTTTGATGTTGAGCCAAGCCGCACTGCCGCCTATTGGGAATTGGCTTATTCCAGGGAAATGACCAGCGATAAAATCGGGGCCGAACGGGCGTACAGAATGTGTCTTGAAAAACACCCCAACCACGGGATGGCCAAACATCTTCTCGCAGCCATGCTTGGAACCACAACTGACAGGGCGCCAGATGATTATGTGCGTGACCTCTTTGATGATTACGCTGATAGCTTTGAGCAGGATCTTTTAAACGATCTTAAATATGTCGTTCCTGATTTGATCGGAAAGGAACTTAAAAAACTTACCGAGCCCCTCAACCGTCAGGAAATCCGATGTTTTCCTTCCGCGCTAGACCTGGGGTGTGGAACAGGACTGGTTTCGGAAGCCATTAGGGGTGTGGTCACGAAGATAGATGGTGTCGACCTCTCGGAAAAAATGGTTAAAGTCGCTGTTGAACACCAACGGTATGATAATATTTATTTAAATGAAATGACTGCATTTTTATTAGATAAAACTGTTGGGAAACCAAAATACGATTTAATTGTATGTGGTGATGCATTGGTCTATCTCGGAGATTTGCGTTCCGTTTTCAAGGGTGTTTCTAAACGATTAAGTGGCAAAGGCGTTTTCTGCTTTTCTGTAGAGAAACTTAGATCAGGTTCCTTTATTCTCTGCCCTACCGGGAGATACGCCCACAGTGATGGGTACATCAGAGATCTTTCCAGGAACTTCGGTTTTGAATTGCTTGCTGCGAGAGACATTGTACCCCGAATGGATGGCGCCCTAAAAATACTGGGGCGTCTCTATCTATTGTCGCCGAATGATAAAAGTTGAACATCGTTCTTCGTTTGTATTTTTGCGCCTCTCATATAGGCTTTCCATAATATTTAGTTTTTAGTAGGTTAGTGGGTCGTTTTAGTAACATATGTTAGAACGCGTCCGTATGACGTTTAAAGATATAAGGTCTTGGTCTCGTTGAGACGTCCTTTTGCTGTTATCGAAATCGGCCAATCTCGGAACGAAGCTTTAATTACGCTTTAAGAATGGGTTAAACTTTTTTTCTCGCCCCCTAGGTAAGGAGGGGGCAATTTCGGAGAGAACGAATATACCAAAATCAACAATAGTAGTTGGTGAATATAATAGAAAAATCTTAGATGTGCAGGGTTACTTCAAATAGGCTGTATTCCAGTATTGTATAATGTGCTTTCTAAAGTGATACATTAGGTTTTATGCCCCCCAAAACCCATAAATCCTCCTATACAATTCCCTGCACCAGCTCATTTAGGGATGCGATCAACGCTCTCGCCGTCTCTCTTCGGGGGAATGTTGCGGATATAGCCCGTTCTATTCTTTTGAGCATACCGGAAGAAGTCATCCGCACTATTCCAGACCCCGGTGGCCCGCCACGAGGCGACCGTGAAGAAACGCTGATAAAATCAGGCCCCTCAGCCGGTAAGTTATGGCAACGGAAACCCCGCCTTCAAGTTCGTCTCCGTTCAGGATACGACGTCTCAACCGTGCGTCGAGCGCTTAACATCGCCCTTAGGCTAAACAACAGGTCGCTGGAGATCAAACTCAGGGACCCTAACGTCCTCTCACCGGAGAGTGAACCCGACCAGGAAATGTCCGGTGAACTAGAGCGATTAAAAAAAATCTTTCCCATCTTGGCGTTCGATCCACTTCAGGGTGGAGTATCCACCCCCGATGAGGCGCTTCACGTTCTTGGTTTTGCCCCCAGGGAAAACCCCGACAAGGCTACCATACGGGCCCGCTTTAGAACCCTCGCAACGATACACCACCCCGACAGTCACTACGGAAGCCACCAGCGCATGAGCCAACTCAACGCCGCCATGCAACTTCTCTGTAAATAAATTATTTGAACCCCGGCAAAAAAAAAGGGAGCGGTAAAAACCGCTCCCCAAATCTTTTTCAAAGGACCTAAAGCTAGAAGGATACCTTTATCTGACCAATAAGGGCATGGCCACTGTTGTTATTACTAACCACAGTCTGACCACTATCAGAGTAGTCGGCATTAATATATGTCGCCGTGAGTGTTACTCCCCCACCCAAGCCGCCATATGATACCCCGGCACCCCACTTCGACTCTGTATCTTCAGCAGCTATCTCGCTTTGCTGGTTTGACTTTGTCCCGGCAACACCAAAGGTATAGTCGCCCATTTTGTAGGAAACACCAAGATCATAGGCCGTAATTTCATCGGTGTTACTCGTGTTGTTCTTGCCTTGACCGACAGTGCTAGTAGCTCCTAAGCCAGGGTCTCCAACGTCATCCTTTCTCGACATAGAACCGCCGACCGTGAAGCCGCCCGCGGAGATCTTAAGACCGGCACGTAGCATATCATGGGTATTGAGGCTAGTCCCTGAAGCGTGTTCATAAG
>Ga0209501_10003119_pt1 | contig 16879 bp, 13 predicted proteins | sample ArcticOcean_MG_C_4_FD_187434 | JGI IMG/M metagenome (GOLD analysis project Ga0209501, IMG submission 187434) | Marine microbial communities from western Arctic Ocean - ArcticOcean_MG_CB4_134 (SPAdes) (version 2) | ecosystem: Environmental > Aquatic > Marine > Oceanic | place: Arctic Ocean...
AAATGATATTTTCGCTTATGGCTGTGAAAGTAATATTTTACAATTGCTTAAATTACCAGATGGCACTGTTAAAGTATTAATAGAAGGAAATAAAAGAGTTAAAATTGTAGATTTTAAAGATGATGACAAATTTATAACTTGTAAATTTGAACACCAAGACGATCAATTAACAAAAAATGAAGACCTTACAACTTTATCACTAACTGCTATTAAAAGATTAGAAAAACTATCATCAATTAACAAAAAATTATCAACAGAAACAATAAACAATATTAAACAATTAAAAGATGCCTCAAAGATTGCTGACAATATAGCTTCACACTTAAATATGACAATTACAGAAAAGCAGCAAATATTTCAAACTCTTGATGTTAAAAAAAGACTTAATACCATAATTAAAATTATGGAAAATGAAGCCAGTATTATTGGCGTAGAAAAAAGAATTAGAGGACGAGTTAAAACTCAAATGGAAAAAACCCAGAGGGAATATTATTTAAATGAACAGCTTAAGGCCATTCAAAAAGAATTAGGAGAAATTGAAGACGGTAAAGATGAAACGTCAAATTTAAATAAAGATATTTTAAAAGCTAAAATGCCAAAAGACGTACAAAAAAAATGTATGTCTGAACTTAAAAAATTAAAAAATATGAGCCCAATGTCAGCCGAAGCAACAGTGGTAAGAAATTATTTAGATTGGATGATAGATGTTCCTTGGTATAAAAAAGACGATATAAATATTGATCTTAATAAAGCTATTAAAATACTTGACGAAGATCATTTTGGATTAGAAAAGATTAAGGAGCGTATCATTGAATTTTTAGCAGTACAAAAAAGAATGGAAAAATTAAAAGGACCAATTTTATGTTTAGTGGGACCTCCAGGTGTTGGAAAAACCTCATTAGGAAAATCGATTGCAAGAGCTACCAATAGACAATTTATTAGAATGTCTCTTGGAGGAGTTAGAGATGAAGCTGAAGTAAGGGGTCATAGAAGAACTTATATTGGATCTTTACCAGGAAAAATAATTCAAATGATGAAAAAAGCTGGAACCAAAAACCCTCTTTTTTTATTAGATGAAATAGATAAAGTTGGAAATGATTATCGTGGAGATCCATCATCAGCTTTGTTAGAAGCATTAGATCCTGAACAAAACACAACTTTTAATGATCATTATTTAGAAGTTGATTATGACTTATCAGATGTAATGTTTGTTACCACAGCAAACACTTTAAACATACTTCCCCCTCTATTAGACAGAATGGAAGTAATAAGATTACCGGGATACACAGAAGATGAAAAAATAAATATAGCTGACAAGTTTTTATTACCTAAACAAATTAAAGATAATGGCGTTAAAGACGGAGAGCTAATTTTATCTGACGGAACAATTAAAGAAATAATAAGAAGTTACACAAAAGAGTCTGGCGTTAGAAATTTAGAGAGAGAAATTTCAAAAATAGCTAGGAAAGTGGTTAAAAAAGTGGTTTCCAAAGAAGAAACCAAAGTAAGCGTCAGCGACAAAAATTTATCAACATTTTTAGGAGTCAAAAAGTTTAAATTTGGAGAACTTGAAACTGAAGATAAAATTGGAGTAGCTACTGGTTTAGCTTGGACGGAATACGGTGGAGAAATACTAAAAATTGAAACTGTCAACATGCCTGGAAAAGGAAGAATGCAAATTACGGGAAAACTTGGAGATGTTATGCAAGAGTCAGTAAAGGCTGCGAAATCTTATGTAAGATCAAAAAGTTTGGAATATGGAATTATTCCTCCTATTTTTGAAAAAAAAGATTTTCATATACATGTCCCAGAAGGAGCAACACCAAAAGATGGCCCTTCAGCTGGGATAGCAATGGTAACGTCTATAGTTTCATCTATAACAAAAATTCCTGTAAATAAGGAAATCGCTATGACAGGAGAGGTAACTCTTACAGGGCAAGTTTTACCAATTGGAGGTTTAAAAGAAAAACTATTAGCGGCTCACAGAGCAGGTATTAAACAAGTTTTAATTCCAAAGGATAATGAAAAGGATTTGGTTGATATTCCACAAAAAGTAAAAGACGATATAAAAATAACTCCAGTTGAGGTAGTAGATGAAGTTTTAAAACTTGCTTTAACTAAAGAATTCAAAAAAGTTGAGTGGGTAGAAGTTGAAAATATTACTAAATCTAAGGAAGACAAATCTCAAGCTAGCATACAATAAATTTAAATCTCTATATTCTTTATAGGAAGTTTTTTTAAATATCTTTCATACATTAATGTGTATGCCTTCTCTATATTTCTTGCAAAGTTTTGTGTATTAAAAAGTGGTTTTGTGTTTCTGTTATTTTTTAGTTTATTTTTTATTTCTTTTAATTTTGGTGAATTTGTTGCAAGTTCTATTGCCAAATCTTCATATTCTTTTTCAGAGTTTGTTACTAATACTGATAAACCCATGGCATTTAGCAAACTTGCAGAAACTCTACTTGCAAATGATTTTCCAATTCGAGTAAGAACTGGTAATCCAACCCATAAAGCGTCACTAGTAGTTGTATGACCAGTGTATGGAAAGGTATCAATAAATAAGTCGGCAACTTTTTGCCTAGCTAAATGTTCATTCATTTTAATTCTTTTTGCAAACACAATACGATTAAAATCTACACCTCTTATTGTAGCTTCATTTTTTAAATTTTTAGAAGTATTTACATCCTCTGATAAAATCCATAGTACGCTATTTTCAACTTTTTTAAGTAAGCGCATCCAAACATCAAAAACTTGAGGTGTAATTTTATAGTCATTATTAAAACAACAAAAAACAAAACCATCTTTTGGTAACCCAAGTTCTTCCCTAGTAAAAATTTTATCTGAAATTTTTTTTGTTGAATCGTTAGCTTGATATGTATCAGGCAAATAAGCAATTTTTTCAGAATAATATTTTTGACTTTCTTTTGGTATTAAAATTTTATCAGCAATTATGTAATCAAGATAATTAGTACCTGATGTTCCAGGATAACCAAGATAATTAACTTGTATTGGAGCACATCTTTTTACAAAAATTCCAAATTTATGATATTTAGTAAAGCACATTAAGTCGATGGCAATATCTATTTTAAGTTCTCTTGAAAAATTTACTATCTCGTCTTCAGTTTTTAGTCTTACGTCATAAAATTCATCAAAAGCACTTGAAACTCTTTTTCGCATTTCGTCATTTTTATCTGGTCCAAAAGAAATACCAATTACTTCAAATTTATTTTTATCATGAAGTTCATATAAATTAGCTAAAAGGTATGACATTGGATGATTTCGAAAATCAGCTGAATAGTAAGCAATTCTTATTTTTTTTTTAGTCTGTTCGTGAAATTTATAATTTTGGTTATTTTGAATATTATATTCTGTTGTAACAAAAATTTCAGCAGATGTTTTTTGTAACTGTGGTGATTCATAAAAAGACAAGGTTAAGAAAGGATTTATTTTTTTTTTTTCATTTAATATAACATTTTCTAGATCTAATAAATCTTTATCAAAAGAATTCCATTCGCACATGCGATGTTTAGTATAGATTATTGAACTTAATAAATAGTTCAATTCAGAATTTATCTCATAAGATTGATAAAAATTTTGAAGCGCTTCATTAAATTTTTTACGCTCAAAAAAAATGTGTCCTAAATTATAATAAGCTTCACCGTAATTTTTTTTAAATTTAATTGCTAACCTAAAGGATTTAATTGCATTTTCTTCTTGCTCTAACTCTCTTAGAACAACGGCACAGTTATAATGTGCTTCTGCATAATCTGGTTTTAATTTAATTGCATTACAAAAATTATTATGAGCTATATCAAATTGATTAAGTTCTTTTAAAACAATGCCCATATTATTATAAGCTTCTGGATCTTTTGGATTTATTTTTATTGCTTCAGAAATTAACTCAGAAGATTTTTTATAATTTTTTAACTGAAATGAAATTATTCCAAGTAGATGTAAAATATCAAAGTTTTTTGGCTCATCTTTTAAAATTTCTAAACATAATTTTTTAGATTCATTTAAGTTTCCTTTTTCAAAAAAATTTATAGCTTGATCAAACTTTGAATTCATCTATTATTTGAGCGATTATGCTTTAGCAAATTAAAAAGTCAATTTTTATCAAATTTATATCTGTTTTTTTATAGATAAATTATGAAATTATTCTCTTTCATCTTTGAAGTTTTGTTGGTAATAGTGACTTAAATTTCTGGGCGGTTAGCTCAGTTGGTAGAGCATCTCGTTTACACCGAGGGGGTCAAAGGTTCGAGTCCTTTACCGCCCACCAGAAAACGGGGGTGTAGCTCAGTTGGTTAGAGCGATCGCCTGTCACGCGATAGGTCGAGGGTTCGAGTCCCTTCACTCCCGCCATTAATTTGATAATAGTTATTAAACTATCAAATACGCAAGACAAATGTGACCTTAACTCTCCTTTTATTTGTTATAAAAGATTATATAAAAGTACTGCAATGCTTTCAGAATTTTTAAAAGATTATTTTCCAATAATACTATTCTTATTAATATCATTTTTGTTAAGTTTTGGTTTTATTATAGTTAATTTTTTATTTTCTCCAAAAAATCCCGACCCTGAAAAACTTTCAGCTTATGAATGTGGCTTTGAACCTTTTAACGATTCAAGGATGGAATTTGATGTGAGGTTTTATTTAGTAGCAATACTATTTATTATTTTTGATTTAGAAATTGCATTTTTATTCCCCTGGGCTATTTCATTAGGAAGTATTGGGTTATTAGGTTTTATTTCAATGATGATTTTCTTATTTATTTTGACCGTGGGTTTTATATATGAATGGAAAAAAGGAGCTTTAGATTGGGAATAAAATTTTATGAATTTAGAAGAAAACAAAATTCCTGAAGAGTTCAAAAAATTAGCAAAAGACTTTACTGATAATGGTTTTATTACAACTTCATTTGAAAATTTAGTTAATTGGGCTAGAGCAGGTTCGTTGCACTGGATGACCTTTGGTCTTGCTTGTTGTGCTGTTGAAATGATGCAAACATCCATGCCAAGATATGATCTAGAAAGATTTGGTGCGGCTCCAAGAGGTTCTCCTAGGCAGTCAGATGTAATGATTGTGGCAGGCACATTAACAAATAAGATGGCGCCAGCACTGAGAAAAGTTTATGACCAGATGCCAGAGCCTCGTTACGTTATATCAATGGGAAGTTGTGCTAATGGTGGAGGATATTATCATTATTCGTATTCAGTGGTTAGAGGATGTGATCGAATTGTGCCAGTAGATATTTATGTACCTGGATGCCCTCCTTCAGCTGAAGCTTTATTGTACGGCATACTACAGTTACAAAAAAAAATCAGAAATAAAGGTTCTTTAACAAGATAAAATTATCAAATGATCAACTTAGAAGACTTAGAAAAAAAAATTAATTCTGAATTAACTACTAAAATAAAAGAAAGCAAAATAAAACACAATCAACTTTATGTAACAATTAATTCTGAAGATTTATTAGACGTTATTTTATTACTTAAGACTAATAAAAATATAAAATTTAGACAATTAATAGACATAACTGCTGTTGATTATCCAGAAAACCAAAAAAGATTTAAAATTGTTTATTTATTATTAAGTCATGAATTTAATCAAAGAATCATACTGAGCTATTTTATTAGTGAAAATGAAAAAATTTCTTCTTTAACTAAAATTTTTCCATCTGCAAATTGGATGGAAAGAGAAGTTTTTGATATGTACGGAATTAAGTTTAATGATCACCCAGACATGAGAAGAATACTTACAGATTATGGATTTGAAGGACATCCTTTAAGAAAAGATTTTCCTTTGACTGGTCATAACGAAGTTAGATATAGCGAAGATGAAAAAAAAGTAATTTATGAACCAGTAAAACTTGAGCAAAATTATAGAAATTTTGATTATGAAAGCCCTTGGGAAGGAACCAAATATATAAAAGATCAAACAAAAAAAAAAATATGACAAAACAATCTAAAACTTTAAGTTTAAACTTTGGTCCACAACATCCAGCTGCTCATGGAGTTTTAAGACTAATATTAGAACTTGATGGTGAGGTAGTTGAAAAAGCTGATCCACATATAGGTCTTCTTCACCGTGGAACAGAAAAATTAATCGAAAACAAAACTTATATGCAAGCAGTGCCATATTTCGATCGATTAGACTATGTTGCTCCAATGAACCAGGAACATGCTTTTGCTTTGGCAATAGAAAAAATTTTAAAAATTGAAGTTCCAATAAGAGGACAATTTATTAGAGTAATGTTTTGTGAAATTGGAAGGATTTTAAGTCATATTTTAAATATCACTACTCAAGCATTAGATGTTGGTGCTTTAACTCCATCATTATGGGGCTTTGAGGAAAGAGAAACATTAATGACTTTTTATGAAAGAGTCTCTGGATCAAGATTGCACGCAAATTATTTTAGAGCTGGTGGAGTTCATCAAGATCTACCAGTAGGATTAGCAGAAGATATTGATAAATTTTGTAATAGTTTCCCAAAAATTATTGATGACCTTGAAACTTTGTTAACAGACAATAGAATTTTTAAACAACGTAATGTTGATATTGGAATAGTATCTAAAGATGATGCTTTAGATTATTCTTTTTCGGGAGTTATGTTGAGAGGATCTGGTGTTCCTTGGGATTTAAGAAAATCTCAACCTTATGAATGTTACAATCAATTTGATTTTAAAATTCCTATAGGAAAAAATGGAGATTGCTATGATAGGTATTTATGCAGAATTGAAGAAATGAGAGAAAGTGTAAAAATTATTAAACAGTGTATTGCTTCATTACCAAAAGGTCCTGTTAAAACAATGGATGCTAAAATCACCCCTCCACCAAAAAAAGAAATTAAAGATTCTATGGAAGCGTTAATTCATCATTTTAAACTTTTTACTGAAGGATATCGTGTTGATAAAGATGAAATTTATACAGCAGTAGAAGCTCCAAAAGGTGAATTTGGTGTTTATTTAGTTTCTGACGGTTCAAATAAGCCTTATAAATGTAAAATTAGAGCTCCAGGTTTTTCTCACTTACAAGCAATGGATTATTTAATTAAAGGGCACATGCTTGCTGATGTTCCTGCAGTATTAGGATCTTTGGATGTAGTTTTTGGAGAAATCGACCGATGAGTATAAAAAAAATTTCTAAAGAACAGCCAACTAATTTTGAATTCAACTCAGAAAACATATTAGGTGCAAAAAAAATTATAGAAAATTATCCTAAAGGAAAACAACAAAGCGCTGTCATGGCATTATTATTTATTGCTCAAAGACAAAATAATAATTGGATACCTTTAGCAGCAATGAAGTACATAGCAAAGCTTTTAGAAATGCCTTACATAAAAGTTTATGAAGTAGCTACCTTTTACAGCATGTATAATTTATCTCCAGTCGGTAATTATTTTATTCAAATTTGTACAACTACACCATGTATGATTAGAGGTGCATATAAACTAGTTGAAGCTTGTAAAGAAAAAATTTCTGATAAAGAAAAAGAATTATCTAAGGATAAAAGTTGCTCATGGATGGAAGTGGAATGCTTAGGAGCATGTGTGAATGGGCCAATGATCCAAATAAATGATGATTACTTTGAAGATTTAGATAAAGCAAAAACTATTAAAATTGTAAATCAAATTTTAAAAGGTGAAAAACCTAAACCTGGATCTTATAGAGGTAGAATAAATTCTGAGCCTGAAAATAATAGAAAAACCTTGATGGAGAATAAAAATGCTTAAAGATCAAGATAGAATATTTCAAAATTTATATAATGACAAAGGTTCAGATCTTATTTTATCAAAAGAAAGAGGTGATTGGAAAGATACAAAAGAACTTTGCGAAAAAGGAAAAGAGTGGATAATTAATGAAATTAAAGCTTCTGAACTAAGAGGAAGAGGTGGAGCTGGTTTTCCGACAGGTTTAAAATGGTCCTTTGCCCCAAAAGAGATTGGATCCAGACCACATTACTTTGTTATTAACGCTGATGAATCGGAGCCTGGCACATGCAAAGATAGAGATATATTAAGATTTGAACCACACAAATTAATTGAAGGTTGTTTAATTTCTTCATACGCGGTTAATGCGCATGTATGCTACATTTATATTAGAGGTGAGTATTTTAATGAAGGACAAAAGCTACAAGTTGCAATTAACGAAGCTTATGAAAAAAAACTAATTGGAAAAAATGCTTCAGAAACTGGTTGGGATTTTGATATTTATATTCACTATGGAGCAGGAGCATACATTTGTGGAGAAGAAACAGCATTACTTGAAAGTTTAGAAGGTAAAAAAGGCCAACCAAGAATTAAACCACCATTTCCTGCACTAGTTGGTTTGTATGGCTGTCCAACAATAATTAATAATGTTGAAACAATAGCGGTTGTTCCAACAATTTTAAGAAGAGGAAGTAAATGGTTTACCTCATTAGGAAAACCCAAAAATAGTGGAACTAAAATTTTTTGTATTTCAGGAAATGTAAACAATCCTTGTAATGTAGAAGAAGAGATGGGGATACCTTTAAAAGAATTAATAGAAGTGCATGCAGGAGGTGTAACTGGAGGTTGGGAAAATTTACAAGCAGTTATTCCAGGCGGCTCATCTATGCCTTTATTACCTAAAAAAACTTGTGAAACAATAAAAATGGATTTTGATTCATTAATAGAAGAAAAAAGTGGACTGGGTACAGCAGGTGTAGTTGTAATAAATAAAGACCAGGACATTATTAAATGTATGGCAAGAATAGCTAGGTTTTATAAACATGAAAGTTGCGGTCAATGTACTCCTTGTAGAGAAGGTGTTGGCTGGATGTGGAGAATGCTAGAAAGAATGGCTAAAGGTGAAGCATCAAGAGATGAAGTTGATATGTTAATGGACGTAACTAAACAAATTGAAGGACATACAATATGTGCTTTTGGCGAAGGTGCAGCGTGGCCTGTACAAGGTTTATTAAGACATTTTAAAAAAGAGATAAAAAAAAGAAATGATTTTAGTCCTTTTGTAACTCAAAACAAAAATGTTCCATACCTAGTAGATCAACATTTGTTAGATAAATAAAATGCTTAAATTAAAAATAAACAATATCGATATAGAAGTAGAAGAAGGATTAACTGTTCTACAAGCTTGTGAGAAGATTGGTGTAGAAATTCCAAGATTTTGTTATCATGAAAGATTATCTATAGCTGGTAACTGCAGAATGTGTTTGGTTGAAATGGAAAAATCACCCAAACCTATAGCATCATGTGCAATAACTGTAGCCGAAGGAATGAATATTAAAACCAATACTCCATTAGTGGAAAAAGCCAGAAAAGGAGTAATGGAATTTTTACTTGCAAACCATCCTCTAGATTGCCCTGTTTGTGACCAAGGTGGAGAATGTGATTTGCAGGATCAATCAATGTTTTATGGAGTTGATAAGTCTAGATTTAAGGAAAACAAAAGAATGGTTCCTGAAAAAAATATGGGACCATTAATTAAAACTCAAATGACAAGATGTATTCATTGCACAAGATGCGTAAGATTTGCAACGGAGGTAGCTGGAGTTCCAGAGCTAGGTGCGATTGGTAGAGGTGAAGATATGGAAATAACTACATACCTTGAAAAATCAATGGAATCTGAAATGTCAGGTAATGTTGTTGATTTATGCCCAGTTGGAGCTCTAACATCTAAACCGTATGTGTTTGAAGCAAGACCTTGGGAATTAAAAAAGACTGAAACAATTGATGTAATGGACGCTATAGGTTCAAATATTCGAGTAGATACATATCAATGGGAAGTTAAAAGAGTTTTACCGAGAGTTAATGAAGATATTAATGAAGAATGGATATCAGATAAAACAAGACATGCAAATGATGGATTGTTAAATCAACGATTAGATACTCCCTACATTAAAAAAAACAATACTTTTGTTAAAAGTTCATGGGAAGAAGCTTTTAGATTAATTAAGGACAAAGTATTACAAACTTCAAAAGACAAAATTTGTGGCTTTGTTGGCGATATGATAAATATGGAAGCTTCATACTGTTTTAAAGAATTATTCTCAAAAGTATTACAAACTAACAACTATGAGTCTAGAACCAATTATTCATATTTAGATCCAAGTGATAGAAAAAATTATTTATTTAATACAAAAATTAAAAATATTGAAGAAAGCGATTTAATAATTTTAATAGGAACAAACCCAAGATTTGAAGCTACAATATTAAATTCAAGAATTAGAAAAGCTTTTATCAACAATAAAACTGCAATATTTTCAACGAATGATGTTGGTGATTTAACTTACCCTTATAAATTTATTAATGGAGATACAGAAACAATTAAAAATATATCTGAAGATAATCATGATCTCTCAGAAAAAATTAAAAACTCAACTAAACCACTGATAATTTTTGGTCAATCTTCATTGTTGTTAAAATCTTTTGGTTTTATTTTTGAATCTCTAAAAACATTTTTAGTAAAAAACAATAAGATTTCAGATGAATGGAATTCTTTAAATATAATGTCAAACGATGCTTCTACTGTAGGATCTATTGACTTAGGAATTTACAAAAATACAAATAATCAAAATGAAGTTTTAAAAAACTTACAAAACAACATCTACGAAGTAGTTTATTTGATAGGTGTCGACAATTTGAACTTTGATAAAAAAAAAGAATTTGTAATTTATCAAGGAAGTCATGGTGACAAAGGTGCTGACTTAGCTGACATAATTTTACCAGGAGCTGCATTTACAGAGCAAGATGGCCATTATACTAATCTAGAAGGTGTTATTCAAAAAGCTTATAAAGCCTCATATCCACCAGGTGAAGCTAAAGAAGATTGGTTAATTATAAATGAATTGTCAAATTATTTAAGTGCTAAAAATATTTATGAAACGAAAGAAAGTTTAGAAAAAAGTATGTTTAATTATTTAAATTTACACAATTCAAAAGTTAGCACTTCTAATAAAATCAATAATAATTTTGTTAAAGAAAAAATTATAATAAAAGATATTGATTATTATTACTCTAACGCAATAGCTAGAGCATCAAAAACTATGAGCGAATGTAAAAATGAAAAAATTAATTTAAAATCTACTGGAACCGAAGGATAATGTTAAATTATTTGACAATTGTTGCTGAGGAAACTTATAAAATTTTATTTTTGCTGGTTCCAATCTTGGTAGCAGTTGCGCTGATTATTTGGCTAGATAGAAGGGTGTGGGCTTTTGTTCAAAAAAGAAGAGGGCCAAATGTAGTTGGTCCTTTTGGTTTATTTCAATCATTAGCAGATGCTTTAAAATACATTTTTAAAGAAATTATTATCCCTTCAAGTTCTAATAAAGTTATTTTTATTTTAGCCCCAATTATTACAATGACTTTAGCTCTTGCTGCTTGGGCAGTTATACCTTTTGGTGAATCTTTAGTTTTATCAAACATTAATGTTGGAATACTTTACTTATTTGCAATCTCATCTTTAGGTGTTTATGGAATTATAATGGGAGGTTGGGCTTCTAATTCAAAATATCCATTTCTTGGAGCTATTAGATCTGCAGCTCAAATGGTTTCTTATGAAGTTTCTATTGGCATCATTATTATAAATGTTTTGCTTTGCGTAGGTTCATTAAATCTTAACGATATAGTTTTAGCTCAAAAGAATATTTGGTTTGTAATTCCTTTATTTCCAATGTTTGTTATTTTTTTTATATCTGCACTAGCAGAAACAAACAGACCACCTTTTGATTTGCCAGAAGCAGAATCAGAATTAGTAGCAGGATATCAAACTGAATATTCTGGAATGATGTATGCTATGTTTTGGTTGGGCGAATACGCTAATATTTTATTAATGTGTGCAATGGGCTCTATCTTATTTCTTGGTGGCTGGTTATCTCCATTAGAAATGTATCCGTTTAGTTTAATACCTAGTGCTTTGTGGTTGATTTTTAAGATTCTTTTCTTGTTTGTTCTTTTTGCATTAGTTAAAGCTACTGTACCAAGATACAGATATGATCAGTTGATGAGGTTGGGCTGGAAGATTTTTTTACCTCTTTCACTTCTTTGGGTTGTTTTAACATCAAGTTATCTTTTTTATTTTAATTTGTTACCGGTAAATTAATTATGAAATTATCTAGAATTCTCAAAACAATTTTATTAACTGATTTTATAACTGGTTTGGCTATAGCTATTAGAGAAATTTTTAAATCAAAAAAAACATTAAATTATCCTTTTGAAAAAGGAAAAATTAGCCCAAGATTTAGAGGGGAGCATGCCTTAAGAAGATATCCAAATGGTGAAGAAAGATGTATAGCTTGCAAGTTATGTGAAGCTGTTTGTCCTGCGCAAGCAATAACTATTGAATCTACAGAAAGAGAAGACGGAAGTCGTAAGGCCACAAGATACGACATTGATATGATTAAATGTATTTATTGTGGTCTTTGTGAAGAGTCTTGTCCAGTTGATGCTATTGTTCAGGGACCAAATTTTGAATTTGGCACAGAAACTAGGGAAGAACTTTATTACAATAAAGAAAAATTACTTGATAACGGTGATAGATGGGAAAATATTTTAGCTGCCAATATTAAAGCAGATGATCCATATAGATAAATAAAATATGATTGCTCATACATTTTTTTTTTATACATTTTCATTAATTGCAATTATTTCTGCGATTATGGTTATAGCTTCTAAAAATACTGTTCACTCAGTATTCTTTTTAATTTTAGATTTCATTACGATTTCATGCTTATTCATAATGATTGGTGCAGAGTTTTTAGGAATGATTATGTTGATAGTTTATGTTGGAGCTGTTGCGGTACTTTTTTTATTTGTTGTGATGATGTTAAATGTTGCTCAACAAAAAAATCAATGGTTTGAAGCGACTTCTGGATATTCGCATATGCCGATAGGTTTAATAATTGGCACAGTAATTTTCTTTGAATTAATAATTGTAGTTGGTGGATGGAAACACAAACCAGACTTGCTATCAACCAAAATAATTAATATTGATCAAAATATTACTAATACACATTCAATAGGCAATATTTTGTATACTGATTACATCCATTTATTTCAGCTAAGTGGAATGATTTTATTAGTAGCGATGATTGGCGCTATTGTTTTAACATTTAGAAAAAGGTCAGGAATAAAAAGACAAAGTTATATAAGACAAATTTCAAGAGAAAAAATAGATGGTGTTTCTTTGGTTGATGTAGAAAAAAATAAAGGTGTAATAATTGATGATTGACATTGGTTTAGGGCATTACTTGACATTAGGAGCAATTATTTTCACGATTGGAATTATAGGAATTTTTTTAAATCGAAAAAATGTAATAGTAATTTTAATGAGTATTGAGCTAATTTTATTAGCAGTAAACATAAACTTAGTTTCTTTTTCTGTTTTCTTTAATGACTTAGTTGGTCAAATATTTGCTTTATTTATTTTAACTGTTGCAGCAGCCGAAGCAGCAATAGGACTTGCGATTATAGTTGTTTATTATCGAAATACAGGAACTGTTCATGTTGAAGAAATAAACAGTTTGAAAGGATAAAATGGAATATACTTTAGTATTTCTTCCACTATTAGGATCTATAATTTCTGGTTTTTTTGGACGCTACATAGGTGATAGAAATTCAGAAATTGTCACAAGTTTGTTTGTTAGCATTTCGGCTGCATTATCTTTGATTATTTTTTATCAAGTAATAGTTAACAGTTATGAAAATAACTTAATTATAGCAACCTGGATGAATTCTGGTTTGTTAGATGTAAATTGGTCTATCAAAGTAGATACACTGTCGTCAGTAATGTTAGTTGTTGTTTGTTTGGTTTCTTCAATAGTGCATATTTATTCAATTGGTTATATGTCCCACGATCCACACAAAACAAGATTTATGGCATATTTATCTTTATTTACTTTCGCAATGTTAATGTTAGTAACTTCTGATAATTTTTTACAACTTTTTTTTGGTTGGGAAGGTGTTGGTCTTTGTTCTTATTTTTTAATTGGCTTTTGGTTTAAAAAAGATTCAGCTAATGCTGCAGCTATAAAAGCTTTCATAGTTAATCGTGTTGGTGATTTTGGTTTTGCTCTTGGTATTTTTTTAATTTTTTATGTATTTGGTACAGTTAATTACGACGAAGTATTTTCACAAATACCTCAATCAATAAACAAAGAAATTTCATTTCTTGGCATGAATTTGAAAGTTGTAGATTTGATTTGTATACTTTTGTTTATTGGTGCAATGGGAAAATCTGCGCAATTTTTACTTCATACCTGGCTTCCTGATGCCATGGAAGGCCCTACGCCAGTATCTGCATTAATTCATGCCGCTACAATGGTTACTGCTGGTGTTTTCTTAGTTGTAAGATGCTCTCCAATTTTTGAGTATTCTCAAATAGCTTTAAATATTATTTGTGTTGTTGGTATGACAACAGCTTTTTTCGCAGCAACAGTTGCTTTGGTTCAAAATGATATTAAAAAAATTATTGCTTATTCTACATGCAGTCAATTAGGTTACATGTTTTTTGCAGCGGGTGTTGGCGCTTATAATGTTGCAATGTTTCATTTATTTACCCATGCATTTTTTAAAGCCTTATTATTTTTAGGATCTGGATCAGTGATTCATTCTTTTAAAGGTGAACAAGATATTAGAAATATGGGAGGTGTTTGGAAAAAAATGCCATATACGTGGATATTAATGATTATTGGGACTCTTGCTTTAACGGGGTTTCCTTTCTTGTCAGGTTATTATTCTAAAGATGCAATTATTGAGTTTGCTTATTTGAAAGGTAACACAGTTGGGTATTATGCAGTTGCAGTAGGAATATTTACCGCACTGCTGACAGCTATATATTCTTGGCGCTTAATCTTTAAAACTTTTCACGGCAACTATGAAAATAAAAAATTAAAAATTGAAACAATTCATGAGTCTTCTTATCCAATGTTGTTGCCACTTATAATCCTTGCTTTTGGATCCATATTTGCTGGTTTTTTCTTTAAAGAATTATTTATTGGCCACAGTAGTAGCAATGATTTTTGGAGCAACTCTATTAAATTTTTAACTCCACTAAGCACTCATCATCCACCCTTATGGATAGTTTATTTAACTCCTGTTATTGTAGTTTTATCAATACCTATTTCTTATTATCTGTTTGTAAAAAATAAAAATATTACAAATTGGCTAGTTAAAGAAAATAAGCCTTTGTATAGTTTTCTACTTAATAAATGGTACTTTGATGAGTTATATGATTATTTATTTATTAGACCTGTTAAAAGCTTAGGAATATTTTTTTGGAAAATCATTGATGAACAAACTATTGATAGATTTGGACCAGATGGTATTTCTAGTCTAATTAAAAAACTTTCAAATAAAGCTGTTAAATTCCAAAGCGGATATATTTATCAATATGCATTCATTATGCTTCTTGGTTTTTCAGCTCTTCTTACATACTTAATTATTATATAATGAACTTTCCAATTTTATCTTCATTAATTTTATTACCTTTAATCGGTGGGTTATTTATTTTGCTATCTAGATCTAGTGATAAATCTAATTATCAAAGTTCTAAATATGTGGCTCTTTTTGTTTCTTTTACTAATTTTTTTGTTTCAATTTACCTTTGGTATATTTTTGACCCTAATACATCGGATTTTCAATTTGTTGAAAATAGATTGTGGCTTGAAGGATTTATTAACTATAAAGTAGGTATTGATGGTATATCAATTTTATTTATTGTTCTTACAACTTTAATTACTCCTCTCTGCATTATATCTGTAAATCAAAGCATCAACACTAAGTTAAAAGAATTTTTAATAGCTATCTTAGTAATGGAAAGTTTGATGATTGGAGTTTTTTGTTCGTTAGACTTAGTAATTTTTTATCTATTTTTCGAAGGTGGTTTAATTCCAATGTTTTTAATAATTGGTATTTGGGGAGGTACTAGAAGAGTTTATTCAGCTTTTAAATTTTTCTTATTTACTTTGTTGGGATCTGTTTTAATGCTTGTTGCTATTATTTCTATATATTGGATTACTGGTACTACTGATATTGTCGAATTAAATGATTTAGGAGTGGATGTTAAATATCAAAATTTATTATGGTTAGCATTTTTCAGCTCATTTGCGGTTAAAACGCCCATGTGGCCGTTCCATACTTGGTTACCCGATGCTCATGTTGAAGCTCCTACTGCTGGATCAGTTTTATTAGCTGCTATTTTATTAAAAATGGCAGGATATGGTTTTATTAGATTTTCAATAGGATTATTTCCCATAGCATCAGAAAATTTTGTTCCCTTAATTTATACATTAAGTTTAATTGCTATTGTTTACACTTCTTTAGTTGCGCTTATGCAAGACGATATGAAAAAATTAATAGCATATTCTTCTGTTGCTCACATGGGTTTTGTGACGCTTGGTATTTTTACAATGACCCAACAAAGTTTAGAAGGAAGTATTGTACAAATGATTAGCCATGGATTGGTTTCAGCAGCGCTATTTGTATGTGTTGGCGTAGTTTATGATAGAATGCATTCCCGTTTAATAATAACTTATGGTGGACTTGTAAGCGCAATGCCTAAGTATGCAATATTGTTTATGGTATTTACATTAGCTGCGGTGGGGTTACCAGGTACTAGTGGTTTTGTTGGAGAGTTTTTAATTCTTATGGGCGTTTTTCAAAAGAGTTTTTTAGTTGCTGCTATAGCTAGTTTAGGAGTTATTTTAGGAGCCGCTTATATGCTTTGGTTGTACAAAAGAGTTATATTTGGAGAGCTTATTAATAAAGATTTATTAAAAATGCTAGATTTAAATAAGTCAGAAATTTTTATTTTGATAAGTCTTGCTATACCAGTTTTATTTTTTGGTTTTTATCCAGAGCCATTATTAAATACTATTGAACTATCTATTAG
>Ga0209501_10003133_pt1 | contig 16830 bp, 18 predicted proteins | sample ArcticOcean_MG_C_4_FD_187434 | JGI IMG/M metagenome (GOLD analysis project Ga0209501, IMG submission 187434) | Marine microbial communities from western Arctic Ocean - ArcticOcean_MG_CB4_134 (SPAdes) (version 2) | ecosystem: Environmental > Aquatic > Marine > Oceanic | place: Arctic Ocean...
GGGGCGAATTGGTAGCCCGGACTCTAAGAGGTGGCGCCGGTGGTAAAACTGGAGTGATTGGAATAACTATGACTCCGGTTGGTCAAGATGTATCATATTTAAAAAAGTTGGTTGAAGCTGGGCAGGTCTCATGTCATCGGGCGCCGCTAACAGTAGAGGCAACGACTCCAATGTACTGTGATCCGATATTATCACAAACTCAGATTGATCGGATAACTCAGAATTATCTACCAATAGATAGATCAGCCAGGATATCGGGAGACTGGAATGTTGGGATCCCAGAGGGCCGAATCTTTGATTGTTTTGTTGAGGCAATGATCACCAGTGATCCCGCTCCACAGGGTAATTATGAATTTGCAATTGGGATCGATCATGGGTCGACTCCGAATTCCCAAGTTGCAATTCTAGCAGCTATTGAGATGACCGATCCAAATACTCCAACCGTTTATATATTGGATGAATACATATCCGGTCAAGCTCCACCAGAGGCGCATGCCCGTGCAATATTGGAAATGCTACGCAGGAATCAAATTGAACCGGGATCATGTCGTTGGTCGGGTGATAATATACATTACGGATCATCGGGTAATTCGGGCCGAATGAGTAATTCGTTATTGATGAGGGCATTTGAGTCGGTCATGGAATATCCCAGTGGGAATTTACCATGGCGGATTCGGACTATCAAAAAGCCCCGTCATAGTGTATATTGGGGTAGTGCCATGATACACAGTATCATGGCTCGTAAACAATTTTATATTAGCCCAAAATGTGAAAGATTGATACTATCAATCCAACGGTGGACAATGAAGCAAAACCAATCTGCTAGATCAAAAGATGAATGGGGGCATGCGGTTGATGCTATGCGCTATTGTTTGACTCCAACATTGGGACGACGGACAACGACTCCATCCCATCGAATCAGGATGTATTAGATGATAATCGCACCTAAACCGATCGCTCCTTCATCAGAAGATACCCAACGATGGGAACATTCATCATTACGAAAAAGATTAATATTGGGTGCATGGCTGGAAGATTTGGAAGATGAATTGGCGAGACACCTACCACCGGATCGCCGTGAGGCATGGGGACCGGCGGATTTATCATCCAATCCATTTGAACAGATCACCCGGCAATTGGCTGTACTTTATCATGAGTCCCCAAGTGTATCGAATTCCCAGGCCCAGGATATCAGCGATTTAATAGGCCGAAATGGACTTGTAACAATGGCGGGTTTATGGCCATTAATGCAGAGAGCCCAACAAATGGTATTGGGCATGCGGGAGTCAATCATCCGGATCGATGTGGTGCCACCTTCTGAAGAGTACCCCCTTGAAGGTCGACTCCAATATCGAATTGTCACCAGTGATTATGTAATAATGGAAGCCCATCCGGATCAACCTGACATTCCATTGTATTATCAAGAGTATCGACTCCGCTCCAAAGATGGAAAGGGTGTATGGATCGCCGATGTGATTGATATCAGAGATCCAAATTATCCTACGTTTAAGATGCATAAAATAGATTCATCAGGTGAAATTGGGATCGATGTATCTGATGAGTACATGGGCGGCCCACTTGAAGGGGAGTCCTATCCTTGGAAGGATAAAAGCGGTCGGCCCTTTCTTCCATTGGTTTTATATCATGCAGAGAAAACAGGGCATTTATGGGATCCATATACTGGATCTCAAATGGTCTATGGCTCACTTACGAGTGCCACCCTTTATACCCTATGGCTACATTTGGTACGTGATGCATGTTGGGCTCAAAAGTGGATAGCTGGGCTATCTGTTAGTGGTCTGAATCAGATGGATCAGGATCAGGTTGCTAGACGGTCAGCAATAGCCACCGATCCCAGCTCGATATTAGTATTTGCTCAAGATCCCGATGCCAATACACAACCCCAGGTTGGAACATTTCAGGTACCCGTTGATCCGGGATCACTATTGGAATCGATCGCCAAATATGAAACAAGAGTCGCCCTAGCTGCTGGACTATCACCGGCGGATATTAGTCGCCAAAGTGGAGATCCAAGATCCGGTTATGCAATCGCAATATCCAGATCCGGGCAAAGAGAATCGGCAAAAAGATTCGCCCCTATATTCCGCGTCGGTGATGAGTCATTATTGGCTAAATCGGCGATGTTATCCAATCGTTATCTTGGGACAAATTTACCAGAATCAGGATACCGAGTCAGTTATATATCATTGCCATTATCAGCCGAGGAAAATAAAGCACAGACAGCGGATATTATAGCCCGAATGGATGCCGGGTTGATGAGTCCCGTTATGGCTGTCATGGCGATATATGACGATTTAGATCACCTTGAAGCTGTCCAAATGTTAGACCAAATTAGAAAAGATAAAGCACAATTTACATAGAGGCACTATGAAAAAAGAACTAATTGAGGGGGTTGTATATGTCCCAGAGGATGAGATCCAGGCCGCATTTCAGGATCGGATTAAGAAACTATCAGCGGATAGAATAGCCGCCGAGGACCGGGCCAAAACTTTACAAGATGAGATTGATTCAATCCATGGCAAACTGGGGACTCTTGATACAATGGCCGAAGAATTGGAAAACTATAAGACTCAACTAAGCGAGGCCGATAATAAATACAACCGTCACACGGCCATGGCCGATCATGGTTGGAGTGATCCCGATTTACGTGATGCTGTGGAATGGTCATATACGAAATATCAAAAGGGGAATGAAGATGCTATGGCATTGGGTGAATGGCTATCAGCTATAAAGGAAGATCCCAGCACCGCCCCTGTTATTTTGAGACCCCATCTAACAGCAGAAATAGAGACCACCCCAGATCCCGATCCGACTCCAGCTCGACAAACCAGAAATGCCGATCCACTGATCAGACCACCCAAAACGAACAGCCGGGTAAAATCATCACCAGTAAAAAAGGATAATCTGATCGATCGAGGATTGGAGGATTTAGAATTTTATCGCCAGAATAGAGAGGCGATCCGAAAAGCTTATAAAAACACTTAATAGGAGCCCCCATGGAAGATTTATCATTAGTTTCAACATTTCCATATTTTCATAATTTTACAGCATCAACAAATTCAACAAAGATTTTACTTCCAGACAGTGCAAGATTGGTTACATCTGGATCAGAAGATGAAGCGCTATATATTAGCCAGGCGGGATCAACCGAAGGATCGGCGCCTCCATCAAATAAAGGATTTATCCCTAAGGGAAATTACATGCCGATCAAAATGGCGCGGGGTAATTTACGACAAAATGATATTTATGTAGCCGCCAAAACGGGGACTCCGGATGTATCAATCATTTTAGAGCAGGAATAACATGGCACATTTAAATTATGGCGCGTCATCTGCTGATACATCACCCAATCGATGTAAAAGTGAAATTATAACTGCTGATAAAGTTTTAGCTAGTGCCGACAATGGGAAAACTTTGATTATCAAAGAATTGGGGGCCAACAAAAAGATTACATTGCCAACGTTAGAGTCCGGATATGCAATAAAAATATTTAATTTGATGAATAATCAAACGTATTCTTTATCGATCCAAACAAAATTATCGTCAAATAACATTTTTGGATTGATATCCAGAATATCGTATGGCGGCGACGCTGCGACGGGTTGGGATAATTCCCCGGTATCATACGCCGGATCCACAGCCGCCACGTTCCCCGGCGGAGCGAGTCCGGATGATTACAACACGGTTACATTGGCGGAAATAATCGCCGGAACATTTATAGAATTATATTGTGATGGAACATATTGGTATTTGTACGGGATCGCTCAATCGTGGACGGCGGGCGGTGATGAGGCAAGTATAACTTTTACAGATGAAACATATTAAAAACCCCTCAACAAATGGGTGAATTTACCTCCACCCATGGCGATCCAATTGCGCAATTGGATCGCCTTTTTCTTTTATAGTCATCAATTTTGTGTTATCATTAATCTAATGATCACTGAATCATAATATCGAATTCTTTGGGCAGGGTCGCACCCGTAACAGCAGAGATCCCAATAAATCATAATCAAACCTAAAATTTATTAAGGATAGACATGCCTATTACAAACAATTCGCTGTTAACTGATCTTCGTATGGCCAACATGGTTAGCCAAGAGATTCGATTATTTCTAGCGGACTCTACTTCTCTTAGAAACACAGATTTCATGGATTTTGTTGGATCAATCAACGGAAAAGGATCGGATACAATTCGAGTCCGTCAAGCTGGTTTAGATGGTTATGCCGGTGGATCTTGGACCGCATTCACCGGGGCCACAGAGGCCGACGCTGTAAGTGACACCGCCCTAGTAGACGCTGCATGGGATGTAACAGTAAAAAGGCGCGCTCTTCAATACTCAATTTCGGATCTTGCCTCCATGACCGGTACAGGATCAGGAGATCTTGATCCATTCCGAATCGCTGAATCAATTGCACGTAGTTATGATGGCATGTTTGCAAGTCTAACCGCCTCTGCATTTGCCGGGTTCACTGATGTATCCGGAGTTTCTGGTGCCAAGATAACGATCGATACTTTTTATTCTGCTGTCCAAAAACTACAAAATAAGTCGGGTAAATCTGTTCCGGGTCCTTATGTTTGTGTATTACATCCAAAAGGATTTAATGAATTACAAGATTCAGCCCGGCAGGAAGATGGGATCGTTGGATTTACCCCGGCGACGTATGAGACAATAAAATTAAGGGGCGATGAATATAAAGGATCTTTCTTGGGCGTTGATATTTATGTATCTAGCTATGTAACCAATGACGGAACAAACAACGATCAAGGTATTTGGGGCCCCGGCGCTCTTGGATTCGCCACTGGAGCCCCTTCAATCGTTGGAGCCGCTCAGGTTATGGAAATGGATCAAGTGGCGATCGAATTCTCTAGGGATGCAAGTAAAGCTGTCTCAACTGTTACAGGGCATGCTTATCTTGGTATATCGATAATTGATCAGGACCGTGGAGTCATGTTTCAGTCTGAAAAATAACATATTTTATTGAGAGTCGAGTCGGTTGCCTCTTGACTCGACTCTCATTTTTTCCAAAGAGGCTTTATAGAGGCACTATATATTATGAATAATTACAATACAATGGCACAGCCATGGAGCATGGTAGCTCCAACAAATAACCGACTCCCCGTTGATCCGGATCATCCGTTTTACTATAAACATTGGCCAGCAAATTGGGAATTTGGATATGTTGAGGTCAAGAAAGGGAAAAAAACAGAGTCAAAACCTGTTTTCTTTCCGGGCGTACACATGGAGCGGGTAGTGCCCGGAGTCAATGGAGTCAGCCAGATCAGGGGTGAATTAGGGGATCCCAGCAGTCGCCTTGGGAAACTCCAGAGTCAAGGATTTATAATATTAGATCCGGGTAAATTTGATTATCTCAGAGTATACCCGGCAAAATACGGCGGTAAACGACATGCCCCAAAATTCGAATCATTTCGGGTTTTAGCGGGTCGAGTAATATCAGAATTCGATCGAGTCGCATGGGACAATTGGAGGATCAAATTAATAGCCGATGGAGTTATTAATACACCGGATCCCCACTTTCTTGAGCTGATTATAATGGCCCAAAACGGAGTCGCGGAACGGTTGATCCCGTCTCAACATTTACCCGAGATCAGGAAAAAACTAGATGCTGAGTATAAACGGATCGAGGATATGAAGATCGCCATGTCGGCCGTAAAAAATAACGCTCTTCAATACTATGAGAGTCTAGTAACTAAGATCAAACCAATAGAGGATCAGCATGTCGATTAGTTCCATCCCCTATGCACCACAGATCAAAACGATCGAATTGTTGGAGCGGGGTCAGACTCAGGTTACAGAATTACCAATTTATAGAGATGGTGGACTTGCCATCATAGCCGCCGTAAAATATACCCTCTTCAATCCAGATGAGACAAAACATACTGATGATCAAACCGGCACATTTGCCGGGAATATACCCAAATACACCCATGGTGATGGTAATTTACCGACAACCATGACTCTTGGAGAGGGCTATCTCCAACAATGGGATATAACAATTGGTACAACTGATTATATATTTAGACGTATGACCGCCCTAGTTAGGCGCCGACTCTATCCGGTTGTATCTGATATTGATCTATTCTCAACCTATAAACAGCTATCATCATTAAAACCGTCATCAATCAGCAGCTACCAAGATTATATTGATGAAGCTTGGTACACTCTGATCCAGAGGATTAGAACCGAGGGCGGGGGTTTAGAATACTTGGTAATGACTTCTGAGAGTCTACGATCAGCCCATCTGAATCTATCCTTGTATTATATATTTAGGGACTTTCATTCTTCACTGGGTCAATCAAGTGGGCGATATTTAGACCTAGCAAATGAGCATTTATCCCAATATCAATATGCATGGGGGTCAATCAATTGGTTATATGACCAAAACCATGACGGTTTTTCTAGCGATGCCAACGATCGAGTCGCCCGTCAACCGGTGATTTTTCTGAATCGGTCCGGTAATTGGCGGGGGGGTCGTGTCTAATGGGTCAATCCGTCGCCAGTATACGATCGGGCATTGCGGCAAAGATCGCCGGGATTACAGGATTTCAGGAATCAAAACAGACTCCCGATTATTTTGGACGGACTCAGGATACGATCGCCCATTTGGGGTTTACTGTTGGAGTCCCCAGCTCGGCGGCAAGTGAAGATCGCCAGCGGCGCACAGTGGGGGTTTACCTCAATACCCAATATAGAGTCATATTTGCCTATCGATTCAGACCATTGGATGCCTATCCGACAGATTATGATCTTGCACTGGATAAAGAGTCTGAGGTCATCAATACAGTATTAGAGTCCTATTCGACAAACAACCAATTCACCCTAAAATATAATGGATCGAGTCGGGCCGTGCCCGATTCGCAAGAATACATTATAATTACAATAGATTATACAGCCAATCACACAATATAACGGAGTCACACATGGCCTATTCTATAATTCCAAAAACTAAACGCGACGGAAAGATCGAACTAATAGATGGTACTGGGAGCCCGGTGACTCTTGATATCGCCTACGAAGATGGTAATTTCTCCTTTTCTCAACCGGATAAATATAGCGAGCTAGTGATCATGGATCGGGGTAATATTACAACTATCAGAAGACAAGATGAACAAACATTGAGCGGATCATTTTCTTTCTTCTTCCGTCAATTCACCGATGGATCAGAAGCTGGATCAGCTCGGGACTTCATCAATAAATCGGGCAATTATGCCGCTAATATATCAACCGGGGCCACTGGAGTCCCTTATGTCGAGCATTATTGTATTGATATAAAATATACAGCAGAGGGAACAGATTTTGGGGATGAGGCAGACAGCACAGTAACATTATCAAAATGTATTTGTTCTTTGGATTTTGCAGAAGGTGATCCATCAGCGTTTACGCTAAATTTTACCACGTATGGGGGCGCCACTGTTACAGGGCCAGCATAGACAAATAAATAAAAGAGGCAACATGGACGAATTAAATTTACAAAAATTGGGGACGCATGAGCCCCAGATCCCAAAATCATTAGCTGTCTGTTTAGATTTTATATCTATATGGGGATCAGATCCGAATCGGGCTCAATTGGGGCGGTTATGTGCTGGCGCTATCGCTGTTTGTGTGGACCAGGCGAAATGTCTACCGGCATATCCAACCAATACAGGAGACCCGATATCATACGGATATAAAATAATGGATCGGCTATTATCAGCAGGGGTGAAGCCAGGATATATTTATGAGATTGGATCGGATCTGTTGATCAAAATGATGGAGAAGATTCCCAAAGAGTCGGAGGTAGAAGAAAAAGCAAATTTTACATAGGGCGGGGATCGCTTGATTTAATGGCGATGAGAATCGCCCGGCGCTGGAATAGGGATCCGAATTGGTTTTACGAGCTGGGGAAAAAGACACAGATCGAATTGTTGGCTGAGTATCGAATCGAGAATGGATCCAGTGAACAATTAAAGAAAAGACGTGATAGAATTAAGCATGAAAAATTAAAGAAACTGATAGAGGCACAGAGGGAACAATGACAACATTTAAAACCGGTAATGCCTCAATTAGTACGGATCAGGATCTACAATCTTTCTATACTGGTTTTCTGGATAAGGTCGCTCCAAATGCCCGCCGGGTCATTGATGAGAAACTATCAGAGATAGAAAAAGAGGCCCGGCGAGATTGGCCTAAAAGAAAGAAGGGATCCAGAGGTTCAGCCCGTAAATTTGAACGAGGTTACAAGGTTGATGCAAGTGGATCGATCGTTGGTTTTCTGAAAAACACCGCTCCCTATGCATGGGCGATCAAATTCGGAATGGACTCGGAAAATGCCCAAGGCCAAGATCTGATCTATGCACGGGGTAAACGAGTCGGGAATGAACTATTATTAAAACCTCTTAGAAAGTCATCTAGGCATGTCGTTAATGCCCTAGCTGATGACATAGCAAAAAGGATCAGTGATGGCTGAAGAAAAAAGAAGCATTGAAATATCGTATAAAGCGAATTTGAAGGATTTGATTGGCAAGTTAAAAACTTTACCCAATATAACGGGCCAAGAGGCCAAGAAAATGGTGGCCCAGCTTGACCGACAGTTAAAACAGGCCGAGGGCGCGGCAAAGAAAGCAACCGAGTCCCAAAAGAAGGCAGCTAAAGCCGCCGGGGATGCGTTTAAACGCAATGCTGGAGCGATCAAAGGCGTCACAGGGGCCGCCGATCAAGCATCGGAAAAAATGGGACATGTGGCCGACTCTGCTGGTGAAGTGGATCGGGGATTCGCCGCGGTTGCGTTGGCATTGGGGCAGGTTAATCCGGCGCTTGGTGAGGCGGCAAATTTAGCCGCTGATTTTGCCGCCGTATCTGAAGGTTTATTATTGACCATCAAGAATCTAAACCCTGTTTTATTGGTTGGAGCCGCCGCAATTGGTATATTGACTCTTGGTTTAGCTGATTATTTCGCCGCCGCTGAGAAGGCAAAACAGATCACAATTGCGATGAGGGAAGCACAAAAATCATCCAATCTGGAGTCTAAAGATTTGCAAGAACGACTCGCCCTAGTGACTCAGAAATATCGAGAATATAAACAATCACTGGATATTACAACAGGGGCCATTGATAAGAATAAAGCGGCTATGATTTTAGCTGAGAAAGAAGTAAGGGCTAGTTTTTCAGGTCATATCTCTATACAAGAATCACATTTAGCAAATTTACAGGAAAGAGAAAAATTATTAAAAAGAGTCTTTAATGAAGATCGGGCAATATCAGATGAAGAAAAAGAAACATTAAGAACATTACAATTACAAAATTCAAACATTGATAACAATTTAGATTTAACAATTCGCAATGCAAAAGAGTTAACCACCGTTGGGCATCTTTGGAATAATATAAAAGATGAGGTTGAACAAAGCGAGCGGGCATTAAATGGGATAAAACGAGCCCAATCTGAGTCGGTTGGTTTAGCAAAATTAGAGGCCCAATATAAACTAGAACAGGCCGCCGAAGAAAAGAGAATCAGCGATGCCAAAGAAAAACAAAATGGGCTCAATGATCAATTAAAACTTAGTGATCAAGAGGCGCTTGATCTGGCTAAACAAAAACAATTAGAGGCCGAGGCATTGGCCAATAGTCAAGATCGATTATTCAAACTGACTCATGATGGTCATCAAAACGATATCAAGGGGATTAATGACTCCTCTGATGCACTCCGGGAAAAGGCCAAATTAGAATTTGATCTCCATCAGGAAAAGGGTTTATATGTTGCCAATCTTCATGCTATTCAAAAAGAGAATATAGGCGAGTTATCCGAGCTCGAAGAGAAGTTATCACAGCAAAAGATCAATGATTCAATGAAGTTAGCAAATGCATATATACGAGTCTTTGATCAAGCGACACAATCAACCGCCGAATATTTACAGAATACCGGGAAAATGACCGAAGAGTCGGCCCAGGCATTGTTTAGATTACAGCAATTATTAAGCGTTGCAAAAATCGCAATGTTAACCGCTGAGGGGATACACAAGGCAACTTTAATGGGGCCAGTGGCTGGGGCGATATATGGGGGTTTAGTAACAGCATCAGGAATCGCCCAAACGGCTATGGTAATGACACAACAACAGCCGACTCTCCACATGGGGGGAATGGGACCAGATGAACAAACAAGAGTCTTGAAGGGTGAAGCTGTACTGGATAGAACGACGACTCGCCGCCTTGGTGAAGATGGAGTCAGACGATTACAAAACCAATCAACCAATCAGCAGGATAATGTTGTTATATTACAGCCGTTCAAGCACATCGATCGCTACAATCGATCGGCCCAAAAAAGAAGAGGCCGCCCGGTTGGATCAGGGGGATATTAATCATGGCTAATCTAACACCAGATAAGATCAGAGGGTTTATAGTCCCATTTCAGAATCAATCTAATGCAAATTTATGGCCTGATCACTCAACAATAACCCAGGGGGCGGGTCGAGCTGGAGTCCCCACCGGTGAGGGGAATGATCTAATCGTTACAGCATCAGGTAAATTAAAAGATTCGATCGATATAAAAACGTTTAGGGGTGGTCATCTTACATCACAACCCGGATTCGGTTGGAAGAAAACCACCGATACAGATTATAATGGATGTGATCAGCCAAATATCATCACAGATTTAAATATAGTTATCAATTCAGCGGGATCAACATCGGTCAATTATACCCCCAGTGATGCAATTCAATTATCTAACAATTCGATAATGATGGTTTACGAAAAGGACGACGCGACTCATAATACTATTTTTGTTGCAATTCGATCATATACAACTAAAGTCATATCTTCTTATGAGATCAATTCGTTAAAAACCTCAGCACTTGGATCAATTAGACAATACCCGGCGCTGTGTATGCTACCTGATGAGTCGATAATTTGCGCGTATTGGATGAATGATACAACATCAGATCTAGCACAGATCCAAGTTAGTCGATCTACTGATAACGGGGCCAATTGGACAGTGATATCCAGCCGGGCACTAAAAACAGATATTGACACAGCCAATACATTTGGAGCGGGACTCGCTGGTTATGATTTAGACACGCTATCAATGGCGGCTAATTCGCATTCCGTTTTATTATTTGCCGGTATAACAGCCCATAATACTGATTTGGCTAATTGTTCCATAGTCCAACAATATGCAAGTACAGCCGAAGGGACTTTTTTCGATCTAATCAGCCAATCGGGAGTCGCGGTAAATTATGCAGATCCCCGGGTGGTCTCATTTAATGAGGCATTTATAATATCATTGATTGATTCAACAGATACGATCGGATTCACGCGACTCCCCAATGCATTCGAGGATATTCAAGAAAGATTAACCGTCATGGCATTAGACAATAAAACAACATCCCGAAAGGTGGCTAAAAGAACATCCAATAGATGGGATGAATACAACCGATCCATGTGGATTGATCAAGACGGGCGCATGTACTGTGGCCATGTCATGGATAATGATGGGACGGGTTTCTATCAGCCCCAATTTCTTGAAATGTGGTTTTCAGATCTAAAAGGTGTCACTTTTGATAAATATGGGGCCGATTGGTTGCCATTTGGCCAATTAGCCACTGGCACAGGTGGACAATTATCAATATTAACCAGCTCGACAAATGGTTTAGATAATATCGTTGGGGCTCCAGGAGTCGGCGGTCAAGAAATATTTTGTAAATGGGGATCTGGTACAACAAACAATTACGAAAGATCAATATATAGACTAACCATGGGTGGGTGGGGGACGGTAAATTATCCAGCTTTGATCAGCTATCCCCAAGATCAAAATACAGCCTATAATACAGAGGATTGGATCCCGATCGATTTACCTACACATGGATCAGTATGGACTCAGGTTACAACTAGCGCCGCCACTGTGACTCTGGCTGACACGCTAAAAATTGATGGGCCAACATCTTCAGACACTCTGATTTTTTACAAGACGATCAGTGATAAAACGGGCGGTTGTATTGTCCATGCAAAAATGAAATGTCTAGATGATGGCAGTGAATTAACATCTGGTATACAGATCCAAATCGCCGAGTCAGCATCAGCCAATACAATCATGGCCAGGGTATTACTAGGCACAGATACAATTAAACTAATTGATCAACATGACGTAACTAACAGCGCCACCGGTACGGGCCTGATCAGCGGTGAACACGAATTAATTCTATGGGTTGATAATAAAACAAATAAAGTTAAATTATTTTATTGTAATTGCGAGCAGTTTTCAACACAAAACCCCCGGACTTTTTCAAAATTAGAATTAACTTTAACCACCGACTCCGATGCAACGGAGCGGATAACATGGGGCATGTTTCAAAATTCGGGGGGTAGCGTTGAATCAGAATTCTTTTATGTCAGCTATGCAATAGCCGCCGCCACAGGACTCGGCATTGATTCGATTTACCCTAAACAATACCCATCCCAGGGGTATAATGTAGCGATCAATCAAAACCTGAAGATCTCAACCAAGGGCGGCCCAGCTCGAGAAAATGATCAGTATTTAATTGATCCTCGATATGACACCCCGATCGATCGAATACTGTATAACAATAGTCCATCCAAAGAGGTTAAATGGATGAGTGATTCAGTAGCTGATCCAGATGCCACCGCCGTCACTGAGCAAAAGATAGCATGGTTAATGGACACTGAATTAATAGGCGCTCAGGACACAAAACCATTAAGCGATTCGATGGGGATTCATTTAGCCAATATCAATTTTAGATCTGTAAAAGTTGAAAAATATACAGGGGCGGCATGGATAACGATCCATATTGGTTTAAGTAATGCATGGGGATTCTCAAGTTTCAATTTTACCCGCAAGGGTAATTCAATAATTTGTAGCGATGCAACCGGTAAATTCTTACATTTTAACGAGGCCGAGGGATGGCAAATTTATCTTGATGATGGGGCGGGTAATACAATCCAAAGAAAGGTATTACATAATAGCGCCGGAGTCATGGCTACTTCATTAACCAAAAACGCAGTGATCCGGATCCAGAGTCCTAAAACAACCGATCCCACTAGTGGAACTGCATATTTAATTCCCAATAATTTAACAATTATAGTTAATAATATCGGTGATATTGCCGCATTAAGATTAACAATTTTATCTCAAAAAACATCATCGGGAAGATTCGAAATTGGAAACATGATCATGGGGCCGTTGATCATACCGGCGTATCAATATAGCCGGGGCCGTACCATAGCATTTGAGGCCGATGTAGCAGAGGACGTTTTAAACAATGGGGTTATGTATAGCCGCAAAAATGGATCAGGGGGTAGAGTCGTTCGAATCGCTTGGACCGAGGGAGTCGATATCTCAGAATTGTATAATACATTATCAGATCCCGATTATTATTATGCGTACAATAGCGGTGAAGCGATCGCCGCCGTTGGGTCAGCACCAACAACCGCCTTAGGATTGGTCAATTATTTAAATGGATCCAATGAGGCAATTGTATATATACCGAGCCTATTAACCGGTACAGGATCAATACGATTATTAAATGATTATCATGCCCATGTCATGTGTACGCTGGGCAATGACGTACAAATTGAGAATGTTGTTGGTGAAGAATCAACCGGCGGGGGATCTGGTGAGGTCTTCAGAGTCTCTACAATTGTTCTTCGGGAAACCCGATGAATCGAAACAATTATACAGTAGACGAATTATCAAGCGGACTCCCGGTCTTTTTGTTGGATGTTACATGGGGTGGAGTCACCTATTATCTATCTAACATTGATATACAGGTACCAGATGGATCCGGTGGATATATCAATTACATAGGTTCTATTCAAGATTTTGATTACATCGAATCCATGGATTTATCGGGTGAAGAAATAGAGTCCAATGTTTTATCATGCGCCGTGATATTCGATCAAAACCCAATAGAACAATTCAGCCTTGGAAACCCATTGGAAGGATCAGAAGCTGTTTTTAGCTATGTAATTCTGAAAAATGGAGTTGTAACAATTGATCATGACGATAGGATGATTCTCATGCGAGGTATAGTACAGGAGCCCCAATTTGGGGATCCGTTGGAACCAGATGGTTTTGTGTCGATGAGTATAGAGCAGGATCAATTGGACTCTGAGACTCCAATCATTGATCAAAGGTTGAGAATAGACTCCAGATTTACCGGGCGACATGTTGACACAGCAGAGGGTAAAGCATGGCCGATCGTATTTGGGATCCCTACTGGTTACAGTACACCAGCTTATGTAATCAAACAGGGTACTGGAACCTCAGTTGGTACATTATGGATGATAGGAGCTAATGAGGTTCAAGCGGATAAAATTAAAATTCAGGATGATAAATTCAATTCTGAAACATTAAATGTAATTACAGAGGTAGATAACAATGGAAACCCATTTGCTCGAGTCTATTTCAAAATGCTTCTGGGATATAGCGGACTCGCCCTTCCATTAACTGGCGGGTGGGAATCTGGGACGACTCGATCGTATTGGATCGCATTTAATGAGACTGATGGCGGCGGAATGCTGAATCCATTCGGATCGGGAATCTTGGAGGGCGGGGGCGATATTTGCCGATGGGCATTATCAAAAACGAATCAGAAAATTGATTATGGAGCATGGGCGGGACTGGCGCCTCTTCTGAATAAGTTTAAATTTGCCGGGTATATCAATGATCCAGATATATCAGCTTGGCAATGGCTAGCTGGGAATATCCTTCCATGGTTACCTATCAGTGTCAGGACCGGGCCAAATGGATTGACTCCAGTGCTGAATCAATTGCATGCTCTTACATATTTGGATCCAGTGGTCAGTATTGATATAGATGATAATGCAGAATTTCAACGACTCGGCGCTGTTGAAACAACCAGGACCACCGCCGATCTGGTGAATCAGTATTCTTTTAGTTATGCCAAGCTGGGATATTCACAGGGATACACTAAACAGGTCAGAGTCACAGATATCGAGGTAAAGAATTACGATATCAGATCGGACTATTCCACCAGATCGATCAATCTGTACGGGGTGAAGGATGGATCAGGGGAGTCAGATTATGTTTATGATTCAGACACAGCCGCCATGATCGCTCTAGGTCAAATAGCCCGTTTATCAATGCCAATCAGGACTCTAGATATATCGGCGCCATTTAATTACGGATATATCAAAATAGGAGATATAATTAGTGTTACCAGTGGGACTTTATTCCTGAAGAATCTAAATTCGATGGTGACACAAAAAGAATGGATGGGATCCCACTGGCGACTCCAATTAACTTTTGAACTAAATAGTATTAAATCATGATTGTATTTATCGACAGACAGCATGCGGGCCAAATCAACCGCATAAACAGCAGAGGGGCGAGTCGTGATGTAGACGGAGACGGGCAAATCTCAGCGGATGAAATGGAGGCAATATGGACCGGTAGAATTGCGATTGAGCTAGAGATCCAGCTATTGGACATGGGGATCAAGGTGATGCCAATATCAGATGGTAGCTATTCAGAAAGACACAGCCGGGTAAATGATTACGCTACAAAACATCCAGGCCCATGGGTTTATTTGGCTATGCATCTAAATGCTGGCGGTGGTAATTATGGGTCGTATTTTTATGATCATAGATCGTCACAGGGTCCCGAGCTGGCAAAGATCATGGCGCGTCATTTGGAAGAACGAGTCCCTGAATTGAATAGTGCCAGGGGTATATCATCCAATCCTGATGATTGGACTAAAAACGCCTTTTACTGTATTAGAAATGTTGGTAAACCGGTGGCGATCTGCTGCGAGCCGTTCTTCATGGATACCCATCAACAGTTATTATCAATCCCTAATATAATAAAGGTGGCCACAAGCATGGCCCTTGGATTACAGGAATGGAGTAAATCATGACCAATACCGAAATTATCCAAATGCTGACGGGGCCATTTAGCGCCATGGTTCTAGCTGTCATAATGCTGTTCTTCATCGGTCGGTGGTTAGCTGAGAATGTGCCGCTATATCTGGATAGGCATTTGAAACAGATTGATAAAATGGTGGATTCTCATAACGAGGATCGGGAAATGTACAGAGAAGGACTTCAAACATTAACCGAGCAACACAACAACTTAACCAGAGATGTTCTGGATATTAGCCGCGATGTAAAAGAGATCAAAACAGAAGTTGGCACTTTCAGTGCTAAATTAGGATAAATGATCCATTTATCACTAAAATAATACAGTTTTATTTAATCTGTGATCCAATTGTTGAGACTCCGATTATTCGGGAGTCTTCATAGAATGGCTGGTTTTTATATTGTGTTTGATTCGATTATTTTATAGGAATAGTACGATTATTCTGTACAGCGTATAAATATATGTTACTCTTAGTTATCGAACAAAAAAACGAAGGGTACAAAATGACTAAGCAAGAAACAAAATTTACAAAATTTAACTTAAGCATTCATCAATTATTAAATTCTGATAATCAAGATTGTATTATGAGACATTTAATAGATATATCTGCAAAAGAGTCTTTGAGTTTGGGAGAAAAAATAATTCTTAAACACATACATAAATTCATTGCCCAACTTAAATTAGAAAGTTTAAAAATAGAATATGCTGTCAATCAAATAGAAGAAAAAATAGAGTCTGGCAATACACTAAACTTTTAATCAACCAACCCCCCGAAAGGGGGCTTTATAGAGGTAAACAAAATGACTAATCAAGAACTATCACAATGGGCATCTTCAAGAGAAACCAGCGCATTAATCGCCAAAGCGATTCAAGAAATATCTATTGATCAAAACGACATGAATCAAATATGGGACGATCCAAGCCAGG
>Ga0209501_10003143_pt1 | contig 16796 bp, 17 predicted proteins | sample ArcticOcean_MG_C_4_FD_187434 | JGI IMG/M metagenome (GOLD analysis project Ga0209501, IMG submission 187434) | Marine microbial communities from western Arctic Ocean - ArcticOcean_MG_CB4_134 (SPAdes) (version 2) | ecosystem: Environmental > Aquatic > Marine > Oceanic | place: Arctic Ocean...
CTAGACAGTAGGCATCCGCACAATCTTCAATAAAGACATTAGACCAAATATTTTTTCCTTTGCCTATGTGACGAGCTATACCAGATGATTTTGCGAGTTCTATAAAGGTAGGTATTTGAGGGCTATGGGGCCTTTCCCCAAGTCCCTGTCCGTAAATAAGACAAGGGCATATAATAATGGAATGGACACCATCATTAGCGGCATCAAGAATCATACGATCAGTAGCTATTCGACCAGCTTTTTCTGGTAAAGCATTAAGGGGTATATCCTCATGGTAAATAACACCACTTTCTTCACCGCAGGCGTTATCAGAAACTATACTAGTACCACTAGTTTGAATGTATTTTTTCCCGGTACCACGTAATGCATCAACCAACACTCTAGCTGCAAATGGATTATCAGCATCAGCAGCATTAATAACGGCGTCTGAGGCTCGAGCATTCATGTCCAAGACTTCTAAATTCTCAAGAGTTCCTACTCGGGGAATAATACCCTTTTTTTCTAAAAGTTTGGCCCTACTTTCATTTCTTGCTAATCCAATAACTTTATGGCCCGCTTCTATTAATTTATGGGCTACGGTACCGCCAATATAACCAGTCGCACCAGTTAAGAAAACTTTCATTTATAAAACTCCCATAAACAGTTTATATTTACTTAAATTACTTTATACATATATAGAAAGACCAACAAAACATAAGAAAATAACTATTATAGCTTGTGTTTCTAAATAGAAAATCATCTAGGGCTTGACTCGTATGTCATAATAACCATCTGAATATGAGAGAGGTTACTTACGTCGTTGTCTTTAAAAGACAATAAATGGTGCGTAAAGTCCTTGTCTTTAGGGAAGAGAAAATCATTGTAAGCCGTTACCTGGCCTTGTTTAGAGATCGGTGAGATAATGAAACTAATGAGTTGATAAATCTAATTATGGACGACACAAAAAATATCGATACTCAGGCCGAAGACGATCTGATTTCTGGATCTTTGCAGCGAGTTGAGGAACCAATGACACGCCATTGCTTGAAATGCCGGGAGCAGTTCAGCAGTGAATGGTCTGGAGAGCGTGTTTGTAAACGTTGCAAATCGTCGGGAACGTGGCGGAGCGGACTTTAAGTTCTGTTTATAAAATTGGGTTTAAATCCCAATTAAGCTGTTCCCAACCCATAGGCATAAAAGCCTTCTGAAGATGCTGGATGATATTTTGATACTCAGCGCTAACAAACAGTGCTGGCCTAATCAGTTTTATATATATAACTTATTTTTATAAATATTCATTAAACATTAATTTATCTACTCTTGTTTATAATTATAATATTTAAAGAAAAATATAGCTAAGTTTCCACCAAATAAGAGTAATATAATTAATAAAGACGCCGGAGATTTAAGTATGACCAGAGATAATATAACTGTTCTTAAAAATCGCCTAACTCCTTCACAATGGAAAATTATTAATCAAGAATTCCCGCGTTTTTCAGATGAAGAAATGAATCGACGACGTAATTTAATAACTAACTGGATTAAAGAATATGATCTTGATCATATTCTAATTTATGGAGCTTATTGGGCTGGAAATGCAGTATGTTTTTTTACAGGATGGCCAGTTACAGCCGAGGCTGCAATTGTGTTCACATTAGAACACAAGCCTAAGATGTGTGTTCAATTTTATAACCATGTTCCACAAGCTAGCTTAATTGCCTATGAAACTGATGTGGAGCCAGGGGAAAATTCTTCGATACAAACTGCAATACTAACCATGAAAAATCGAGGCAAACCAAATCCTCGAGTAGGCGTTATAGGACCTTTAGCAATGGCTCCCTACCGTGTATTAGAAGAAAATACATCTGAAATAGTTGATCTAAACCGTACCTATAGTAATTCAAGAATGATCAAATCCGACGAGGAATTCGAATGGTTAAAAATAGGTGCAGTGTTAAGTGATTTATCTTACGAATCTATATTAAAAAATGTAAAAATAGGTGATAATGAACGAACGTTGGGTGACTACGTCGAAAGAGCATACATTCCCTTTGGAGCAACGAACCTCATACATTTTTTTGGGGTCACCAATATGGAAAACCCTGATTGCTGCGTACCTCGTCAATGGCCATTGACCCGTCAAATAAGTAAAGGAGATATCGGCTTTACAGAAATTAGTTCTGATTTCTGGGACTACTCAGGACAAATATTAAGAACATTTACAATAGGAGCTGATCCAAATTCACTATATAAGGACCTGCATACAACGGCCGAAGCTACATTTGATGCTATAATGGCGATACTTAAACCTGGAACGACAGCCCAAGATATATTTGATGCATCATCGATAATAGAAGAATCTGGTTTCACTATATATGACGATTTAGTTCATGGTTATGGTGGTGGTTATTTACAACCAATTTTGGGCTGTAAAAGTCGTCCTGCAGGTCCAATACCTAATCTAACTCTAGAGCCAGGAATGTGCATGGTGGTTCAACCTAACATTATTACTAAAGACCAAAGGGCTGGCGTACAAACTGGTGAAGCAGTTAGAATTACAGAGAATGGAGTTGTATCTTTGCACAACACACCAAGAGGCATACACCGTATTGACCCAACCTAAACCCCACGAATTCGATCTATTAAACTACTACAGTCATTAGGAATATTGTTTCCTCTCCATACTACATGCCCATCAGGGCCAACTAATATTAGGTCAGCACCATAATGGCTTTTTAAATTGTTTTCATGATAATCAAATAATTTTATTGGAACGCTATATTTTTTAGCAGCTAAAAATAACTTATCAATTGACTTAACCGCATTAAATTTCAATAAGGTAAAACCTGCACCAAAGTGGTCACAGATAGCTGAACCATCCTTAAGCCAAATATGTGGAGCCCTAGAACCGGGACGAGCAGTAGATATATAACTGTATGGAGTATCAGGAAGTGGTAAAGACTTGTCTTGCCATATGATTGATGAATCATCGTAACGAACCCCAAGCACAATACCTGGTATTATAAATTCTCGCTGTCCGTGATTAATCAAGTGATCTCCTAGCTTTTCTCTTTCAACTTTACCTGCTTCGTTATCTTTTTCAATTTCAGAAGAAACTTCAAATGAACCAATTGATTCTGCAAACCCTCTAGCAAAAGATAAATTACGAATACCTATTGGACGACGATCGTTATCATAACTTTGAAGAAGGTTTGATCCACCCCAACCATTTATTACAGCTGCAAGTTTCCAGGCTAAATTTACACCATCATCAATACCCGTGTTCATGCCCAGGCCACCCGTAGGTGTAAATAAATGAGCTGAATCACCTGCTAGCCAAACTTTGCTACTTCCGTATGATGTGGCTATTAATGCATGACCAGCTGTCCATTGCTGTCTTAATATTATTTTAGATTTAACAGGTACTCCAGCAGCTCTAGAGATTAAATCTTTATCATCAATTTTATAGGCTTTATTACTATCAGGAATTCGTGTGAGTAAAACAAATTTATTACGTCCATCAACTGACATTAAAAGAGCACGCAGATCAGAAGTAATTATCCAATATTGCCACGATTTATTTAATTTTAGCCATTGGTCGCTGCGTTCTGCAGTAAAATACGTTGCTTGCATAGCACCTCCCATCATTTGCCTCACAACTCCCCCTTCACCTTCGTACTCAACACCTAATTGACGCCGAACCTTACTTCGCCCACCATCGGCTCCAACCAAATATTTAGCGCTTACATAATAGTTTGTACTAGTAGATAAGTCCCTAATTTTAGCAGTTACACCTCCATTAATTTCTTTAAACTCTTCAAATTCATGACCAAATCGAACATCAATACGTGTTCTGTTTAAAACTTCATCATATAGTATTTTTTCAAGATATATCTGACTACATCGGTGAGGAGGTTCTGAACAATCATAGACGCTGTTTGAATTTTTTGCTTCTTGCACGGCTACACTGCTAGATGGCATCGATAGTCTAGCTAACTCATATCCAGTCAATCTAGTAACATAGGTCACGTCAGTAGGGTAATCACTTGGCAATCCAGATGATCTTATCTTAGAAGCAATTCCGTGCCGACGAAAATGCTCCATAGATCTCGAGTTTATAGCATTGGCCTTTGGATGCACTGCGGTTTTTAATTTATTGTTGACCAGGAGACAATTTATTCCCTGTCGATCCAACTCAAGAGCAATAATAAGACCTACAGGCCCACCACCTATAATAATTACTTCGGTCTCAGTAGAGTACATATTAGTTTTAACTTACGAATAATGGAATTATATTGTATAAATAGAGTTTAAATTTTAGAGCATATCCTTTTGAGGCACGTATACTGCATCTATATAATCAGTCATGTGCTCAATAAACGTCTTCGGTTTAAATTTGCGAGGATTAGTTGAACTCACGCATGTATCCAGAGGGTCTGCTAATGTTTCATCATTTGGACTATAGTGAAAAGTTAAAGAATATCGATCACGCTTAGGCACAACAACTTTATGCGGTGTAGGCAAAAAACGCCCATTACTCCAACGTTTAAGAAACTCACCAGTATTAACAACTATAGCATTATTCATTTTTGGAGCTACACACCATTTACCCGAGGGTGTGGCATACATTAAGCCAGGCTCCTCGGACATGGGCAATAAAGCCATAAAATTATGATCAGTGTGTTCTCCTAATGCTTGATGTCCATCTGTTTTTTCAACGGATGGATAAAAAGAGTTTCGATTATAAAAATGGGCATCCTCAAAATATTCCTCAAAATAATTAAACGGTTTTTCAAGTGCAAGTGCATATAGAGGTAAAAGGCTTCTAGCTAATTTTTCCATTTTATAATGATACTCTAGAATAGTCTCTCTTAACCCAGGAACCCCTTCCGGCCATTGGTTCAATCCAGAAAAACGAACCCCAGACAAAACTTTTGGATCATCAGGACTTCTTTCACGCATCAGCGATAACCCTTCGTTAAGGTCAGCCAGTGTATTAGTTTCAGAAAGTTCTGTTTTCATAATGCTAGCTTTTGAAGGGACAAAGCCAATCTGATGATTATTTACAATAATTTTCCTTTTCTCTTCCTCAGGTAGCGCAAAAAATATTTTTACTTTTTTGAAAGCTCTACTAAGTAACTCTGATGATACACCGTGATTGATAATATAATAAAATCCAAGATTTTCCTGAATATATTGAAGATCTGCTGCCGACTGATCAATTGCGCCTAATTCACCATTTAGATAAGGTAATAAATCTAAAATGGGCACCTGCTCATTTTCAACAGCTAAATAAACGCCCTCACTGGGGCTAGGAAGTGCTCGCATAATCACTCTCTATAAATTTAAATCTTCAGAATTTGATTTATATAATCCCACTGAGAATACCATCTTTGTCCACCCATACAAGGCGGCTGCGGAACCTGAACTTCTAACCATCTTGCAGGTTGACCTTTTTTAGGAAAAAAACCGTGCTGACTACCAACTCCAGTCCATCCATAATCTCCAGCTGTAAGTGTATATTTCTTACCTTCAAATACGCAATCTATCTCACCATCCAACATAAAATAAGTCTCTTCAAAAGGATGGTCGTGATGATCACATAAACCCCCATCTCTAAAATTTATAATAAACATACGAAAATGAGTTGCTCCCACCTCACTATCTAGCAACATCTTCATTGAAAACCCATGAAGATATGGATTCACTACGGATGAAGGAGGTTGATTATTCACATCATAGTGACCAATTCCTATCAAACGAGGGTCTTCAAGATCGGGTGCTTCAATCTTTTCGGGCCACACTGCTTTACCGTAAAACCACGTATCTTGCCAGCCTTCTGGTGACTTGGGTTGTGGTGACTCAACAATCACACAGCTCACTTTTTTATTGCCGCCATTTCTCAAAGCATGTGGCACTGTCGTTGATATAAGGGTATAATCTCCAGCTGATAGTCTATAAGCTAATCCACCTCTGAGTACATCTAATGTTCCTTCAATAACATAAATACCTTTCTCAAAAGCATGAGCAGTAACTTCGGTTGAACCGTTAGGTGACAACTCCATAACACCGAATCCCGTATGAACAGATCCGGCATGACGATTAACAAAAGGCGCGTAAGACATACCTATCGAGTTACTTTTATATTTAGGATGATCCGTCAGATTTAATTCTGAGAAAGTTCCTACTTTGTGTCCAATTATAGAAATAACTAAATCCTTTCATTAGTTAAAAAAACTTTAATTGTTAGACAGGAAAATTGGAGACATGCGTAGATGTAATTTTAAAAATCCATCCACTCGGTCCTGGAATATAGAAAGAACTATGGACCTTACCTTTTTTAATGGACGTCGGTTTTAATCCATTTCTAGCATATTTAACACGAGATTCTTTTAAATCATCTACCATAAAGTCAACGGGAGCTTGTTTTCCTTTCCTATCTTGCATTCGTTTCTTTTCTAAAATTAAGTGTGTTCCCCCTCGAAGTTCTAGAACAGCAATATTTTTATTTTCAAAAATTGGTCGTAGACCAATTCGTTTAAAAAAAACCACAGCATTAGAAATGTCTTTCACTGGTAATTGAACGTGACCAACTGCTACTGGTGGTCGTCTGTCATTGGTTGTAATCATCATTACCTCTCAAACCAGTCTATTCATTATAGATATAATCTAATATTCCAGCAAATATCTAAATATAAATAACTATAAATGATAAGTCTCTTTTTATTAGCTTATAAAATACAGCATAAATCTATTATTAAATGCTAATGCCGGTTACAGTTTAAAATAAATTCAAAAGAGGTAGAAAGATAATGAGAGGACTGTCAAAAAAAGTAGCTATTGTAACTGGTGGCAGTGGAGCTATTGGACAAGCCATATGCCAACGATTTTCTGATGAAGGGATATCGGTGGGTATATTGGATATTAATAAAGAAAAAGGTATTGAAATAGCTGATAAAATAAATCGTAGAGGTGGAACAGCTCTAGCAAAACAGGTCGATATAACTGACTACGATTCTATAGTTGAGGCTACTTCCGAAATAGAAAGAACTTTTGGTCCAACAGATATACTAGTTAATAATGCAGGATGGGATAAATTAATTAACTTCATTGATACTAAACCTTCGTTCTGGAATGAAATTATCTCAATCAACTTAATTGGAGCATTGAACATGCACCATATTGTTGTTCCAGGCATGGTAGAAAGACAGTCAGGTAAGGTTATAAATATCGCATCGGATGCTGGACGGGTCGGCTCGTCAGGTGAAGCAGTCTATTCAGCTTGTAAAGGTGGACTGATTGCTTTTACAAAAACTCTTGCAAGAGAAGTAGCACGCAACGGTATTTGTTGTAATGCTGTTGCACCTGGCCCAGTAGATACTCCCTTACTTAGATCAATGACACCGGATGGAAATTTAGATGGTGGTTTAGGAAAAGCCTTCCAAAAGGCCATACCAATGAAACGTCTGGGAGAACCCAGTGACATTCCAGGTATTGTTACTTTTCTAGCTAGTCAAGATTCAGATTATATCACAGGTCAAATAATTAGTGTGTCCGGAGGTCTTACAATGCACGGCTGATTTTGATCATCAGTAAATTAAATATTTTAAGAAAATCTGTGACCTAAAGGAAAATATCTAATGAATTACGAAGACATAAAATACGATAAGGAAGATGGTATAGCTACAATAAAAATTAATCGTCCCGAAGTTTACAATGCTTTTCGTGCTCAAACCGTAGCAGAACTCATAGATGCATTCCAAGATTGTGGTTGGGATAAGAATATCGGTGTAATCGTATTAACCGGTACAGGCGATAAAGCATTTTCAACCGGTGGTGACCAATCTGCAGATAGTAAAGCTAGTGGATCGTATGGAAAGCTTAGAGGCACAATTGGTATGCCAATTAATGAACTTCAATCACTTATCCGTGATGTGCCAAAGCCTGTTATAGCTCGAGTTCAAGGTTATGCGATAGGTGGAGGTAATGTGCTTGCGGCTATATGCGATATAACAATTGCTTCAGAAAACTCTAAATTTGGACAGGTTGGACCAAAAATGGGTTCAGTGGATCCAGGTTGGGGAACCGCTTATATGGCCCATATTGTTGGTGAAAAAAAAGCTAGAGAAATATGGTATTTATGCAGGCAATATACCGCACATGAAGCAGAATCCATGGGTTTAGTAAACAAAGTAGTACCCGAGGAACAACTAGACGCTGAGGTGCGTACTTGGTGTCAAGAAATAGTAGAGCGAAGTCCTACTGCTATTGCCATAGCAAAACGCTCCTTCAATGCCGACACCGATCATATTAATGGTATTGGGGCTCTAGGAATGGAGTCTCTACGGCTGTATTACGATACTGAGGAGTCAAAAGAAGGTGGAAATGCGTTCCGCGAAAAAAGAAAACCAAATTTTAGAAAATATGTAAAATAATATAACTTTCATAGTGTCTATATGAATATTAATTCATATATATTAGCAACATAAATCTAATAAGAGGAAACATATTATGCCAGCATATTGGCTAGCCCGCGCGAACATAAAAGATCCTGTCGCATACAAGCATTATACCGACGAGCTTCCAGCACTCTTTGAAAAGCACAATGCCAGAGTACTAGCTAGAGGTGGTGAATATAAAGTACTTGAGGGGGATGAGCCTCCTTTTGAGCGCTATATTGTAATAGAATTTACAACGTCTAAGGCAGCAGAAGATTTTTTTAATTCTGATGATTACTCTAATGCAGCAGCTTTTAGAAGAGCACCTGGCGTTGCTAAAAACGAGTTAATCATTGTAGAAGGTGGTGATGCAACCCCAACTTAACCAAAGCTTACTAAAGGCGCTCGATCAGGAAACAGAGCTGCCAAACCGTGAGCACTAGCCGAGGTATAACCCTTTTCCGTTATTAGGCCTGTAATTAAACTAGCGGGCGTTACTTCACCAAAATATTTATCTTTTAGCAAATCTGCTGTTAGTATATTACTTCTATTTGAGTTATTTATATATTCCGCAATTCCTAACCTCTCAGTTTTATCTCTCTCATTTATATGTGCTAGAGATAAACTAGCTGATAAAGTCCAATCAATAGACGAAGAAGGTAACGCAAAGTAAAAAGGAATACTGTTATCTTTTGCAGCCAGCGCTTTCACATAAGTACCTATATTATTAACAACATCACCTTCAGCCGACATTTGATCTGCTCTAATAATGCATATATCTACTAATCCACTCTGCATCATGTAGCCTGATAAATTATCATCAATTATAGAATGAGATATACCTTCTTGTTCTAATTCCCAAGAAGTTAAGATACTTGCCCTATCTCCTTTTATTGTTTCTGTTATCCAAACATTAATTGGTATACCAACATTATGAGACTTATAAACTGTAGAAAGAACTGTTCCCCAATCCACCGTAGTTAGCCAGCCCGCATTCCCATGGGTAAGAAGATTAATTGGCCGCGTTTGTCCGATATTATTATGAGCATTAATTATTAAATTCAGTCCATTATCTCCAATTGCACTATTAATATCGACATCTAAATCGGCTGTTTCTTTAGCTTTTTTATAAGCAAGTGATTGACGAATATCACAAGGAACAGAAGCTATCATTGCAGATAAGCTGCTTATAACATTTGTAATGTTTTTAATACCGGAACAATTATTAATTAGAACTTTAGCAGCAGATCGAACAGATTCATTTGATGGATCTTCTTTCATGGCCAGAGCCATGCCATACACAGCCAAAACTATAGAAACAGAAGCTCCTGTCCCAATCTTAGTATTAATCGCTTTAATAACTTGTTCCAAAGAAGACAACTTAACAACTTCAAAATCATTTGGTAGACGATTCTGGTCAATAATATTTACTGACCAGCCATCCTGCGAACACCAAACGGTGCGATAATTAATCTTATTTATTTTCAACTAATTTCCATATTTTAACTGTAAGGTAGCTCTAGCTACATTTACTTATAATAAAAGTTGTAGTTCCATCATTATTCTTGATTTTTTCTAAGCTATCTCCAGTGACTTCACAAAAATGATGAAAATCCTTCACAGCTCCTGGGTCAGTAGCGATAATTGTTAATTTTTCACCTACAGATAGCAGCTTTAAGGCTTTCTTAGCTTTTAAAACAGGTAAAGGGCACTTAAGCCCCGAAGTATCTAGTAAATTCATAAATAAACCTGTGCGCTATTTTTGTTAGTAAATAGATTTATATATACATACTATTTTGTTAAGATCCTAATATTGGCAATCTTTATTGACCATTTTTCATATATATTAATATACTAATTGTATGGATATAACAGCTCTAGAATCTAGCACAGGTAAAGCATCCACATTACTGAAGTCTCTAGGTAATGAGCAACGACTTTTGATTCTTGTAAATTTACAAAAGGGTGAAAAGTCAGTTAGCGAACTGAAACCAATACTTAAACTCAGCCAATCTGCATTATCTCAACATTTAGCTCGGCTTAGAAGAGATAAATTAGTGCAAACTCGTAGAGTTTCTCAAACAATATATTATTCAATTTCGTGTGATGCGGCTATATGTATTCTAGGTGTTCTCTGCAAAGTTTATTGCTCTAGCGTTCAACCTCCTTCCTGATATAAAAACAAAACATTCAACAATAATCCATAAGGCACGGGTAAATTGAAATACTAAAATAAAACAATTTAAAAAAATGCTAAAATCAGGGGCTCTATTATTATGACGAATCAAGTAAGTTTTCTGGAACCAATAGAAGTACAGAAACTAATGAATAAAAATATAGCATATGTTATTGATGTGCGTGAGCCAAAAGAATATGCACAAGTACATATATCTGGAGTTTCTCTAATGGCATTATCTATGTTTAATCCTAACGATGTATTACCACCAAATAACAAACTATTAGTTCTACATTGCCGCAGCGGCCTAAGATGCGGTTTGGCATCTGAACAACTAATAGCTGCCGGCTATAACGATAAAATATATCGTATGGCAGGTGGACTTCAAGCTTGGGTTGCTGCAGGACTACCTACGGAGATTGGCACAGAAACTTGACCCTCATAATAATTATTTTACAATTAAAATTTAGCCAGTAGATGAATATTTATCTGCCGATCGCCGAAATGTCGGTGGACGTATTCCTGATCCTTGGATTGGGTGGTGCTATAGGTTTTTTATCCGGTTTGTTTGGAGTTGGTGGCGGTTTTTTGATGACCCCATTATTAATATTTATTGGAATACCTCCGGCCGTAGCTGTAGCCAGTGAAGCCAACCAGATATTGGCCGCGTCTGTTTCTGGAGCTTGGGCTCATATGAGGCGCGGCAATGTTGATATCAAAATGGGCCTTGTCTTAACTGCCGGTGGATTCGTAGGGTCAAGCGTAGGCGTAGTAATATTTACACTATTACGTCAATTAGGACAGGTGGAACTACTTATAGCTCTGAGTTATGTTATTTTACTAGGAGCCATTGGTTCTTTAATGCTGTTTGAAAGCAGTAGAACTATATTGCGACGCCAGGCAGGGACTGCAACCCGAGGAAAATTGCATCAACATATGTGGCTACACGGTTTGCCTTTCAAAATGCGCTTCAGACGTTCCCGCTTATACATAAGTGCTCTTTTACCTATTGGCATCGGGTTTTTTGTAGGAATATTAGCTGCTATAATGGGTGTAGGCGGAGGATTTATAATGGTCCCTGCCCTGATTTATATACTAGGAATGCCTACCGCAATGGTTGTGGGAACATCCCTATTCCAAATCATATTTGTAACTGCTAACGTCACATTTCTGCAGGCGACAACTAACCAAACCGTTGATATTGTATTAGCTCTGCTTCTCTTAACCAGCGCAGTGGTTGGAGCTCAGTTTGGTACACGGGTAGCTGTACGACTCCGTGGCGAGCAGCTACGTGGCCTTTTAGCTTTGATGGTACTTTTCGTTTGCGGTAAAATCGCCTATGATCTTATATCAACACCTTTCGATCTATTCTCAATTAGTGAAATTTCTGGATTTGGTGGATGAGGGTAATAAGCTCTACATTAATTATCTTGTTCGTCACAGTTTTCCTCGCTGAAAATTGTGTAAGCTCTGATACTAGTAACAAATGGTCCAGTCCGCGTATAAATAATACACCAATACTAGTCGCTGATTTAAGTAAAAATTTGATAGCTATTACTACTAGATTCACTGGTGCAGAAGTTTTATTATTTGGATCCACAAACGGTATTGGTGATATCATCGTCATTGTTCGTGCGCCAGAAAGCCAGGTTGTTGTACGCAGAAAAAAACGCACAGGGGGTATATGGATTAATTCAGACAGAGTAATTTTTAAAAACGTACCTGGCTTTTACTACGTAGCTGCTACCCAGCCCATTATAAATTTATTGCCTGAAGAAACACTAAAGCATGAACAAATCGGTGCCAAATACTTGTCTATGGAACCACTGAAGTCAGTATCAGAATATCGGATCTCTGATTTTACAGACGCTCTTATACGTAACAAAGAAATGGTCGGTCTATTTAACTCTGAATTTAATAAGGTTGAATTTCTAAACAATCGATTGTTTCGTACTGAAGTAAAACTACCCTCTAATGTGCCAACCGGGGTTTACTTAGCGTCTGTATACCTGGTTTCTGATGGAAAAATTATAGAAAGAACCGATACCACACTTCACGTACGTAAAACAGGATTTGAATCTAATGTATTTGATTTTGCAAACCAGCACCCTTCATTATATGGCATGGTAGCTATTTTAATTGCGTTATCTGCCGGTTGGTTTGCTGGAATTATCTTCAGAAATGTATAATCAAAGATAAATAAAAGATAAGCATTTAGAATTGTTTTTGAAAGGTTAAGAAAACACATGAGTGAGCCAAATGTTTTTCTAGTTGTGGTAGATAACACGATAGAAATGCGAGTTGCCCTAAAATATGCAAGTATCCGCGCCATGCGAACAGGAGGCCGAGTTGGCCTTCTGCGTGTAGTCCGTAAAGGAGACTTTCAGCACTGGGCAGCCATTGGGCATTTAATGAGAGAGGAAGCTCGTGAACAAGCAGAGCAACTACTACAAGAACACGCAGCAACCGTTAGTGAACTAACCAAAGGTAAAATGCCAATATTATATATTAAGGAAGGCGATACAAAATCAGCTTTAGTAAAGTTAATTAATGAAGACGACCAAATAAGCTCACTAGTGCTCGCTGCATCAACTAACAAACGCGGCCCGGGACCTTTAATTATGTTTTTTACAAAAAAAATTATGGGTAAATTTCGTATACCGGTGACAATTGTACCTGGTGGTATTAACGACGAACAAATTGATAAGCTAGTATAATAAAAAATAAAATATGGGTTGGCAAAGCTATAAAATAACAAATAAAAATAATTATTAATTGTAAAACTCTATAAAAGATAGTCTACATAAATAAACAAGGATTAGCCTAATTTGCCTAGATTTTACGCGGTATTGCCAGGGATATTGTTATCCACTTTAATCTATTTATTAGCTGATTTTTCTAGTGATTTTGTCGGAAAAGAAGTTCTTTCTTATGATAAGAGTCCTATATCAACAGTACTATTTGCAATAATAATAGGTATTATAGTTAGTAATTTCATTAAAATAGGAGAAGTTTTTTCGACGGGTATAAACTTCTCGTTAAAATTTATTTTACGACTTGGAATTATCTTATTAGGAATTAGAATTGGCCTTACAGAAGTTTTTAGATATGGATCAGTTTCAATACCTTTGATCATTATTTGTATAATAACAGCTTTATTAGCCGTGCGTTTTACAATCAAATACCTAAAAATTTCATCTGAGATGTCCTATTTAATAGCTATAGGGACATCTATTTGCGGTGTAAGTGCAATTGTCGCCATGGCGCCTGTCATAAACGCAAAGAAAGGAGAAATAACATACGCAATAGCAAACATAACTGTTTTTGGTATGTTTGGAATGCTATTCTATCCTTACTTAGCTAACTCTATATTCAATGGAGAAGAAAGCTCTATAGGACTTTTTCTAGGAACAGCCATTCATGATACGGCACAGGTAGTGGCGTCAGGTCTTATTTATGAGCAGCAATTTAGCAACACTAAAGTACTTGAAATATCAACAATAACAAAACTTGTTAGGAATACATTTTTATTAGTAATGATTCCTCTCTTTGCTTATTTTTATAATAGGGAACAAGGTAATGCTAATCACTCTATAAAAGGGATTTTTCCATTTTTTGTAATTGGATTTCTGTTAATGGTAATTATACGTACAATAGGTGACGAAATATTTATCGCTGGAGGATTATTTACGGACTCCAATCTATGGAAGCAGACCATATCTCTAATAAAAGACTTTTCTGGTATATTCCTTAGCATTGCCATGGCAGCATTAGGGTTATCAATCAACATCAAGGAATTGAAGGATATGGGTTACAAACCATTCATTGTTGGTTTTACTACTGCAACGGTTGTAGGAGTAATTAGCCTAATTACTATAACAATATTCAATAAAATAAATATCATTTATTAGAATAAGTATTCAGCAACTCTTTATTCGCCCAGGGTTTATTATCTTTCCAGGTCTAGTTTAGTAAACTCGGTAGTGGGATTGTTTATCTGAATGCACTGCTTCTACCAGGGCTTAAATCGTCCCCGGCTTATCTTCCTTCAATTAGTGACCGATCCTTTATAAGAAAATAACTGAGCCATTTAGCCAAAAACTGTTGAATCAATAATTCGCCCAATCTGAAGGTATAGACCGGTCTTCCTCGCCCAAAATATTCCTGACCAGAATGGTCTTAAGCACGTTTTGATTAAAGCCTAAATAAATAGCAGTAAGCATAAATAAGAATACTTAATATTATTAATAGATTACTCCATAGTTGGCATATTTAAACTGTAGCCTTCGCGCACTCCTGACTTAGGCCAGCGCGATGTTATGGCTTTTAACCTTGTGTAGAATCTGACACCTTCCATGCCATGCATATGTGTATCACCGAATAAGGAACGTTTCCATCCACCGAAGCTATGATATGCTACGGGTACGGGAATAGGAACATTAATCCCAACCATACCTATTTGAACTCTTTCGCTAAAGTCGCGTGCGGCATCACCGTCCTTTGTGAAAATCGCAGTTCCATTGCCATACTCATTGCGATTAACCAAATCAACAGCAGTTTCATAGTTTGATGATCGAACTACTGATAAAACGGGTCCAAATATCTCTTGCTTGTAAATCTCCATATCTTCAGTGACATTATCAAATAGAGATCCTCCCATAAAATAACCATTCTCATAACCTTGCATGGTAAAATTACGACCATCAACTACAAGCTCTGCGCCCTCTTCAACACCTTTACCAATAAGGCCCTTTACACGATTATAAGCCTGTTCGGTAACCACAGGACCCATTTCAATATCCGAATCTACTCCCGGTCCTATTTTCAATTCTTGAATACGAGGAACCAAATTCGCGATCAATTCATCAGCTGTTTTTTCCCCTACAGCAACTGCCACAGAAACTGCCATACAACGCTGTCCAGCAGACCCATATCCTGCCCCCATCAAGGCTTCTGCAGCCTGATCCATATCTGCATCAGGCATGACAACCATATGGTTTTTAGCTCCGCCAAGGGCCTGCACTCTCTTACCATTCTCAGCAGCGGTAGAATAAATATAAGATGCTACAGGCGTTGAGCCGACAAAAGAAACAGCGGATATATCAGGATGATGCAAAATAGCATCGACTGCCTCTTTATCGCCATTAATTACGTTAACTACCCCGTCTGGTACTCCTGCTTCTTTAGCTAATTCGGCTAAACGAAGAGGACACGAAGGATCACGTTCGGATGGTTTGAGAATGAATGTATTACCGCAGGTAATTGCTAATGGAAACATCCATAAAGGAATCATTGCAGGAAAATTAAATGGTGTTATACCCGCACAAACGCCAACAGGCTGACGTATCGAATATGCATCTATACCAGTACCAACTTCTTCGGTAAAATCACCTCTAAGTAAATGAGGAATACCACAAGCAAATTCTACAACTTCACGTCCGCGTGTAACATCACCTTTGGCGTCCTCAATAGTTTTTCCATGTTCAATAGAAATTAATTTCGACAGTTCATCTGTATGCTTTAAAAGTAGTTCATTATATTTAAACATAATTCGTGCACGACGTATGGGTGATAATGCAGACCATGCCGGTAGAGCTTTTTTTGCAGCAGTTACTGCAGAGTCTACGTCTGTTGAATTGGAGAGTAGTACGTCGGCTATCTGCTCGCCAATGGCAGGATTAAATACTTTACCTGTCCTCTTAGAACTTCCAGATGTGTGCTCTCCGTTAATCCAGTTTACATGCGATTTCATGAATTTACTCCTCTTCCAAACTACATGACTTAGTTATAAAAACCGTTTCATTAAAATCATGTTATATTTTAGTTATATTACAAGCTATATGAAAAATTATGTACGGACACAAATTACACAGTTGCTATATTATCCGGTTTTATTGGATAGCAATGTATATTCAAGATCTCCCTGATAAAAAACAAGTGGATTCGCGTCTACTGTGTCAAAGCGCTTAACCTCACCAACAATAATAATATGGTCTCCACCTTCGTAATGAACTACATTAATGCATTCGAATTTAGCCAAGTAATCCTGAAACACCGGTGCTCCACCTAGACCATTTTTAAAGTCTACACCCTCAAATTTATTATCACCAGAAGTAGCAAATTTCATACACAAATCTTTTTGTAAATCAGTTAGAATATGAATACAAAAATGACTAGCATCTTCAAATACCTTTAAGCTAGGT
>Ga0209501_10003151_pt1 | contig 16772 bp, 19 predicted proteins | sample ArcticOcean_MG_C_4_FD_187434 | JGI IMG/M metagenome (GOLD analysis project Ga0209501, IMG submission 187434) | Marine microbial communities from western Arctic Ocean - ArcticOcean_MG_CB4_134 (SPAdes) (version 2) | ecosystem: Environmental > Aquatic > Marine > Oceanic | place: Arctic Ocean...
TCGTCCTCATTTTCTTTGCAATCACGTCGTTCTCCTCGCTGCCTTTCACCGGGTTCGTGGTCGGCTTCATCCTGCTGCAAGCGTTCAACAGCTTGCTCAACGGCTCATGGCAGGTGATCGGCGCGGACCTGGCACCGGAGGGCGCGAGGGGACGTTTCTTCGCAGCCGGGCGATTGGTCAGCCAGGGTGGATTCTCGGCCAATCCGCTCATCTTCCTGCTGATGACCGGCCTCTCCGGCTTCACGCTCGCGTTCGCGGTCCTGGGCGCATCCAGCATCGTGTCGTCGCTAATGGTGGGTGGGCTGATCAAGGAGACGCATCCGCGGGACTAGCTTGCGTCGCTTACACGCTTCGATTCGCGCAGTTGACCGCTCGGGACACGGCAACAACAGCCTCCCGAACATCGTATAAAGCACCAGCGTCGCCCAGATGCGCACCTCAATCATGGCAAAGCATCAGTCCCGAGTTGTGGCCGACACCATAGTCGAGTGCCCTAGTCAATGGGCGAAGGTGGAGAGGTAAACCGGCAGCGACGGAATCGTTGAGAGCGGCTATAGGGGCTAGGAATTGCCTGGACTTGCACTTAGGGCCGTGTCGTCGAAGTAATACCCACCGTTACCTCTTTGAATCTTGTACCAATTATGGCGAATGAATTGAATTCCCGGGCTGTTGCTGTCGAATTCAAGTTCCCTTGCACAGGCGTGAAAAAACCTACCGCCCATAATTGCCTCTTCGGTTACCATTCCTCGTTCAATCATCAAGCGCAGCGCTGCTGCGCCAGATCTATCGTTAGAAACCTCATCGATGTTTGTTCCCTCGTCTTCAGAAATACGTAAAGCATCGTGGAGAATCTGGCTAACCCCATCTTTTGAATCCTGTGCCCCTGCCACCAACATAGTCGAAAAATAATGTGCGCCACCCTCAACCATCCATCCTGTATTGGATTCTGGCTGCTCCATGCGTGAACGACACAAGCCTTCGTCTTCTAGATCGTGCTGGAATGCGTGATACATCTCGTGAATGAAAAACATCTGAGTTTCTTCTGGAGGCTCTTGGTTTCTCAGGGAGTCCGTAAGGGCTATGGCTACCACCCGAGTTTTAGGGCAGAGAGCCTGTTGCGTAGAGGAATCGGCTCCTCTTTGAAGCCACAGCTTGTACCTGGCCATTTCCTCCGTGACTCTTCCCCGATTGTTGCCCATGCAAGGATCTTGTTGGAGCCAGTGTTTGATCCCACTGAGCAATAACTCCTGTTCATCTAACGACATGAGCACCTCATGCTCATGGAAGGGGGTATCCGGTATCCGAGTCTCTGGTCTCTTCGGTTCACCGACATCATAAACAAACACTAGAATCGAAGATTCACGTGATTCGATTTGTTCGCTGGCCGAGTTCGCCCAGCGAACAAATTCTTCCGTCGGGTGGCTAGAAAAGTTAATGATTTGTATTTCCGGGTCTGTCTCCAACACGATGGACGGGATCGCAGAATTCATCATCCCCTGGATTTCAGGTTCCGGGGCTGTCTCTGCACTACATGCTGATATCAGGACAGCGAGCAGCGTTTGCAGTGCCAGTAAGACGATGGGATTTTGATAAATTCGCATCAGCGGCGGCATCGGTCACTCCATTAATTGATAAGCCACTCCACTAACAAATCGGAGCATACGCCGGTGACCCCCAGAGTGGCGGCAGCCCTTGCGACGGCGGGCGTCACCGTAGGGCGTGGATATAGAGGGAATGGACGGGTGTTACGCCTGGACTGACCGCCTGACCAACTACACATCCAAGCATATGCCCGCAGACCCCCAACGGCGCAGCGATGGGAAATCGCGAGCGGGGGCTACTGATAAATAGATGGGGTAACCGACACCACTCGGCGGGGCGGGTTTACGCCTGAAATGAAGGGCTGCGAGACAAAATACCCTAACACAAGCCCAGCCGAGGGCTACGTGCTACACGGGTGTGAAAGGCATGTAGCAGAGGTGGCTCCGGAAAACTGAACAGTGGTGATAAGTGGATTCCCTGCTCCAATCGGGCATGATGTTGCCCGTGAACAAGGAGCAGGAATATGACTAGGAGACCAAGGCGGAACCACTCGCCTGCCTTCAAGGCGAAAGTGGCGATGGAAGCCATCAAGGGAGAGGCCACGCTGGCTGAGTTGGCCCAGCGCTTTGACGTTCACCCGAACCAGATCAACCAGTGGCGGGGTCAGCTCGTGGAGAGGGCGGAGGAGGTGTTCGCACGGCCTGCGCAGGACGACGCGCCACCGGTCGACCTCAAGGTGCTCCATGCCAAGATCGGTGAGCTGGCACTGGAGAACGATTTTCTAGAATCGGCGCTCACCAAGGCCGGCCTGCTGAACGGAAAGCGATGATAGACCGCGCGCATGCATTGCCTCTCTGCAAGCAGGCGAAAGCCCTCAGGCTCAGCCGCGGTTCTGTCTACTACCGTCCCCGTCCGGTCAGCGAAGCCCAACTTGGTCTGATGCGCCGGATCGACGAATTGCATCTTGAGCGTCCGTTTGCGGGCAGCAGGATGATGCGGGACATGCTGCGGATGGAAGGTGCTCTTTGCGGCCGGAGACATGTCGCCACGCTGATGCGGCGTATGGGCATCGAAGCGCTATACCGGAAGCCCAACACCAGCAGGCGGCATCCCGGCCACACGGTCCATCCGTACCTGCTGCGGGGGCTGAGTGTTGTCCGTCCGAACCAGATCCTGGGCGATGGACATCACCTACATCCCGATGGCGAGGGGCTTCGTCTTCCTTACAGCGGTGATGGACTGGTTCAGCCGAAGGGTGTTGGCATGGCGGGTGTCGATAACCATGAACACGGAGTTCTGCGTAGAGGCGGTGGAAGAAGCTCTGGCACGCTATGGCCCTCCGGAGATTTTCAATACGGATCAGGGTAGTCAGTTCACGAGCGAGGCCTTCACCGGACTGCTCAAGGACAGCGGGATCAGCATCAGCATGGACGGCAAGGACAGCTGGAGGGACAACGTGTTTGTCGAACGATTGTGGAAGAGCGTGAAATACGAGGAGGTATACCTGAAGGCATACGAGACGGTGGCAGAAGCCCGAAAGTCGATCGGAGCGTACCTGGAGTTTTACAACGGGAGTCGCCCCCATTCGAGTCTTGACCACCAAACGCCAGACCAGTTCTACTGGGCCGCGCTGACCCGGCCGAGGGCAGCCTAAGCAGGCAGGGTCTCCACTTATCCGGACACCCTAGACTGTTCAAACAACCGGGGCCACCTCAGATGGAACACGCCGGAAAGCCGTTAGCTTTAGAATGACGCGGCATTCAGAGGAGACCACGGTTTTTGACAGGCAAATCGAAGAAAGCGGAGATTCCTCAGCAGGCTAGGAGCTAACGATGGAGACAGGGTCGACACAGGCAGGCCCATATGCGTGGCGAGCGCGGGTTGGGATGATTACACCTTCTGGTGTGCATGAGATCAATGGGCATGAGTTCTATTTGATGGCACCTGAAGGCGTGAGCGTCGCCATGACCTCATTGCATTCGCAGGGGTGGGCCACGGACTCTTTCGGTAGGTTAGAAGATGCCACGAAAGAAATTGCAGATCGCGGTGTGAACTGCCTTGTGCAAGCAGGCACTCCGCACGTCGCCTTCCACGGCTGGCCTTATCACGAGACGGTGGTCAATCGGATCCAGAGCGTAGCGAACCTTCCGGTCGCGACCGATATGGGCTCATGCATAGATGCGATGCAGCGGCTCCAGCTAAAGCGTGTTGTCATGCTCAGCCCATTCGACGACGCCGACAGCGAGAAGCTTGCCAGTTACGTCTCCCACGCAGGGATTGAAATCGCCGCGTGGGACTGCATCCTAAATCATAGCGTTGGCGCGACAGGCAACTTCATGTATGACATGGCCACGCTACCACTCTCCACTGTGTACCGGGCTGCTCGTGACCTTTACCGGAAACACCGAGATGAAGTGGATGGCATTTGGCTGACTGGCGCAGCGATGCCAACCGTTGGCGCCGTCAGAAGCATCGAGAATGACACCGGCGTACCGGTTGTTTCCAGCATGCAGGCTATGTTTTGGGCTGGCTTGCGTCTCTGCGGCATCACCGAACGCATCAATGGCTTCGGGCGCCTATTGATGGAGCACTAGCAGCCGCGTCGCCTGAGGCTCGTCTTGGCGTAGTCGCTGGTGCCAGCGTATCTCGCAGTGTTTCTCGACATCGTGGGGTGCAATCATCAGATGCGTCGGGTGGACAGGATGCCGATGACTTTATCTATCGCACCAACGGAGCCCTATCAGTGAACCCGTCGAATTCTCGCGTGGTGGAGGGCTACTGGGGGTACATCGCGATGATGTCGTCGATGGCGGGATCGTACTTTTGGTGGCTGTAGTAGACGTTTCTTGCCTGATTGCGGCTCGGAATGTAGTAGACCTTCTCCTGTTCCATATCAATGCGCTGATTGGTGGCAGGGTCGCGGAACACGTTCATCGGGTCGCCGCCATCTTCAACGATCTCGATGGCCTCATTGAGCATACGGCGCAGCTGGATAACACCCACGTCCGATTCACCTAGCCGTTCCAGGGTTCGGTCTGCGATGGGTCCTTGCCTGACCCAGACCATGAAGTCCTGGACCAATGGGACTTCGAGGTTCAACTCGCCTTTCGCGTCGTACAACGGAATCTCGTAGTAGGGCACGACCGGCTGCTCGGGGACATCAACCTCAGGCGGGAACTGGAAGCATGTGTAGACGACATGCAGCGTGTTCTCGTCGTCGATAGGCACGCGAATCTGAAACTCGGTGCTGGTGGTGCCGGTGGTCGAGCGCAGGATGTTCGGGAAGATCCACGGGTGACCTACCTTCCAAATGTCGTCCTCCTCAGTCGATCCTTCCACGACTCGCCTCTTGATAACGCCGTGGTCAAACTCCGTGAAACCGATGCGCTTGTGCGGCTTGGCCATCATCTGTCGCCATGGCGGAACCTCTTCACCGACGAGGCTTGAAAGGTACCAACCGTAAACACCATGCAGCCATTCCGCGTGAACCGGGTCAGTCGAGTTTTCCTGGCATTGCAGCCAGTTGCACGGGAGGACAGTAAACCCAATGTTTCGGATGCCGCGCTCTTTCACAAAGAGATCCCAACGAGGAACGAGTGGTGCTGGTAGAGGACCGAGGTACGCGAACAGCGCGCCACCAAGCGTCTCGACCGGATAGCCCTTGACCTTGACCTTCTCTTTGAAGCGTCCGTCGGGATGGACTGTTTCCTCGAAGGGTTGCTCGATGCACTGGCCGGTCTCATCGAACATCCAGCCGTGGTACATGCAGCGTAAGCCGGTCTCTTCGGGGATGCCGTAGGAGAGATCAACGCGGCGGTGGGCGCAGAGTCGGTCGATCAGTCCGTATGTCCCTGACTGGTCTTTGTAGAGGACGAGGTCCTCACCGAGTAGCCGGACGGACTTGGTTGGCTTGTCGTCAAGCTCTGCGACCGCGGCAATGGGGTGCCAGTAACACCGCATGAGCTCTCCCATGGGCGTGCCCGAGCCGACCTTGGTAAGTCGTTCGTTCTCTGCTGCCGTGAGCATCGCGTCCTCCTATCGCCCGTAGTGCGCCTTGGGGTTGTGAGTGAGGACCTCAACATTCAACTCGGTCGAGATGTCCTCGCGGGATTGGAAGTGGGCGGTCGCGTCCACTTCGCCCGATATGTCGGGGAGGCCGTAGTCCGTGCCGATGAACAGATTGTCTTCCCCGACGTACGGAAGAATGCAGGGATATCGTTGTCAGCTTAACAGGGAAGGTATACGCGCGCACTCCGGAGTACTTCGCCATTAACGCGAATCCCACCGTCATCGTGATTTTTGGGCTGGCTGTCGCCTCGATTCTGTACGCGCTGGTTCAGAATCGGCGTATCGCTAAGGCGAGGGCAGAGAGCCGATTCGCGGGCACCACGGATTCCGCCGGTCAGCCCCGTCAGGAGGCGCCAGATGCGTAAGAACGCCGATATCGTATTCAGCGCGGCCCTGGCAGCGGTCTTTGCCTTCATCTTCTTTGATGGGCTAACCATGGACGCGAGGACCCGGGCATTCCCTGTTGCGGTCTCGGCACCCATGATGGTGTTGGCTCTGTTCAACCTTGGGCGCGTGGTCTTAGAGTCCTACCGTAGCAAGCCTGAGCCAGCGGTTGCCACTGGAGAACTGACCGGCTCTCAGCGCATGGAAGCCCTCGCGACAGTCGGGCGTGTTGAGGTCGACGCCAAGACCACCAGGAAGCGGATAGGCAATATCCTGCTATGGATGGCGGGATCGTTCGTGCTGCTGTGGATGTTGGGTTTCCGCGAAGGCCTGCCGATTTTCGTGTTCCTGTTCCTGTGGCGAGAGTCTAGGGACCGGCTCTGGTTCGCCGCGACGTTGGGGATCGCTACCTGGCTGGTGCTCCATTTGTTCTTCGGGTACTTCCTCAACTACCCCTGGCCAACGCCGCAGATTTCCCTGTGGTTCGGCTTCGACTGGCCGGGGATAAGCTAAAGTCTACCGAGCTCCTCCGTTTGCAGCGATGACCTCGCCTGTGATGAACGCCGCCGCATCTGATACGAGCCACAGCACCGTCCCGGCGTGCTCGTCAGGCGTGCCGAGCCGACCCATCGCGTTCCGGCTCGTTACCGTTTGCTGCACCGACTCAACCCACATGGGCCGATGGGGTGTTTCGATCCCCCCTAGCGCGATCGAATTGACGCGGATATCGGGCGCCCATTCGAAGGCCATCGACTTACTCATGTTGATCACTGCAGCCTTCGCCGCACCGTACGCTCCCTGCCCGATGCCTGGATTCACTCCAGCGCCCGATGCGATGTTTACGATGACTCCCTTGCCTTGCGCTTTCATGATTGGCTGAACGGCTTTTGAGGACATGAACGCTGTTAGCACGTTCAACCGGTAGCACTCGATGAAATCGTGGGGTTCGAGTTCCACCAGCGGGCCGGAGCGGAACGTCTCACCCCAGCTACCGCCGACGACATTCACAAGGATGTCGACCCTCCCGAATTCCGCCATCGTCTGCGCCACCATCGAGTCGACTTGCTCTTGGTCCCTCACGTCCGCCGTTATCCCGATCGCTCGGCTGCCGTTCGCCTTGAGATCATCCACCACTGGATTCACGGATGCGTGAGGCCGTTCCCTACCGACCGTAACTGGCTCAGGCTCACGTGCTACCACCGCCACGTTGGCTCCATGGTCGCCAAGAGCAAGCGCGATCGCCTTGCCGAATCCCTGGGACCCTCCGGTGACGATCGCGACGCGGTCTGTGAGGTCGAAACTTGGCATGATGCCCTCCTTGGTGGGTGTGTTATCCCCGTTGTTGCTGGTGGCGGCCATGCTAGAACTCACCGCGATCAACCGCAACGAGGTGCGGAGGACTGGCGAGCTCATCGGACGTGGGGCGCGGCCGGGTCCATAGGCCCGCCATTGACGCCCTACGCCTGCGGCCGTAGGCTCGCGCCGCACGGCCCTAGCACTTCGGCCCTATACGCACGGCGAGTCGTCGATGGCGGGGGCAAAACACCAGTGCTGGGCTGATTTCGGAAACTGGAACGAGGACACGCCGTGCGAGTAGCACCGGCGAGTAAGGAGCCGAATGTCAGTTGAGCTAGACAACCTCAGAGTGGACCACATCGGGAGCCTCTCACGTCCGCAGACCTTACTAAGTCTCCACAAGCGCGTGGATGCGGGGGAGGTGAGCGCCGATGAGTTGCGTGCGGAGGAGGATGCGGCGATACGCGAGGTGGTTGCCGCGCAGGCGGCTGTCGGCTTCCCCGTCGTGACTGACGGAGAGTTCCGGCGCCGCAACTTCCAGGACAGTTTTGCCGCGTCGGTGAGCGGGTACGAACTATCGGCCGACGCAACCGCGTACGGCAGCCAGTTCCGCGAAGGGATGGACCGCCAGGGTCGCGTCGAGTCCGGCCTGGCGGTCCCTGGCCCCGCCGTCGTCACCCGGCGGCCGACGGCGCAACGCCTGACCGTCACGCGCAACCTACCGCTGGAGGAGTACCGGTTCGTGGCCAACCTCACGAACACGCCCGCCAAAGCTACGCTAATCGGCCCTGACCGTGTCGCGCAGCGGTTTGACTGGCAGCAATCGCTCGACGTCTATGGTGGCTTGGATGACTTCCAGACCCACGTCGCATCGCTTCAACGGGGCATGGTCAGCGAGTTGATCGACGCGGGTTGCCCATACGTGCACATCGACGCGCCGGGATACACCGCTTACGTGGACGCACCGTCGCTGGCGACGATGCGTTCGCGTGGCGAGGATACCGACGAGAACCTTCGCCGTTCGATCGCTGCGGACAATGCTGTCATCGACGGTTTCGACGGGGTGACCTTTGGCATTCACCTTTGCCGTGGCAATGAACGACTGCTCGATTCGTCCACGGGTAAGATCGTGCCGCAGTGGCACCGTGAAGGGCCGTATGACGCCATCGCGGAGCAGCTGTTCACCGGGTTGCACCACAAGCGTCTGCTGCTGGAGTACGACTCCGAGCGTGCGGGCGGTTTCGAGCCACTGCGGTTCGTCCCCAAGGACAAAATTGTGGTGCTTGGGCTTGTGACGACGAAGAGTACCGATGTTGAATCCACCGAGCTGCTGCTGCGTCGCATCGACGAGGCATCTAAGTTTATTCCGGTGGAGCAGTTGGCGCTGAGCCCGCAGTGTGGGTTCGCTTCAGGTGCGGGACTCACCGTGCCCGAGGACGTGCAGTGGCGGAAGCTTGAGGCCCTTATGGAGGCTGCTCAACAAGTGTGGGGATAACGCCTCAGGCGTCAGGAGACACCATGTATGTAGACAGGATGGATCTGGCCGCCGGCCTAGGTGGAGCGGCCGGATTGCAGGACGGGGTCACCAAGCTGGGCGATCTACGCAAGGGAGTGAAAGGCTACTTGGGCCAAACGCTTCTGCGCTCATATGCTTACCCCAACAAGTTCGTGGTCATGGGCCGTTGGGAGAACGTTGAAGCCGCGTGGGAGTTCTCATCGAGCGACATCCTGGCGTCGTTCCTCAAACAGATGCCGAGCGACGCCTCCGCGATCACTCGCACACGGTTCGAGGGATACGATAGCGTGATCGAGGTCAACGCTGACCCCTCCCCGTCGTTCGACGACGCGCGCTGCGAGGTGTTCGCGGACTGGATCCTGGCGAGTGTGGGTAAAGTCGCCGAGTTCGAGCAGAGCAGGCGGGAGTTGTTCGCACTCCAGCTTGCCAACATCGAGGGCTTCGTCTCTGCGCGTTTGCGTCGCTCTGCGGGCATCCCCACCAAGTACCTGATGCTGGGCATCTTCAGAGATAAAGCCGCTGCCCAGGGCGGGCAGGGCATCCCCCCGCTTCGTGATTTCGTCGCATCGCATCCCGCCGCCAACTATGCGAACGTCCCTCCGAGCATCGAGGCGTACGCCGTCGTCCACCGGATGTAACTACCACCACGTCTTTGAGCAATGATTGAATTCGACCCGACCCTCCTAATCGTTGGTGGACTCGCTGTGTTGCTGGCTGGTTTCCTACGTGGTCTGACCGGGTTTGGCTTTGCGCTCGTCGCTGCACCCATTGTCAGCACATTGGTGGAGCCGCAGATTGTCGTGCCTATGATTCTTATCCATGGCACGCTGACCAGCATCCCGCTCATCATCCACGCTCGTCATGAAGTGCAACCGCTGCACATCTGGCCACTCATGGCAGGCGCCATCGCCGGAGCGCCATTCGGGTCGTATCTACTGCTCGTGCTGGACGCTGATGCACTGAGGTTGCTCATCGGCATCGTGGCGTTCGGCTTCGCGCTGCTGTTCCTGGCAGGTTTATCTCGCAAGGTGCATCGCGAGCGCTTGGCGTTCGTGCCTGTGGGGTTCCTCAGCGGCTTGCTGAACGGAAGCTCTTCCCTCGCCGGCCCCCCAGTGATCCTGTTCTTCGCCAACCAGGGCATCCCGCCTGCGACATTCCGCGCCAACATCCTCGCCCTGTTCTTCACAACGAATATCGCGACGATCTTCGCGTTCGCCGTCGGCGGGTTGTTCAGCGTGGATGCCTTCCTCCTCGCGCTTGCGTTCGGTCCATCGCTGGTCGTCGGCACGTACCTAGGCGCTCGGTACGCGCGACGCGTAAACGTGCGCCTGTTCCGTGGTGTCGCGCTGAGTGTGGTCATGGGCTCGGGGATCATCGCCATCGTGGACGGCTCTGGCCTGTTGTAGCGGGGCGCGTTCTACTCTTGAGCGTCGATGAGGATGAAGGCGATGACGCAGGGCTCGGTGCCGTGGTTCGCCCAGTTGTGAATCGTCGCGCGCTGCACCAGGACGTCGCCCTCATTGAGGTGAACCGACAGTCCATCATCCAAGTCCATGTCAATCTCGCCCTTCAGGATTAGGGCGTAGTCAATGGTGGGCGTGAGGTGCATGTCGACCTGATTGCTAGGCCCAAACTCGATGATGCGAAAGGTACTGCCGCGATAGGCGGGCGCCCGTGCGACCATTCGCGCTCCTAGATCCTCGCTGCCCGTTACGTCTGCGGGCGTGGTGCCGGTCGTCCAGATCAACGCGGTGTTGACTCCCGGTCGTGGGTTTGCGAGGTTGCTCGCCATGTCGTCGATCCAAACCTTCGCTTTGCCATTTTCGTCGTTCGCCGTGACAACGCGGCGGATGTTCAGTGCCATCGGTCCCTCCATCGGGGGGCGCGCGGCGCCCCCATAGCTTGTGAGTGGGCGCAATGCTATCGCACCCACGCGTTCGATGCGTTCTACCGGTGTATGGTTGGGTTGACTATGGCATGCCGACCATATGTCGCCGTGACCCGATATTGAGATGAGAGGATAGATGCGATGGCTGACCCCGCACACGATGAACGACTCAGGTGGGTCTACTCCTCCACAACCAACGCAGAGCTTGAACAACGCTACGACCAGTGGGCGGACCTCTACGACAGGGACGTCGCAGGAGATTTAGGATTCGTCGGTCCCAAGGTCGTGGCGGATGCTCTAGCAGAACGGGTCGCTAAGACAGGGATGGTACTGGACGCTGGCGCAGGAACGGGTGCTGTAGGCGCCGCGTTAGCCGATCTGGGGTTTCTGCACCTGACCGCCATCGACCTGTCGCCCGCCATGCTGGAGATAGCCAGCGCCAAGGGGGCCTACGATATGCTGCAGCGTGAGGTGCTCGGGACGACGCTAGGCTTCGAGGACGACGCGTTTGATGCGACCATCTGCGTGGGTACGCTCACGGTGGGCTACGCGCCACCAAGCTCGCTGGACGAGTTCATCCGTGTTACCAAGACCGGCGGACTGATCGTGTTCGGTATGCGGCCGGACCACTACGAGACTGGCGGATTCAAGCAGAAGCAGGATGCTCTGGAGAGCGAAGGCCGTTGGAAGCTGGTGAGCCGCAGCGCGCCGTACCAGATGATGCCTACTAGCGAACCTGAACTGATGTACGAGACTTGGATCTACGAGATCCTGGTCTAGATTTCAGGCCTGAAACATCAGCCCAGGCGCCAAGCTAATGTCCAAACGCCACGCTATTGGGGAGGTATAGATGGCTGACCTCCTGCCGTCACAAGCGCCGCTGTCGTTCGGCGTGTTCGATCAGATCGAGCATGAGGACCGCCCGGAGGGCCCGGAGCGCGTGGTGCTCATGGCATCTTCCAGCTGATCGCACTCGTTCCTTACGCAGAAGACCGAATGGTTGTTCCCCGATCGTGAAACTGACTTGATCCACCTCAACCAGCTCAAGAATGGCGAGCAGCACCTTCGGGCCGATGTCACCAACTTGGAGGCTGAGCAAGCCGGGGGGCACGAATGGAAGAACTGGATCGCCCTCGCCGGAGCGATGGAAGGCCAGACTCCGACCGTCGTTGAATACGTCGATTCGTGGGTGTTCAACTCGGACAAGTGCTTCTGCTACTTTGAGCCCGTAGGCGTGAACGCAAGCGCGTAAGCCTACTCCTGTACGACTCGCTACGCGAGCAGGGGCGCGAGTCCGAAGTCGTCTTCGAGCTCAGCGTGGTTATGCCTGACGTACTGTGCGACGATCTTCAGCGAGTCCGCCACACCCTTCTCCAGCGCGTAAGGCTCGGGCGGGATCGGCATCGTGAGGCCATACCCTGTGGACGCTCGGATGATGTCGTGGTCCAGATGTTCGTTCACTGACCTGTACAGCGACGCCGTCTCCTCGGGGAACTGCAACCCGAATCCAACGCCCTCGAGCCCGAGCGCCTCAATCGATTCCAGCATCTTGTCGGCTGCAACCGCCGTCTGGAGCGCCTGCCTCACGGCATCCGTGCGTGTCTCGGGAAGCGTTAGGTTGACCTTCGCCAATTCACCCTTCATCACCATCGTCCAAAAGCAAGCCTCGACGGGGTAGGCTTCCTTGCGCTTCGCTGCCTCTTGCGCGGCTATCTGGATCAGCCAGCCATCGCGTTCAACCTCCGCGAGCAATTGTTCCAGAAGTAATGCTTTGTCTGCGAGTGCGCGCCCTATCAGCGCTCCTGTTTCGTAGGCGACCGCACCGATCTGGAGCGCATTCGCCCACTGAATCTTCGGCGGACCTCCCTCTCTGTCCACAAGGGACTGCACGACCAGTGGTACGGTGAACGAGCTGATGAGCGTTGGCATGTCGGTAGCCTGCCACAATCCGTGAGCCTCAACAATCCGCACGCCCCGCGAACAGCCCCACACAGCCGCCACGCGCTTGGCAACCGAGCGACGCTGGCCCTAGAATGAGACCGTCGCGCCAGTGGCGGCAGCTCCCCTTGCCGAGGTGGTGGAATCGGTAGACACGCTGTCTTGAGGGGGCAGTGGGAGAAATCCCGTAAGAGTTCAAATCTCTTTCTCGGCACCAAGCATCAGATAGACGGCGGGCCTTGTGCCCGCCGTCGCTGTTTTCCTGGAGGTCCCGCATGACTGACGTACAAGGCCAGCAGGTGAATCTGAACGCTTTCGCGATTGCATTCTTCGAAGGCGCGCATCGAACGGTGCTGCAATCCATCGAGGGACTGACCGACGAGGAGCTCTACCAGCAGCCCTCTCTCGAAACGAACTCCGTTGGTTGGCTTGCCTGGCACATGAGCCGCTGGAAGGATCAGTTCGCCTCGCGTGCGCTCGGCGAGGAGCAGGTCTGGGTCACGCAAGATTGGCCCGCCAAGTTTGGAGTGGAGCCCGAGCGCACCGGTCAAGGTGACTCGCTGGAGCAGGTTGCCGCATTCCGCCCTGCGCGGGAGATCCTGCTCGGCTACGTTGAGGCCGCGCAGCAGTCCACCATCGAGAGTATCGCCCGCATCACGCCGGCGCGTTTCCTCGAGGATGCCTCCTATGCCGACGGTCGTGACCCGCGCCCGGTCTGGCAATCGCTGGTCGGCACCGCATCCGACTCTGGGCAACATGCCGGGCAGATTGCCTATCTCCGCGGCCTCATCACCGGCTTCGGCTGGCGGGGATTCTGATTGCGTGAGGGGCTCCCTGCCCATCGTGAGCTTGTTCGCGGCCGCGTGCGGCTCGTCCACGACGCTGACCTCACCTACTCCGTCGGCTACCCCCACCGCAGTATCTCCCGCCTCAAAGCTGGAACGGGCTGGAAGATGACGCGCCGTTGATCTGGGGAGTCTCGCTCGTAGATGTCTCCGGTCCGTCGGGCTCGACCTGATCTCTTACGCGTGGACTACGATCGACGACGAGTGGTGGATCGACGATTCTCCCAAATAGGGATGCGCGTAGTAGACAGCGCAAGCTATGCTGCTCGCACATAACGCTGCCCGCCGCAGGGCAGGAGGACACCATGGCCATCTACCGCATGTACACAGGCGCCGACGACCACACGCACATCGAGGAGACCCCGCTGGCCGAGCACCCCGAGCTCTCCGAGCTTGAGCTAACCAAGGGCGTCTACATTCGCACCCGGCCAGACGAACGCATGGAGCCTCACCCCGCACCAGAATTGCGATGGCTCGTCGTGCTCTCTGGCGTCATGGAAGTGGTTCCTACCAACGGTGGGAGCAGCGTTCGCCTCGGCGCTGGCGATATCGTCAGGATTACCGACATCACGGGCTCCGGCCACATCACGTCGTTCATCGACAATTGCACGTACGCCGTCATGCCCCTCGACGCCTGAGTGGATCGTAGGCCGTTGCCCCGCGCGTTGACGCTTCGCGCGGGCACCGGTACGCTTAATGCCCCCCGGCGACGTAGCCAAGTGGTTAAGGCGGAGGTCTGCAAAACCTCTATTCGGCGGTTCGATTCCGCCCGTCGCCTCCAACTCTCCTTTTACGCTGCACCGCATAACGACCTGCTAGATGGGCTTCTTGCCGCTGCCTATCGTCGTTGCTGTCGTGCCACGAATCCTTGGTTTGATCGCCATTTGTACCGCCACTGCTGTGATTTTAGGCCTGAACAGACCCTTCCGCCGAGTGGTGTCGGTTACCCCTTCTAGTTATTAGGTAGTCGCTCTCGCGATTTAACCCTGCTGTCATGTGGTGGGTCCATTTCCGGAGACAGTTCCTCGGTTGGGACATGATGGGAATCCTAGGCGTGAGGGATGTAGCCTACGCGCAGGAGAGTCCTAGTCTGTACAGTTTCCTAGGCGTCGGGGGTACTGGTCTTCCGTGCGTGCCTTCGTTGGTCATATTATTCTCAAACGAGTTTAATGGAGGTGCAAAATGAACGTTTGTGTCGTATCTACTTTCGACTGCACTGTCGAAGATTTTCGAGCAATGCTGGCCGAATACGAAAAAGAGATGAAGGAAGTTGCTTCTGAATGGGAGCTTGCGGTAATCAATGACCACAAAACCGTATTGATCGCCAACATAACCGACTTTGACGGGATGACCGAGCTTATGTCGAGCGAAAAAATGAAGGCATGGGACGCGGCCAACAATTGCGTCGATGTTGTCTATTCGTTGGAACAGGTCGACTAGATCGCGCTATCCCTGTTAGGCCTCTCGTGCGTGCGCGACCCCCTATCTACGCGGTAGGCCTTTGAATCCTGTCCCATGCAGCAACCATGTCATCCCAAATCTCCGTAGGCTGTCCTGCCAGAAATGGGAACGCATGTGGTTTAGACGGGATTGGTCGGCGAAGCGTGCTGACCTTAGGCAGCGGCAGGTGTTGACGGTTTCGTGAAGGGTCTCGAACAATCGCTTTTGGATCCGCTCCGTCCTGGATGATCTTCAAATCTTGCATCAAACGCTTCCTGAGCATAATGACGCCACGATCACTTTCAGCCAAATGTTCATTCCATCTGTCTGTCATTGTTCCTTGCCCGATCCAGCTCACATAATCTTGATTCATGATGTGGCTGGTTATCCATCCTCCGGTCTCTTCGTTCTTAATCGGGGCATACCAATAGGGGATAGTTTCCTGTTCAAACGACCTATCGCCTGGCATTTCGTCGATAAACCATCCGACGCTTAGCGTATGGTCGTCATCGATCGGTACACGCCATTCGAAGTGACCGGTATATAGGGCATTGGGCCACAGACAAACGCGGCCGACGGTCCACAGTTCGTCATTCTCGTCAGTATCTTCTCGGATACGGTGGTACGTGAATCCGAACTCGAATTCTTCAAACCCTACTTTCACATGAGTTGGTGATGTTTCATCTTTGCCAGCTTGGCGCAACGACCAGTTTGCATGCATCCATTCGAAATGGACGGGGTCTATGGAATTTTCTTGGCATTGCAGCCAGTTGCAAGGTATGGTCGAGAATACGATTTGCTTGTATCCACGGTCATGGAATCGATGCCAATCCCAGAGCTCCGGAACTGGCAATGGCCCTAAATAGGCCCAAATTAACCCCCCAACAGCCCCGACTTGATAGGCTTTAGTCTTGACCTTGTCCTTGAATCGCTTGGTCGGATGGGCACGCTCTTCGTAGGGCTGGTCAATGCATTGACCAGTTTGATCAAATAGCCAGCCGTGGTAATTGCATCTGATCCCGTGCGCTTCGACCCATCCGTACGAAAGATCAGATCTTCTGTGGGCGCAATGGAGATCAAGGAGTCCATAGGAACCATTTTTGTCCTGGTAAAGAACCAGATCTTCCCCAAGTAGCCGGATCGCCTTAGTGGGGTTTACGTGCAACTCTGCGACCGCGGCTACTGGGTGCCAGTAGCGGCGCAGTAACTCCCCCATCGGCGTTCCCGGCTCAACTTTACCCAGGATCTCGTTTTCTTCGCGTGTAAGCATAGTTCCTTCTATCAGCCACTGACGTCTGGACGGTATTCTCGATGTTTCTCCAAGTCAATCAAGGACCAGTCAGCCTGCCGATAGAATTTCAGCTCGCGCGAGCTTACTCAAAGCGGGATACAATTTTTATAAAAGGAAAGTACTGCCATTAGGCGTTGGCGGCATGCTGCTGAGCGCAGTGATTAGAACAAAACAGACAGTTGGACGCCAAACACCGAGCAGACACTCGCTTAGGAGATATTTCTGAAGAGGAACGTCTAACTCGGGTGCCGTCCGTTCTAGGCAGGCCACCAATATGGCAAATCGTGAGGCACACCCCAGCCGAACTGACCATAATGGCTAGGGTCTTTACGCAGCAGATTGGATTGATGTGATTCGTGGAGTCGGGTATCCCCAAGCCATGGCGGTACCCCTGTGTCGGGAAGTGTGCGTTTGAGTTCCCTGAAGGTTTCTCGGTGAGTTGGATAATACTTGCCGCGCTCGGCGAGTACCTCAATGCCTGCCAATGCGTACTCACAGAGGTTGTGTTCGTGCCCGCGCCACATTCGTGAAGCAGGATGATTAGGCCAGCCCCCGCGGGCAAGC
>Ga0209501_10003154_pt1 | contig 16762 bp, 28 predicted proteins | sample ArcticOcean_MG_C_4_FD_187434 | JGI IMG/M metagenome (GOLD analysis project Ga0209501, IMG submission 187434) | Marine microbial communities from western Arctic Ocean - ArcticOcean_MG_CB4_134 (SPAdes) (version 2) | ecosystem: Environmental > Aquatic > Marine > Oceanic | place: Arctic Ocean...
ATTTACTACCCCTCGGAGTAGTGCTGTCTGATCCCAGTCAAAGTCTAGCAGCTCCTTTAAGGTAAACCATGAATGGCTGTGCCCATCTTCTCCGTAATCAAATGCTCTTGCTTTGACCTTCTCACTGGCATCTTCTGGTATTCCCTTCGGCTCGGCTATAATATTTTTTGCGTCTCCTAGATCACAGCCTGCAAAACCAGAGCCATTTCTAACGTCTGCTAGGATACCGAATAAACCGTAATTTCTGCCAGTGTACGGCTGATCTGTTTTCTCAGCGTTCCACTCGTAGCCGTCAGAGTCAGACTTTGTTTCCCTCTTGGGATCGTAGTATTCATTATCGAATACATCTTCGGTGGATTCCCACTTGTCTCTTTTGCGGATCTCAGCCCACATATGTATGTCGCATCCCATATAGGTAATTGGTAGTAAATAAGTGCTTTGATTATATACCATTATTACACTTAGTGTAAAGGGTAACTTGTATACAGCTACTACTTTTGTTTTCTAGTATAAAACCCCCGCAAGGCTTTCACCTCCTTCGGGGGTACGGATGTAGCTACACCATTGAGCCCTCGCTTGGGAGGGCTATAGGTATGTCTAGTGTTTGCATGTTGAGTCGCAACCAATAACAGGGCATCTGATAAAGTCTGCTGCTTTTTGTGCCTTACTCGCTGCGGAGATAATTAGCTTGCTATCTTCTTTGAGTGCTGACTTCCAGTTTTGGATATAAGAAGCCGCATTGTCTATGATTGCAGGGGCTATACCTACAGTACCACAGAGGAAAGCCGAGGTAAGTTCTGCTACCAATTCCTCCTTGCTGTAGCTTTCAGAGCCGAAGGGCTGGCAACCCACCACCTCTTTTCTATTCAATCGTGATTCGTGTCCAGTGCTGTGTCCCATTTCGTGGAATAGCACAGCGTAGTAATCTTCCGAGCTATCGAAATTCTCTCTATCTGGCATGCCTATGAAGTCACTTTTTGGGGCATAGAACGCCTTGTGAGCTGTTTCAATCTTTGGACAGGTCTTATATCCATCATGGATCTCTTCACACGCTCCGAGCTTATTACAGGGCACTTTGACTGGATTCTCTACCTCTAGCCCCTCGCATTGGTCTGTGTTATAAACATTGAAGTATCGAAGTATGAATATCTTGTCACTATCATCTTTGTCTTTCTTCCTATTGTTATCGACCACATTCCAGAAGATGATCTGTGTAGACTTAGAATCTTTCTTTACCCTACCTCCTAATCCATTGCATTGCTTGAAAGTAAGCCAATAGGGAGATTTAAAATCTGATAGGCCTAATAGGAGGGAATTCATGCCTGTGTAGGCTCTTTTGGATACAAAGTTTGAAGGTAGACCGTTAACCCATGTTTTTCTCCATGGTACGACTCCCTCTTCGAGCTTCTTGATAATCTGATCTGTGATAATTTCGTAAACTGACATTGTGAAGGGGTGAAAGAAATATGATTATTTAATTAATGTCTTGGCGTGATCTATGGCACTTTCCTTGTGCAAGTAAGATGTTCTCAAATTTGGGATCTCTGTGACTGTCCCATCTTCTGCTTCGAGAGCAGGGAAGTATGCCTGTACACAAGAGCCTTTACATATACTTTTTTTAATGGCTGTTGCTTTCATAAGTGGAGGGGTGAAAGTAATTAAGAATTGTTGCAATCATGATCTTCTAGTTTGTCAGCACATTTTTCGCAAACGTGACCTTCCATAGCTTCTATGGGTACTGACTTTTCACATACTGGACATTCTTTTTCATTAGAAATGCGTGTGTACTCTGTAAGTGCCCTATATTGCGGTACTGGTTTTCCTGTTGTAGGTGAGTACCTATTGTATTTTACAATGCTCTGGCAACCTTTCACTACTATGGTTGCGTATTGCAAACTAAGACCTCTGCCGACTCTTGACTCTTTTTTATAGTGCTTTTCGATAGTCTCGAAATTAGCAGCAATAAAATGATGGTCGGTTTGTCCTTCTTCGTGGATAGTACCGATTGCTAGAAGTTCTGGTGTATTCTCTGTCATATGAAAGGGGTGAAAGTAAGTAAGTTATTGACTTTATTATACACTATATTACACTTAGTGTAAAGGGGGAAGTATAGATTATTTCACTTTTTGCTTCTTAATAACCTTCTTCATAGAGTATTCCGTGTCTTTTGCCTTCCTGTAGTCTTTTTTCTTTATTAAGATGTTGCACTTCTGGAATTTATGGTACTCGACCATGTGATGTTCCCTACCGAATCGAATCTTTCTCTTTGATACATCGGGGTGAACCCTCACAAGCATATCTGACTTGGGCTTTGTGCCCTCCTTGGAGTAGAAACCATCGGTATTGCCACCTTTTAGCACCTGTGTTGTGGTTTTCTCCTGTAAAAAGGCATTGAACTGGATAGTACACAGACCAGCCTTCAAGATGTCCAAGCTCAATATCGTATCCTCGTTGTATCTACCTCTCCATCGAAACGGAATATCATTACGAATGAAGTTGCAGGAGTAGATCCTTGTATTCATAGAGAAGGGCTTTTTTCTCTGCTTCTTGGCTATGAACATAAAATACTGTGGACCAGCCATCACTACATTCTCGTAGCGTTGTACAAAATCCTCCATAGCGGTAAACAATCCACCATTCTTGCAGGTGTATATCTCATTATCATTAAATCTACAGAAGCGCCGAATATTATCATCCATGACCCAGTGCCAGTCGTGACCATTATCAATAGAATGCTGCCATGCAAAGTTGCGCGCTGCTCCTGGCCCCTTGCTCTTTGTATCTCCTAGATCATCAAGCACCTCATACTCATTGTGAAACTTGGGATCCAATATAAGAAGCTTGTCCTTGTCTATCACGGTGGCATAATTTTTGTACTCTTCCTCTGTATCTACTATTACATGGTAATCCATTCCCATCTGTTCAAGTGCGCGCACAGTGAGTCGGCTTTCGTGACGCCCCCTTGATGGTATATAAATAGGATACTGCTGATTCATTTTGCCCATATAGAAGGGCGGTTATTCCAAAAACCAGTCTTGACTTGCTTGTAACCAACATCCCTTAACCTCTGATTGAACAGTCTCCCCACTTTTTTATTCTCTATGCGTATACCATCAACAATATACTCATTAAAATGCCCCATCGACTTTGACCCAAACGAATTGGCTATAACCAATATTCTTGGTGTACATGCCTCCAGAACATCGTTTAAATGATCAATAGGAGCCTCTATGTGCTCAAAATATTCCGATGCAAATACTAGATCAGCGTGATCGGTAGCCTCTTCTTGTATAGTGAACCCATATTTATTGCCTAGTTCAGTAGCCATTTGATATTGAACTGTGTTTTTTAGCTGTGTCCCTGTCACCTGTGCTACTGGAAAAATCTCTGTAAGTGCCGATGTTGTATACCCAAACCCACACCCTAAATCCATAATAGAGTTTGCACCTTTGAACTTGTCTATATTTTTTTTAATCGACACCAGATAATTTCTTGAATAAATCACCCAACAGCACCACATTTCAACCATAAAATAATCATCATTGTATAAAGAGTAATTTGGCTTCCCTTTTTCTAGTGACGCATACCATTTGCTCTCTATCTCTTGGCCTACTCTTAGTTCAGATTTGAGTGACTTGTCGCCCTTATAGTATTTCAGTGCCTTACTAATGAGTACATAGGCAGTATTCATATCAAAGGATATGTGCTTTGCACAAATACTTAAATACTCAGCGAGATCGTTTCTGCCAATTTTGTGTAGCATGTCAGACATATCAAAAATCGGGGATAAAAACTAAGCAAACTCCTCGTCTATACTGTCTTGCTTTTGTAGGGGGTACCAAATGGATTTTGTCTTCATTGTCATTTTTGCACCAAGCAGTAATTGGAATTTTTGGTAATCCTCATCATTCATAAACGACACAATTAGTTGTTTAAAGGCACTCTTGTCTTCATTAAGATATTCTGGCATATCCTCCCACTCGGCATCGCTATTTACTTGCTCTAGGTTCTTTGCCATCTTTTCAAGCTCCCTGCTTAGACCGAGGGTATCTATGTCCACACCTTCGGCTGCAAGCTCATCTAGGAGGTCAGAGATAGAATTGTCCCATTCTCCAAAATTACTATTGTCTTGCACTGCCCTTTTTTCTGCTTTCTTATCTGATATATCACTAAAAATACAAGGTATATGCGTCCAACCCATCTCTTTTGCTGCTGCATACCTTTGATTCCCACCATATATTCGACCTCCTTTCTGCACCAATACCATTCTGCTCCCCAACTGTTCGGGGTCTTCTGTCATAGACTTTTTCAGATTATCCATTCTCTCCTTTGTAATCTTCCGAGGATTCTTATCCCATGTAAAAAGTTTTTCCAGTGGGACAACCTCAATTTGTTGTACATTAAAATCTTGCATACACTTAGTGTACTACGAAACAACCCCACAAACAAATATTTCTACACTCTCAACAATCCTATTTACACATTGTGTAATATCTGTATATAATGAATAAGTGCAACACCCAGATATTTATTCATCGGCTTTACCAGCCCCCTGTGCATCTGGGTATGTCGCACACATTTTTCTTATACACGGGGGGCTTGTGAGGCTGATCACTTTTTGATATGCAAGGTTGGATAAAACTCCATAGGCAATTCAAAGACTGGGAATGGTTCACAGATATGAATACTTGTAGGGCTTTTATAGAGTTGTTGTTTATTGTGAACTGGAAACCCACAAAGTGGAGGGGTATCGAATTAGAGGCGGGCGAAACAATTAGAAGCCTAGATTCATTAGCCGAGGGAAGCCCTCTTACAATTCGTAATTGGAGAACTTCAATTGAAAAGTTAAAAATGACAGGGGAACTGACAGAGAGGAAACATGGCAAACACCGCATATTAAAGGTAACCAACTACACTAAGTATCAACAGAGCGACACGGAGGCTGACAAGAAGATGACAGGGAAACGACAGGGAACTGACAGGGAACTGACAGGAGATAAAGAAGGTAAGAAAGAAAGAAAGAAAGAAGGTAAGAGTGGTAAAATAAAATCACCCACACCTAAACAACAAGCAGAAGATTTTTTCACTAATGATTCAACACAAGAAAAACTGATAGACTATTATGTCGGTCTTCATAATGTTAGCCGTAAAGATGTCCGTGAAGAGATTGATAAATTTGTAAACTATTGGACTGAATTAAATAAATCTGGGACGAAGCAGTTGTGGGAAACAAAACCCACCTTTGAAGTACAAAGGAGGCTGACAACTTGGTTCGGTAATATTGATAAATTTGGATCCAAAAAAAGCAAACCCTCCAAGCCTACTTTTTTCACTTCATAAATATGAGATATATGATCTACTTCAAAGGTAATGAGCCAACAAAGAGAGTCTCCCAAAAAATAGGAGAGGGGGTTATCAAGGCTAAACTAGAAAATGGCAACGTAGAAATTAAAGGTGGTCTATATGACACAGTAATGATTGACCGCATAGTACCTATTAATACTGATCATGGCTTTGACCGTGATTATGTAGAGCTTTCTGAGAGGGCAGAGTTAGCCAATCCAGAAGAGCGAAAATATCTTGACCAATTTACTTCCCTTCCCCAAATTACAGATGGCGAATAAAGACAAAGCACAGGCACTACTCACATTCTTAGAGTGGTGTCATGCAGATGATTACACAGGTTTAGATGATGATATGCCAGACGCATGCAATGATTGGATATCAGATCTAACAGATGATTATGTATGTGACCTTGTTTTATCTACTTTCCACGAAGGTATCTAATGGAATCAATTCAATCAATCATCGGCGCAAAGAACTACGAGGTCACATGGTCAGAATGGCCACTAGATAAGTGGCGAAAATGGGTATCTGAGTACGAGATAAGGAAAGAATTCAAAAGGTGGAACCAGAGGCATGGTTTTATGGAGAAATTGCCAAGCGGTGAAATGATCCCATCTAAAATTCCCTATCGTCACGATGATGGTAAGTTATTTGTGGCAGATGATTTTGTAGAGATGATCGAAAAGGTGAAGCAACCTAGTTTACTAGATGTTGAATAGTTACATCAATAAAATCCTCTTCACCATAGAATTTCTCAAAACTTGAAACGCACACCTGTGCATCATCTTTGTAGGCAATCTTATTCAGACTATCCGCAATCATCTTCTCAATATTGTCGAAGTCGGGTTTGGTTGTTTTATACCACGGTGTCTCAATAGCGTCCTTAATATCCTCCTTGTGCCATGATTTGGGTGGCTTGTAGACCGCAGAGATGAATAGACCAATAGGGCCATCATACTCTTTGACTCCTGCTGCCTTAGCAGTCCATTGAACAATCTCTTGGAAGGCGACAGTCTCTTCTGGGGTATAGAATCCCCCTCGACCTTTCCTTGCGCGTTGCTTTCCCATAGCCTTCTCCTTGATTGTGAATGTATATATCACAAACCTATGTTACACTATGTGTACATGAAAACAAAACCTTCCAAGCGGGTGCGAGATGCAGCCAAGATTTTAAAGATTATCAGAATGGAGATGATTGAGGAGATGGGAGGCTATTGCCACTGCCAAAGATGCAAGTGTAATAACTCTTTTACATGGGAGATGCACCACATTATTTTTAGATCAGAAGCCCCTAGACATGAAAATCTACACAACAAAAGGAATCTCATTATGCTTTGCACTGAGTGTCACAGGTTTTACCATGAAAAGAAGTCGAACAGGTTACACCTAGTCCAGAGCAGGGCGTTATACGAAATTTTTCCTGATCTTCTATACTTGCAAAATCTGGAGGTCGAATAGGTAATTTATCTATGAGCCCAGACGTGTACAAACCAATGTCATACACTTGGACCCAGCCGATCAAACCATATTCTGTTTCTCTTTTCATAGTATACTATAGTACATTACTTTCACTTAGTGTACACGAAAGATTGTACAAAACAAGCTCGGTGCTTATAATACCAATTATGGATTACTGGAAAAAAAGAATGAGTGACCTGCTAGACGGCATTGTATTCACAGCCATGGTGGGTGGGCTTGGATATTTACTTTACCTTGCTTTTATCTATTAATATGGAAAGAACACTAGGAGCACTACGGGATATACAGGATAGTAGGGACTACAAATTTAAAGATGTATTCAAAGCTCCATCAACAATTCCAAACATCTTAGACTACGAAGATGAAATGACAACCATAAAGAACCAAGGTGATCGAGGATCTTGTGTGGCATTCGCCTGCTGTGCCATTAGAGAACACCAAGAAGGCACGCAGTGGTTTAAGGAGTTCGATCTATCAGAGGAGATGTTGTACAGGCAGATAATGATTCCAGGAGGTGGCTCGTTTCCAAGAGAAGCGGTAAAAGTATTAAACAAGATCGGTACATGCCGTGAAGGTCTTTGGGAATACGACAGAAGCGAAAAAGACTCAAACCAGAAATATATTATAAATTGGCGCGAACACAGACGTGCGCTAGGGAATGCTCGGAGATTCACAATAGGAGAGTATGCAGTCCTTTCGGGGTTCGATGAAGTAATGCAGTCGCTTGTAATCAATGGGCCATGTCTCATGGGAGCCAACTGGCAAAGAGATTGGTCGAATAGATCAAGAGACTCAGATGAGAGGCATGGAGGGTATCCAATCCTAGATATACCAAGCAACATGAAAGCAGCAGGAGGTCACGCTTTTGTGATTGTCGGGTATAACAAAAAAGAGGGTCTATTCAAAATACGAAACTCATGGGGAGAGAGATGGGGCAAAGGAGGCTACGCATACATGACATTTAGGGCATATAGCAAGTTTAACTGGAATACATGGGCAATATATGATCGGACATCGCCCTACAGAAAATAGTTCATTTCTACCTAATATGTCAGTAACAAGGCTAAATGTCGGCACTATCGTAATCTCTATTATAGCACTGCCAACACTTGCGCCATACTGAAAAACCTAGCTCGACTGCTCCTATCGTTGACTCATAGAGGTTATCCCTCTCCCCCATTTCATCACAGATGATCGAGGCGGGTCAATGGGTAGGGCAGATTGGCTATTTTCTATTTACTTATGTTTACACTTAGTGTAATATATAGACATACAAACAAATATTTCTTTCCCAAAACAAACATGCCCTAGACCTATTTCCATTACCTACATATATTATGAAAAATTTTATTATCAATTACTTTAATACACACAAACATATTATGAAAAATCCAAAAAATATCATCGGCTTATCTATTATTGTACTATTAATGGTTGTATTCGGACTCGGCTTAATCTCAGGAGTATCGCAAGGTGCTAATGCTATTGGTTCAGAAGATATACAACAGAAGATCAGCAATCTTGAAAAGTTGAACGCTAACAACTCAGAGGCATATATGCAACGAGCAGAAGAGGCACGGAGAGAACGTACTCATTGTGCTATAGCCGACCACTTAGAGATAGAGCTTACTACTATGCAACAAGCCAACAGTGCAAGGCGTAAGCAAATCAAGATTATGAAAGCTCTGCTCCCAAAAGTAACAGCCCTGTAATAGAGGATAGGGCATCAACCGATTACGACACCGCTATTGCAGACGCTTGCAATGGACTTAATCCTAGTGACCCCTACTGTACTTGTATAATGCACGCTATATCTAAACACGATTCGGCATACGCTACAGCAGGACAAGGTGCAAGAAACAATAATATCGGGAACCTGCGCTGCATGAATGAGTATGACATTGTAGAGAGTGATTGCGTCAATGACTCCAACTATAGTACTGCATACTTCGCAAAATTTGCTACAGTGCAAGATTCTATTGATTCTATGGCCTCACTCTACACAAGAAAGTACGCAGGAAAAAGCCCCGAAGACATTACACGGGTCTATGCAGGCAACCCCCAAAGTGGAGGATATTGGAAAGCTATTGATTCTTGTTATAATTAATGTACACTAAGTGTATGAAAAAGTCTGGTTCAGTTCGGCAATACGCAGCAGCCAAAAAAGTTGATTGGCGCACCGTATATAATCGCATCAAAGCGGGAACATTCAATAAGGGTGATTCCACTGCAACAGTGATAACTGAGCAACGAGAGGTCATTCGTATAGAATGGGAAGAGTAATACTATTATAAAACAACATACATATCCCTCTACCTACTTATCTTTACACTTAGTGTAAACACGGTTATAATTAAAGCCTACTTACCCATTAAGAAATGTGTGCAACTCAAACTAAAACAACACCAAGCCCATCTTCTGAGAAATGTCCACTCTGTAATTCAGATACAGAACTAGATTGTGCTACCTCTACTCACGCTGACCACGAAGGTGAGCCAGCAGAGGTCACAGGTAGTGAGGCATTATACTGTCTTAATAAAGACTGCGAACATGGTACAGAGCCAATTGATTATTAATTTTCCCCTACACCTATGTCGAAAGAAATCGAGATTCAACCGATAAGCCCCGAAATGGCTCACGCAACAATGACATTCTTACCTACCCAATTGAGTGTCTTGAAGCACAAAACCCCAGAGAAACATATACATATGGTTCAGAAGCCAGGAGGTAAATACCCCTACGTGAAGAACCAATACGCAATCGAAGCCCTTAATCAAATGTTCTACGGTATGTGGAGTGCAAAGTTCAGCTCGCATGAATGTGATCTGGAAAATAGCCAAGTCACTGTCTACTGTGAAATATCAATCCCACTCGCAAACGGTAGTGAGGTAACAAAGGGTGGTAGCGGTGGAGCAGATTTAAAACGCTATGGAGATAGTCATAAGAAAGCGGGCAAGATAATCAATAAAGCCAATGACTATAAGGCAGCAGAGAGTGACGCACTTAAAAAAGCAGCTTCACGATTCGGTCTATTCTCAGATGTCTATGGAGCAGATTGGGGAGAAGAGTTGCCACCAGATGCAGAACTACCAGAATTGGAGGACTCAGAGTTTGAATTCCTTATACCATGGAAGGAGAAAATAGAGGCAGCCCTAGACAAGAAAGAGATTGTCACAATAGGTGGAGAAATCGCCAAGCTCAAAATTAATGCAGCACAACGAAAGTACCTAGCAACTATCACACAACAAGCCATTACCAAATTTAAATAGATGAATAATCCCGACACATTCTACTGGTCACCATCGAGACACAATCTCGCATTACAATGTGAGTGGTGCTTCGCAAGGCGATACATCCTCGGTATGGAGTCGAAGAGTCGTGGGGAGTATAGATATGGGAAAACACTCCACGGCTACTTAGAGACGAAGGTAGAGCCGTCAGAGGGGGTCATGGTTGATCTCCTAGAACAAGAAGGGCTTGTAGACTATATCGGATTCAAGAAGCATCAAGAATTGTACGAAGATGTATACAAGCAGTTGAGCTTCACAGATAAGGACACTCCAGAGTACGAGATCGGACAGAAAGGTGAAGAGGTCTACTTAGAACACCCTGTGACCAAAGAGAAGATGCCTATTCCTTTCTTTGGAATTATAGACAGGCTCACCTCTTACGGCTTTGTTGATTATAAAACAGGTAGAGGAACGTGGGGGCCAAAGAAAATCAAAGACACCAAGCAGTTCACATATTACTGGATGTGGTACAAACAAAAGCACGGTGTTGATCCAAGAGCCTACATCGTCAACTTTATAAAACCCAAAGATGAAAAAGAGGGTCGTGTCATTATTAAAGATATAGAACGAAGCGAACAGGAGTGTATAGACCTATGGGAAGAGGCAATGGGCTTATACACAAATTTAATCGAAAATGGTAACTTCGATATCGAATGTGAAGGTCACTTCTTTTGCCCCACCTTCTAATGGATATAACAATACTGGACACCACAGAGATGATCAGACTCCACGAAATGGTAAAAGATAACATGAAATTCTCGGAGAGCACGTTGAAAGAATTGCCAGACTTCCCCTATAAAAAGCCATTAATCTTCGGGAAGAGTCAATGGCGAGCATTAAAACAATTAGACGAGGTATGGAAAGCAAGCATTAAGGCAAATATGTACAATACAAAACTGCTATTGCAATTCATAGAGCAGGAACTTGATTATCAACTTACCCAATAATTATATGCAAGCACAATTTTCAATATTCGATAAGCACCTCTCCCGACAAGAGAGGGATAAGTCAGTATTGCAGGCAGGCAACAATGCTAATAGTGAGTGGAAAAATCTAGCCTATATAGCCGTCGAATCAGTAGCGAGAAAGAAACAACGCTTCACAAGTGATGATGTAGTGAAAATCCTAGAAGAGTTAGAAAAGATGAATGAAGTTTACACCCATGAGAAACGAGCACTAGGAGGTGTGATGGCAAAAGCAAGGAAGGACAAGATTATGAAGCCAACAGACGAGTTTAGAGCATCAGAAAGAAAGCAAAGCCACGCAAACCCAAAGCGTGTTTGGGAGTCTCTTATCTACAACCCCCTATCCTTCTAATGTTATTTGTAATCGAAGTCAAAGACGGCAACCCTCAGATCGATGAGACTATGAAAAAGCTCATACGAAATGCCTTTAAGCAATTTGACGGCAAAGAAACCTATGTAGAGATTAAAGAAAAGAAGCGTGAGCGCACCTTAAAGCAGAACAACTATCTATGGGGTGTAGTATATCCCCTTATATCCTCATCGACAGGGCACGACTCAGAAGAGTTACACGACGCTTTTAAAAAGATGTTCTTAGGTCGCAAGTTTATAGAGGTAGGAGAGACAGAGCTTGAAGTCACAAAGACATCTACCAATCTATCGACAGCAGAGTTTAATGAATTTGTAGAACGAGTTATTGCCTTCGCAGGTACTTTGGGAATCGCTATACCTCCACCAGAAGCAGGATACGTTCGCTAATTAATCAGAGTTTGCACACTGTGTAATTTTAGATTACACTAGGTGCATGACTGATCTAATAAAACTATTTAAAGATTGGAAGCCTCTTTCTGACAGGATTGTAGTTGTTCCAGATATTTCAGAAAAGAAAGTTGGTGGTATTGCTTTGGCAGATGAAAACAAAGGTGATGATACTAAGGCATATGGAGTTGTTGTATGTGTTGGCCCTGGAAGATTCCCAGAGAATAGCATCGAACGACAACCAATGACTGTCGCACTAGGTGACAGGGTAATGTTTAGAAAACATGCAGGCGATGAAATATTCGTGGATGAGAGGGGTGTAATACAACAAAGCAATCATATAAGAGAAGGTATCATTGCCGCACGTGTAATGATCGAAGACTCTTGCACTATCATTCTCCCTATTTAAATCATGCAACAAACAAAACAGTTTCTTTTTGGTAATGAATGTAAGACGAAGATTTTTGGAGGTATAGATTTAATGTACAGATGTGTGTCGGCAACGCTCGGTGCTTATGGTCGAAATGTCTTAATTGATCGACTACGACAAGTTGTAGACCTCACCAAGGATGGTGTATCAGTAGCAGAAGAGGTAACGTCCACTGATCCGTGGGAAGAAATGGGCTGCAAGCTCGTTAAGTCGTGCTCTCAGAATACGAATGAAGAGGCAGGGGATGGCACTACTACCGCAATCGTTCTCGCCAGAGACTTATGTGAGATGTCTATGCAGCTTCCAAAGAATGTCCGTGTGATCTCAGTAAAGAAGGGCATGCAGAAAGCAGTCGGTGTATGCGTAGATGAGATAAAGAGAATGTCAAATCCTATCAAGACCAAAGACGAGTACTGCAAGGTTGCTTCGATCTCAGCCCAAGATGATGAAGTGGGAGAGATAGTGGCAGACGCTTACAAGAAAGCAGGAGAGAATGGTGCTATTGATATTGAGAGAAGTGATGAGCCTGGCATACAAGTAGAGAAGACAACTGGGCTGTCCTTTGAGAAGGGCTGGGTTCTCCCTCAGTGCGTGAATCAACCAGACGGCACGGTAGTACAAGAGGAGATACATATACTTGTTACAGACGCTTCTGTTCGCTCACAGCATATGATTGTTCCTATCATGCAAGAGTGCCTTGAAAAGAATCAATCTGCGAAGCTCGTTGTCATTGCCGATGATTTCAAGGGTGACACTCTAGGGATGATGGCTTCCAACTTAAACCAGAAGTCGTTCCACATTATTCCTATCCGTGCTCCTGGCTATGGGAAGAACAAGATCGAAGTGCTTAGAGACATTTGCGCTGCTACTGGTGCTACGTTTGTATCAGAGGAGAATGCAGGTATGAAACTGGAAAAGGTCACAGCAGAGCATCTAGGGAAGGCCCGTAAAATTACAGTAGAGCAAGACAAGACTGTTATCACTGCCGTTGATAGCGACGAAGCCAAAAAGCTCGTATTCGAACGTATAGAGGATATTGAGAGACAGTTAAAAGACGAGAAAGATGATATGAAGAAAAGCGACCTCAAAGTGAGGCTCGCTACACTGACAGATGGTATTACCATCTTGAATGTTGGTGGCCAGACAGAACAAGAACGAAGAGAATTAAAGCACCGTGTAGAGGATGCCGTCAGAGCTTGCGAGAGTAGTGCAACAGAGGGTGTTGTGTGTGGTGGGGGTGTGTGTCTACTCAAATGCTTGCCTGCCATAGAGAAGCTAAAAGCCGAGACAGAGAATGAAGATGAAAAGATGGGGGTAGATATGCTTCGCAGGGTTCTAACAAAGCCAGCTTTAAAGGTTCTTGAAGTAGCAGGTATCGAAGATAAGGAATACCTTGTAGAACAAATGAAGCAAGCCGAAGGCGATATAGGTTATGACTTTAAGAGGGGTGAACTCGCAGACATCTACAAACTTGGTGTATGGGATGCAGCAAAGGTAGTGAGAAGCTCATTACAGAATGCATCTGCATGTGCTCAGTCGTTCTTGACACTAGATGTTGCGATTCTTTCTGTAGATCAGCACAAGCAAATAATGGAAAACTTCGGGGATGCGATGAAAGCCTAAACCTCCCGCTGTCTCAATAAGAAGTATTCAATGATTATGTGAACAGCCCCACTTGTGGGTGTTCCATCGTGATCTGCAACGACAGCAACGGAGACAGGATTGTACCCAGCATTCACACCGAGCGTCGGGGCCTTTACCCCTGTCGATGTGACATCAGTGAGAGTACAGAACGCATCAGTGTCTGTCGATATACCTACACGAACACTACCTGTATTGAATGCCTCAGTGACATCCATGTGTACATCTTTTATATAAGCACCTTTGGGAATAGTCCCAAGGCTTATAGAGGTTGTAGTGTCCGTAATGAACCCTGTGAGTGTGTGCACGCCAGACATCCTTCAGTGAGATAGGAAAAAATAATAACAGTAACCAGTATCAAGATCATAACGATAAATCGAAAAAAATCCTCGCTCAGAAAAAACTGGGTTAGGAAAGCCTTCGAGCTGTGACAGAGTAGAGGCCAGTGGTTGTACCACCGATAACAATACCCATCATAACGTCTTCTGCTGTGGCAGCATCGCCAGCAAGTATCTTCGGTACGGTAGTCATTACTACACCAAAAATGAGGGCAAGAAGAGGGAGAACAGTATCGCGTGCTGTCTCTGGAACAAACTTACCTATGACCTCGGTAAGACCAATGACTGCACCTCCTGCTTTAACAATATCTACAATTTCCATATAAAAAGGGGTAAAGATATGTGAACATTATACCATTTGTTTTCGTAATCTACGAACTTTGCGTTCGGTCATATTAATGAATATTTTAAGCCTACGCTGCCTACTCTCCAACTTGGTGTGCTCTAAGGCTCTCGATGCTTTATCCATCATACTCTTGCTTTCGTCTATTCTTTCTTGAATAGATTGGTTCAAGTCCAGATTCTTGCCTCGTTTAAAATCTGCAATAGAAAGCCCTTGACGGTACTGAAAATGTGGTTTGTCTTCACCCCATAAATCATACCCCCACTCAAAGCCCATTCCTCTCGCTACACGGGCTATCTTTTTGTATCGGTAGGTGGCAGTCCACTCCAACAGGTAACGCTTGCTACGGGGCACTCCAAGAGGCCCTACGGGGACAACATCAATGGCCACACCATGCGTGTGCATACTGTTCGAATCATTCACGTGTGTAACTATCTTCCCTGGCTTGTCTCTTCCCTGTGAATATAGACCATCTTGCTGATTAGAGGTACGCTTCCCGCCAAGAGGGGGGATTAAAATATCTTCCCCCACGAACGATAAACGCTCAATGAGTTGATTCACTTTATGTTGCATAGGAAGTGACAACTTTCCTATCTCAGCACTATTCCTTTGATGATACGTCATTTGTTCCCTCATTTTTAGGTTTGGGAAGGTGTTTAGACCAGAACTCTTTTGCATCTGCACACTGGCGCAAAAGATCGGGTGCCCAATTTGCTTGTGGCTGTACAAGGGCAATTATCTTGGAAGTGTAATTAGCGACGTCTTCTGTCATTTCTAAATTCTTCATAGTGAAAACAGTATTACACATAGTGTATTACATCACAAGGGCGAAGTGGGGAGTGAATGTAGAGGGTGCTACTGTATAGAGTTCGTAGAGAGTAAGTACTTCTGCTGCTGTAAGCTCTGCGTTCCAGAGAACAGCATCCTGCATAAGCCCATCACTGTACCTTGTGTTTTCTCTCCCAAGGTAGAACGCTGCTGCGTTGTCGTACATAGCGGTCCCTGTCAAACCTGTAACGGTTGCTCCAAGTTGCGCTCCATTTAAGTAGAATTTGCATTCTTGTGCGCTTGCATCATAGACAACCCCAATATGATACCAAATACCCTCTGTTGGAAGCCAAGATGTTGTTGCATAGATGTCTGCGTTAGATGTACCATTCGTAGACCCAAAGAATTCAAGAATATCACTATCCCCAGCAAAGCGAATAGCGTATCCCGTATTTGGAGAGGCGGCAGTCTTCGACATAATTACACAATAAGCAGTCGTAGACGAACTCTCAAATTTATACCAACATGCGAAACTTAAATCTCCTGTAATAGAGAGAGACGCGTTATCTGCTATAGAAAGGTATTCGCTGTTCCCAGCCTCAAAATCTGCACTCCTCTCTGCTGTAGAAACTTCCATAATACCTACACCCGAAAGAACGGTATTATTATCGGTCAAGTGGTTCGTGCCCACTTGGTCATTTCTTTGCCCACCATCCTCTGTGAGAGTCCACCGAGAGACTACAGATGCGGATTGTGGCAAATCTGCTTCGTCTGGTAGGTTGAAGTATGCGTTATATAGGTCTTCTACTTCTGCGTCTGTTAGATCATTACTCCATATAGCTGCATCCTGCATAAGACCATCTGCATACCTTGTAGTGTAATGGCTACTGCTAGATATTCTAAAGTCACCTGCAACGCTTGTATGCCCTGCATATGCAGTATCAAGTTCTTCTCTGCCATTTATATAGCAGTGAACATTTGTACCATCGTGTGTGAATACAACATGAGTCCATTGTCCTATAACCGCGCTAGAGGTTGAAGCGTATGCGGTTATATCATCTTCTACAAGCTCAAATTTGCTTGTGCCAGAGTTTATGCGGATACCCCATCCGTTCGTCGATGTCATTTTTGACAATAGATATTGAGAATATCCAAGTGCGATTGTCTCTGGCTTGAACCAGAAGGCAACGGTGAAATCTCCTGTGATTCTTAATGCTGTCTCATCAGATTTAGAAAGATACTCACTGTTACCACTTTCAAAGTCTGCTGCATTAGCTCCAAACTGTGGGTTTGAAGCAAATAGTACTGTATTATTATCTGTTAAGTCAAAGCTCGCTACACTATCTGCCCTTGTGCCAGATTCCTCATCTAACTTCCATCGAGCAATAAGTGAGCCGTTCTGAGGT
>Ga0209501_10003156_pt1 | contig 16760 bp, 10 predicted proteins | sample ArcticOcean_MG_C_4_FD_187434 | JGI IMG/M metagenome (GOLD analysis project Ga0209501, IMG submission 187434) | Marine microbial communities from western Arctic Ocean - ArcticOcean_MG_CB4_134 (SPAdes) (version 2) | ecosystem: Environmental > Aquatic > Marine > Oceanic | place: Arctic Ocean...
CGCCGGCAAAGCTCTGCAGCTTGCCAAGGAGCGACCAGTTATCGTCGGTGAAGTACTTGTTGCCCATGTTGGGAGTGCCCGCCAGGCGTGTCCCTTCGGGAGGCTCCTCGCCCTGCTTGTACTTGCCCGTCAGGAATCCGCTGGCCAGAGGGAAGAACGGAATCAGGCTCATGCCGTATCGCTCAGCAGCGGGCACAAGCTCCTTCTCCACGTCTCGCACCACCAGGCTGTACTCCGGTTGCACGCAGCAGTAGTTGTAGAGGTTCTGGGACTTGGCCGTCCAGAAGGCCTCCACCATTTGCCACGCGGTGTAGTTGGAACAGCCTATGTAGCGCACCTTGCCCGAGTGCACCAGGTCATCCAGGGCACGCATCGTCTCCTCGATCGGTGTGTCAGCATCCCAGCGATGCATGTAATAAAGGTCGATGTAATCGGTGTCCAGACGCTTCAGGCTCTTCTCGACTTCCGCCATGATGTGGTGGCGGGTTGCGCCCTTCTGGTTGGGGCCGGGAGGTGGGCCGCCCATAGCGCCAGCGCCTACCTTGGTGGCGATGATCATCTCGTGGCGGTGCTCTTTGCCCAGCACCTTGCCAATATATTCCTCAGATTTGCCCGCACCGTAGGTGTTGGCGCAGTCCAGGAAGTTGATGCCCTCTTCCATTGTCTGGTGAAGCACCTTCTGCGTGGCCTCGAAGTCGATCCTGCCGCCGAAGTTGTTGGTGCCCAGTCCAATAGTCGATATCTCCAGGCCGGTCTGGCCCAGACGACGGTATTCCATGAAACCCTCCGGGTGTTTTTAGTCTTTAGGGAATGTGCTTCGGGTTAAATCCACTCACCAAAGCCCATCGCGCAGCCGTTGCCGGCCTCTGTGCGATAGCAGGGCACGTAGTCCACCAGGTTCATCGTGGAACCTACAACGGACATGGCGCCTGCCAGGGCAATCCAGTTCTTGATCTCGGATGTACCTGCGCGGAACCGCTCATCGGGGTATTCCAGCAGCTTCATGGTGTCGCCGCTCTTGAGCCCCTCAATGATCTGTTGGTCCATCTCTTCTTCGATGACCGTGTGGCTCAAGCCGCCGGACGCCATGATGGCAACACGCTTGTTGGTGTCCCAACTCTGGATTGCTCGACCGATTTCCTGGCCGAACTTGTAGCAGCGGGCCGCTGTTGGTGCGTTGGGTGGATAGTAGGTGTTCACCATGACCGGCACGCTGGGAGTGGCCTTGTTGTCCATCAATCGACGATAGAAGAAGTAGAACGCGTGGCCGATGTGACCCTCGCTGCGGGACACCGGGAGCTTGTTGGACCGTGCTACGTCGAACTCGTTCGCAACCAGACTCTCGATGAGGTGCAGGCCAAGCGCGGCGTCCGTCGGCTGCATGGTACTGCCGCTGGGGCGGTTGCCGATCTTCGCATCGGTGAAGGAGTACGGCCCTGGGCCTGCACCGCGTGGCATGTCCTCAACGGACTCACCGTGGTAGATGGCAAAACCGGGCATGTGATCGTCCTGGAACAGCTCATGCTGGTCGTCGCCCAGAATCACGCACACGTCAGGGTTGATCTTGTTGTAGGTTTCGCCGATGTGGGTGATGGCCGTCTGACATGCATCGAAGCGCTTGGAGAACGTATCTTCGCCAAGCTCCTTCGCAATGTTTTCTGAAGCGCGAAGCTCCGCCAGTTCGCCGTAGTCGTAGGTCCTCCCGTTGTACCAGTGCTCGTTCTGGGTCCGGGATCGGTCGCCATACTCGCGCCATCGCTCAGGAACCATTTCCAACTGCGGCGCGTGGGATGAAGCCATACCAAGTACTATTTCAGCCATAATGAGTCTCCTTCTCATTGGGTTTTTCTTTCCGGGCGATTATATACCCTCGCACGCCCTCCGTCAGGTATAGTATTTCCGCAGACACAATAACTAGTTGAAACAGGAGAAATGCAATGCGAGCCGCCGTAGTGACAGAGCCGGGAGGCCCAGAGGTATTCAAGGTCGTTGAGCGCCCTGATCCCATTCCCGGCCCCGACGAAGTATTGGTGGATGTGAAAGCGTCCGCGTTGAACAGAGCAGACCTGGCGCAAAGAAGGGGCAACTACCCCGTTCCTGCTGGCGTATCTCAGGACATCCCCGGACTTGAGATGGCAGGTATTGTCATTGGCGTAGGTGAGCGGGTTACCTCCGTGAAGGAAGGTCAGCGCGTGTTCGGGCTCATCGGCGGTGGTGGATACGCTACACGCGTGGTAACCCATGAGCGCATGGCGATGCCTATCCCCGATGGTATGAGCTTCCAGGAAGCGGCGTCTGTCCCGGAGGTGTTCTTCACGGCCTACGATGCCATCTTCACCCACTGCGAGCTTGTGATGGGCGAGAGTGTGCTTATCCATGCGGCGGGAAGCGGCATCGGTATCGCGGCCATTCAGCTCGCCAAGAGCGCCGGCGCATTCACCTATGCAACGGCAAGCTCTGCCGAGAAGCTGTCCCAGGCGGCTGCGATTGGTCTGGATGTAGGCATCAACTACAAGACCGACGACTTCGCTGATGTTATCAAGGAGCACACGGGTGGCAAGGGTGTCGACGTTGTTCTCGATGTTATTGGTGCGCCCTACTGGGAGCGCAACCTGAACTCCCTGGCTGTGAAAGGTCGCCTGGTCATCGTGGGTTCCATGGGCGGCAGCAAGCTCGAGACGGACCTGCGATTGCTCGGCCCCAAGCGACTTCGTGTCCACGGCACAGCGCTTCGCAGCAGGCCCATCGAGGAGAAGATCGTGTTGACACAGCAGATCGCCAAACGAGTGGTCCCGCTGCTCGAGAGTGGCGCAATCAAACCTGTGATTGATAGGGTGTTCCCGCTTGAAGAGACCGGCGCTGCTCACGCCTACATGGAGGACAACGCCAACTTCGGCAAGATCGTCCTATCCATGGAATAGCCAGGGAATCGCCCTGGACCCATACGTCGCTGCGGCGAGGGGACTGAAGGCATATTGCCTCCGGCGGAGACTAAAGTCCGCTACGTTCGGCCCCTCTGACCCGCAGGTCAGTCCCACACACATATATCTGCTCATCAGGGGCCCCCCTACTAACATGGGTAGTGGGTGCTCCTACTCTTTTCCTTACGCCCTACTACCTGTTACCTACCGTCACGGGTGACCTCATAGATAGGGGTGTCTGCTATTCTCATATCGAGACGAGGGCAGGAGGAATCAGAGAACCAACATCAAAAAGGCCCTCATCTAAAAGAGTGCAAATCCAATAGGGAAGGAGACAGGATTATCGGAAGAATCTTCGTCCAGAACCACAGATGGCACTATCCTAGTCTGCGCCTTGTTGGAAAACATACCCCCAAACACCCAACGAGGAAGCAGATAAGCCAAGAGCTTCGTAAGCAATAAAAAAGAGCTGAATGTCCTGTTCAAGAGTTAACAGACTGGCTCATTCGGGAGTATCCCGACACAGCGGAGCCAACGGCTAGGATAATAAAAGTAGGGCTCTATTACAGAGCCCTACTTTCTTGTGTTCATGTCTCCATCAAGCATCGATATATGTCTGAGACTGGCCTGAGGGCCAGAGAGGGCTAAGTCCTGCCTAAGACACAACCATGCGACCGACTGCGTCTGCCACCCGGTCCACCTCTTCTTCCGTGTTGAAGAAGGCTAGCGACATGCGGACGTTGGCGGGGTCTGACACCGCGCGGATGGAGATTCCTTCCTGTGCTTCAAGCGCGTCTACCAACTCCTTGGGCTCCCAGCCCGCTACGGAGAACGTTACCAGGCCTGTGCAGCCGGGCCCCTCAAGCGGAGATGTGATGGATGCACCGGGGATGGCCGCCAGGGCCGCTTTGGCGCGTGACGCCAGCTTCAGGCTGTGCTGCTCGGCCTCGCCGACCTCGAGTTGCTCCTTGAACTTGATGGCTGCACGATATCCCGACCAAAGAGCGTCGTTGGTGGTGGTGAGCTCAAACTTCTGGATGTCCTCTGGCTTGCCGACGAAGTCCTGATACCCGTGACCGGAGTCGACAGCGTGGCCGGATACCTTCATCGGCAGCACCCTGGGAATAAGCTCCTCGCGGATGTAGAGCGATCCTACACCGTCCGGTCCCATCATCCACTTGTGTCCCGGCATGGCGTAGAAATCCACGCCTAGTTCTCGCAAGTCAAGGTCAATGTGGCCGACGCCCTGTGCACCATCGATCAACGTAAGGACACCCTTGAAGCGCGCCAGTTCCTGGAGCTGCTCAACGGGCATCCGCAGTCCCGACTTGAACTGGATGTGACTCATGAAAATCAGCTTGGTGCGAGGGGTTATGGCGGCTTCCACCTTGGCAACGATGCTCTCCTGGTTCTCGGCCGGCTCCAGTGGCAGCACCTTGGTCACCGTGCCGTGCCGTCGCTCCAGGTAGTAGCAGGGCACCAACACGGAGTTGTGTTCAAGGCTGAAAGTGATGATCTCGTCGCCGGGCTTCCAGTCCAGGCCGTTCATGACGATGTTCTGACCCTCTGTGGTGTTCTGCGTCAGGGTCAGTTCCAGGGGTGAGACACCGAGGAAGGTAGCCAAAGCCTCGCGGAGATTCTGTCGAGTTGCCCTGCCGCTCTCCAAGACTTGTGGGCTGGCTGGTCCAAGGGTGCTCTCAATTTCCAGGCGTTTGATGATGGCGTCAATCACTGGCGTAGGCGAGGGGCCGGACCAGCCGGTGTTCATGTACACCACGTTCTGCGTTACTGGTATCTGACTCCGAAGCTTCTCGATGTCCATGTATCGCCTCTAATTCAGCATACGCACGTGTCTGGGACTGGCTTGCGAGCCAGGCAGCTTTAGTCTCCGCCGGAGGCAATACCTCTTTAGTCCCCCCGCATATGGCGCAGGTAGCCTGGGTGCAGGGCATTGCCCTGCCTTTAGTCTCCGCCGGAGGCAATATACACTTTAGTCTCCTCGCCTCAGCGACATACGCCCTTGCCCTGCCTAATTAACCTTGATGTATTTGAATCCCTCCGCGTGCCCCATGGCATGGGCCGCACCGGTCTGAGCAGCATTTTCCTTTAGGCGGGTCTTCATCTTTTCCAGCCTCTCCTTGTCGCTGCCCACCTGGGTCTTATGTTCCATCAGCGCAGCAATCTTCGTATCAATCGTATCGGTGATGTCTACCCAGACACTCGCACCGTCTCCTCCGGCACCCATGTAGATCTCCAGAGTGTTGTGAGGCATTAAGCCCTCTTCAATCAAATCCGGGTAAACGTGGTAGTCACGGGCTGATGGGAAGATCGCGTCAAGGGCGGCGTCCCCTGCCGCTCTATGGTCAGGGTGATTGATGAACCATTCACCGTAACGACGAGTGGGATCCTGGCAGAAGATGACGTCTGGCTTGTGTTTGCGTATCTGCCGCACGAGGTCTTTGCGTAGCTCAAGGGTGTTCTGCAGGACACCGTCCTCGTACCGAAGGAACTCAACGTTCTTTGCGCCAACCACATTGGCGGCGTTCTGTTGCTCTATTTCGCGAGTGGCGGCCAGTTCCACAGGCTTGATCTCCGGGTCAGACGTGCCTTTGTCTCCGCTGGTGCAGAGGACGTAGGTCACCTCCGTGCCTGCCTTGGCCCACTTGGCCAGAGTACCGGCGGCCATGTACTCGCCGTCGTCAGGGTGAGCGATGATGATCATGGCTCGCTCGGGTGCGCCGTTTGGTGGTTGCTCCATGATGTCCTTTCTGTGATGCGAACGCCCATGACAGGCGTAGGACGCTATAAGTGAATCGGATAGTACAGGATAGCAGGCCTTAGCGGCCACGGGAAAGAAGTGGGCTCAAAAGAGTTCGACTAGGTGAAACCCCAGGTTCGGAACTTCCAGTCAAAGGTTTGGGTGACCCTATTGATAGCGGCCTCACCGTCAGCGTAATCATTCTCCAAGGTCCTGCCCCATACAATGTCCGCGCCGGGTGCAGGGGTCAATTCAATGGTAAAGAGGTCACCGGGGTTGATGCGGAAGTTGCGAATATCAAAGCTGAACCAGCCCGATTCACCTTCGTCGAAACGGGTGTCTTGCGTAGAACAGAGTATAAGCTGACCATCGGACCCGCCTCTTTTAAGGCTGAGAGTCAGGGATCTGCTGCCAGCCCCATTGTTGGTCAAGAACACGTCTATGATCGAGATACTACCGAAACGTGGCTTGAACCCCTGGGACAGTTGCGCTGTCGTCCCAATTGTGAGCCCCTCACCCGAGGTATGATCAGGATCGATAGCCAAATCGATCGTTTGGATGCCTGGGATGAAAGGTCGCTCGGCAGGTGGCAACTCCGTCAGGTCGATTTTTGGGAACATCTGGATTCTGTGGTTACCGGAGTCCGCCACATAGATGGTGCCACTGGCGTTCACTGCAATGCCCATAGGCTGATCGAACTTGCCGTTGGAGGCTCCTTTCGATCCCCAGGAACCAAGGAACGTACCATCGCTTCGGAAAACCTGAATCCGGTGGTTTCCTGTATCAGAGACGTAGACATTCCCTAAGGAATCAAGAGCAATGCCTTGCGGGTTGTTGAACTGGCTCTCTCCGGTTCCTGTGCTTCCCCAGAAAGCTAGTGATTCTCCTGTTGAAGACAGCCAGTGAACCCGATCATTGTCAGAGTCCGCTACGTAGATATCACCACTGAGCGTCGCTACCATGGCTCCCACATTGCTGAAGGCACCCGAACCGTTACAGCCAATCAACTCCGTTTGGTACACCCCTGCCGCGGTCACCCGCTGAATGCGATTATCATCGGTATCTGAAACCCACACTGTTGATAGGGGTCCTGCAGCCAGGGCCACGGGTTTTTCCAGTTGGACCTCGTCAGTTGAGAGGTTTCCCCATGAACGGATGAATGTCCCATCAGACTGGAAGGACTGGACACGGCCTGTCTCATCGGCTACATAGACGGTATTGGTCTGTTGATCAATGGTGATGGCCGTTGGATTGGTGAACGTGCCTTGAATGAACGACTTGCCTCCCCATCGTGTGATGTATTCACCGGTAGGATTGAACTTCTGAATCAGGGAATTGTTGAAGTCCAACACATAGATGTTGCCTTGACCATCAATGGCCAGGTCACGGGGAGAATCAAATCGTCCGATAGTGCTGCCAAGGGAGCCCCACTTCACGCTGAGCTTGAAATCGAGTGGGCTGATGGGAACAGGAGTTGGTGTGGCCGGAGGGGTTGCTGTGGGCACACTTGTGGGCGTGGGTGGCTGAGGTGGTGGTGTGGGCGTACGAGTAGGGAACCCGGCTAAAGGGTCTGTAGGGATAGTGAGCCCCTCCGGTGTTGCGGTGGGCAGAGGTACAGACGTCGCCGTGGGCCCAAGGGTGGGCAGGAGAGAAGGCGGCACCCTGGTAGGCGTAGGAGGAGGCAGCGTGGCTTCAAGCGTAGGCGTAGATGGGTGGAAGTGTAGGGAACACGATGGGAGCAGGAGTTGATACATCCGAAGATGGACTAAGGGCGCCGCACGCGAATCCGATACATGCGACCAGAATGGCTGGAACCAGGAGTCTCTTCGGCATGCAGTCCTCGTGGGCAGGTCTTCAACACAGGGTATACGGTGGTGGCGCATACGGGATTCGAACCCGTGATCTCCGCCTTGAGAGGGCGATGTCCTTGGCCGCTAGACGAATGCGCCACTGCCTAAAGGGGTGTCTCAAGGCTATCTAGCCTCGCTATTATAGCTGACAGTGTCTGAAGGGGGAAGGTGCGTTTCCCCCAACGATCGAGGCGATGCGTGTAATAGGTTGAGAGATAGCTGCAGTTCCCGTACAATCGAATGCGTTGTCCCTTTAATGCCGAAGTGGCGGAATGGCAGACGCGGCGGACTCAAAATCCGCTTCCTTAAACGGAGTGTAGGTTCGACTCCTATCTTCGGCACCATATCTGACTCGTAGCTGAGAGAGCAGATGTTTCTGCTCTCTTTTGCTGTCCAAAACTGGCGTTGACACCCAATCTGACACCCATTGGGTTAAAAAGACCCCTCCGGCATGGGGGGGTACATTGGTTCGCGCTCCCCCGTATATATAGTAGATATAGTAGCCACCTCCATGGTTGAGTACTCCAGAACATTTTGGGATACATACCTCCTACGCCCTAGAGCCTCTAAGGATGGTCAATAGAACCATAGGGTTTAAAGTGAATCACTAGCAACAATTGCCAGTTCGTATGAACAGGTGTAAATTCAAGGTCATTGGATTAGTTTCTGGGTCTGTCTCCTATTGCTATTCGTTGAGGTGATGATGGTGAGCAAATCCGCATGGTTCCGATTCTCAGTATTAGCGTTGTCCCTAGTGCTAATCGCTTGTGAATCAGGCAGCTGTGGATCGGAAAAGAGAGAAACCCCGGCGCCAGAGCCTGTGATCACGGTGCCTTCATCAACAGAGTCCATTGCAGCTCCCCCACAGTTGACCCTCTCTGTCCACCAGGGCGCGGTGGATCATCAGACAGCTGGTATCGGCGATTGGACCAGGGGTGTGGAAGGAATGACCCTCGAAGTCCGAGACCATGTGAAAACCTTGGCGTTTTCCACTGCTGTCATTCATTTTGCGGATGGCAGCAGAGTGAAACTCCATCCCAATACCGAACTCGCAGTTGACGTTTTCACTCTTAAGGACGGGGGGCCTCCGGATGGCCACCGTATATCCAAGGTTAGGATCGTCAACGGTGGCATCGATTTTGACATCGCAGAGGCCCACTCCGATGAAAGCATTTGGCAGTTCATCGCTGAGGATGGGGTAGTCGCTATTCAAGGCACTGCAGGCACACTTATAAGCACCAAGACCCCCACGGATTCCACGTATCAGGAATATGAGACTACAGTCACGAAACCAGACGGAACGACTGTGATTATTGTTACCGAAGAAACGGTAAAAACTGCTGCGGATGGAACCACCACCACTACCACCAATGACAGAGATGCTGATGATACAGGTTCGATGGTACGGACGGTAACCGTCGTAAACCCAGACGGATCAACGACCACGAAAACTGAGACTCAGCAAACCCGGAATGGGAGCTCAGAAGGCACCGACCCAAGTGGCGGGGACATTAATACCTCCGGGTCGTCCGGAGCCGGCACAATAGCCCGAACGCAAGAGTTCAAAACGACGACTAAAAACGATGATGGCACCGTAACGACCACGATAGCCACCCAGGACGCGAAAGGGACTGTCGCCACAACTACGGAAACCATTGATGATGCTGGCCCTGGAGATAGTGATACCAATGACATTGGTTTTCGATTTGATGCTATCGAATCATGGAATTCCGCTGAGGGGGTGCCGTCGATCGTCAAGTTGACATCAGCTTCCAACAACGCCAGTGGCGCGGTAATGGAAAATCGTTTCGAATTAAACCTTCTGGATGGCGAAGCCTCCCTGGTTCACGTTGATAAAGAAACAAAGTCCATCGTGCCACTCAAAGTCACCCCGGGCACTGTCTTCAAGAAAGAAACCGAATCCCGTGAGTTAATCACCCCCAGCACGGGTGTTGACCCCACCGATGAAACCCAAAAGGCCTTGCTGGAGAAAACCACAGACATCCGCGAATCCCAGCAGGCCTTGCTGATGGCAGCCTCAATCATCCTCACAGACAAAGATGCAACACAATTGGCGATAGACGGTGACTTTGATTTAGCCCTGAAAGATGCAATTTCGTCAGCAGATGAAAAAGGGGTGATTGAAGTCAATGCATTTGTTGCGCAGGTTGGAGAGGCAAGCGGTATTGGCGCGCCAGTCGGCGGTGACATTGGTAGCACCGGAGGGGTCGAATCCATAGATAACTCTACACCTGACCTCAACGTCAAGCCCGTCGACGGTGACATTGGTAGCGTCGGGGTGAACAACCTGGATTGGAACGCCAACCTCGGCAGCGTGGTGAATGGGTTTGACCTTCGGCAACCCGGAAATCTATTCTTGCAAGTATCCGTCAGTATACCTATGGCTGAAAGTGGTGAACTAACCAAGAGCCTAGATAAAGATGTGGCCGGGATTACGGGTAAGCCCGATCAAGTACAAGATTTGACAAACAAGTTGATTGAAGGGATGGAACGTCCATCAGACAAGATTTTTTATGATTCTGGCGCCGACCCTATTCTTAAGCAGAAACCAGACGAAGTTCTTTTTAAGGAAGACGCAAACGGACAGCAAATCCCCGTCGGAATCATCCCCGGAGCATGGGTAGTCTTAGATACAGAAGGCGAGGAAGACAAAGACAGGCCAATCGCCTCCGTTCTTGAAGAGACGGTCATTTATAAAGCGAATCTCTCCGATTCGGATAACCTCATCGCAACGAATGTGCTTGCCGAGATGCCACGACTGAGTACAGGCCAAGATGGCGTGTTTCAGGCTGCAAGTGCCCATGTCATGATCGATGACAAAGGCAATGTAGTAGCTGCATACCTTACAGACGAGGATGGCGATGGGAAGCTGGAGTATAAACCTCTTCCAGATGATTTAACGGGCGCAGATGGTCAAATGGTAGACATATGTGGAAATGCGTTAGTGGAGTGTAACGACGAAGGGAAACCAGACGGTCAGGTGGATGTCCCTTATTACGTCGTTGATGAGAACGGTGAAAAGGACCGCTATATTCAGGAGTCTCCTATCCTGAGCAATGGAGAGGGCGAACCGGTTGCCTGGGTTCCACCAACCACCTATGTGGTTACCGACGAAGGAATCTCTGATGTAATAGCAACTGGTCCAGTAACGAAAGAAGCGGCAGCAAACGGGTACAAACCGGGAGAAGAGATTCCTCAAGACTTTGTGGCCGATGCAATTGTTTACTACAAACAAGATGGCGAGGTCGTTGAACATAGCGATGTCGTCCATATCCAGGGAGAAATTAAGTTTGAAGATACCGTCGTTTGCCCGGACGGCGGCTGTGTACAACTGATGCCACTGCCGCCAATCCCACCAGATGGAATCTCGGACGACGGCGATGGTTCAGGACCACCGCCACTGCCGCCAATCCCACTTGATGGGAACCTGGCCGACCGCGATGGATTAGAACCGCCGCCCATACCGCCGAACCCATTTGATGGAGGTCCTGGCGACGGCGATGGCTCAGGATCACCGCCCATACCGCCGAACCCATTTGACGCAGGTCCGGGCAGCGGGGATGGATCAGGACCACCGCCCATACCGCCGAATCCATTTGATGGAGGTCCTGGCGACGTCGAAGATGGTAGTAGGCCTCCCCTTCCTGAAGGCAAAGAAGGTGGGCCCATGGGTGAAGATGGCTTCGATCCTTTGCCGCCAATCTCAGGGGCTGCCAGGCCTCCGGGCGACAGACCGCCAGGGGACAACCCTCCGGGTGACCAACCGCCGGGGGAGATGCCTGGAGCAGGGGACATGGCTCCGGAAGGCAGACCGGAAGGGGACAACCCTCCGGGTGACCAACCGCCAGGGGAGATGCCTGGAGCAGGGGACATGGCTCCGGAAGGCAGACCGGAAGGGGACAACCCTCCGGGTGACCAACCGCCAGGGGAGATGCCTGGTGGAGGAGCAGGAGAAAAGGCTCCGGCTCCAGGTCCCGGACCGGCCCCAGCTCCGGCTCCAGGTCCCGGACCGGCCCCAGCTCCGGCTCCAGGTCCCGCCCCGGCCCCAGCTCCGGCTCCCGCACCCCCCGGTGCTGAGCCTGAGTCCCCGCCTGAGGCTGAGCCTGGGCCTCCTCCGCCCGAGAGGCCAGCAGATTAACCTCCTACGGATCCCGGCCACATGAATGAAGAGAGAGCCCCGGCTGACACCGGGGCTCTCTCTTCATTCATGTGGCCTAGTTGAATTCAATAGCGGTGGGGGGCTAAAATTTAGAAAGGGAAATAAATTATTTCAGGCGTGTAAATTTGATATTGTGGCCCTACTCTCATCCATTTACTTAACTATCGCCGTCGCTGTTGCCCTTTCTTTGCTCTCGAAGGCGCTCCCTGCGTGGCCCCTCTTTTCTCCCGTGGTGGTGACCCCTTCTTCTCTTGTGGCGGGCGCCTCTGTGTGGATTCGTTATTCTCTCGCGGTGGCGGCCTCACGCCTTCGCCTCTGGGTTTGTCGCCCTCGCGTGACGCCTGACCCTTCTTCTCTTGCGGTGGCGGCCTCACGCCTTCGTCTCTGGGTTTGTCGCCCTCGCGTGGCGTCAGAACTTCCACACGCGGCTGCGGCCTCACGCCTTCGTCTCTGGGTTTATCACCCTCGCGTGAAGCCTGGCCCTTCTTCTCTTGCTGAGGCGGCCTCACGCCTTCGCCTCTGGATTTGTCGCCCTCGCGTGGCGTCAGAACTTCCACACGCGGTTGCAGATTACTAACGTTAAGTTGTGAACGTTCTGACAACTGATTCTCGAGGGCTTCTATTCGATCAAGCAGCAAATTGCGTGTCTGAGGGTTGCTAACGTTTGGTTGTGGACGTTCTGACAACTGATTCTCGAGGGCTTCTATTCGATCAAGCAGCCAGTTGATGCTGTTACTTAACACCAAATTCTCCATCTCTGGATCGATAGCGGTAGTGGCCCAGGTAGTGGCTGCGGTTGCCTCGGTAGCAGCGAGCGTCGTGGACTCATTACCGTCCCTAGCGACTAAGACGACAATTGAGATAAAGCAAACAAGTAATAGGACTGTGCCTAGGAGTGCAATCAATATACTTGGGGCACTGAATTTCGTGTTTTGAATAACCGGTATGGTTTTATAAAGAGGTTTAACTTCCATAACCTAAATACCTCCCATTAATTCATTATGTCCCTTGGGATAACGGAATAATATAACATTTGGGTAGCACAGTCGTACAAATTGCCAGGAAATTGAAAACCCAGTGAGCCGACTACAAGCTTATTTCTTGAACTGCAGTGGGGATTTTTGCCGCTATGAGAACCGGAATCCCGTTACGAACTTGTTCAAGGCCTCTACGCAGTGCCGGCCCAACTTCTTCTACCTCATATCAGAAGGAAACCTTCGCGGTAATACCAGAGTCAAGACAAGGGTTATGACCTTCAGGATGGGTATCCTGAAGCATCGTATTAAATTCGTTACTGGTGACGTGACAGAGAAGATAGAGGCTTGCTTCCTCGAGGAACTTCATGACATCGTGATGAATGTCTTTGCCTTTCGGATTCTTCGCGAGATCGAATATTCCTTGTCGACCATAATAGTTGTCTCTCGGTGTAGGTCCATCTGTGAAGGTTTTGTCTTTAATACTACGGGTTTCAAGTTCAGTAACCAGACTATTCCATCGATTTAGGCTGGTAGTAGCAATATCGTACATAAGTGCATTTCGGATAGGGAACATTATAGACATCACTTGATGAAAAGCTTTTTCGTCATCGGTCATTGCATCTTGATTGTGTCTTATGAGTTGATCCCCATCAAATGCAGGGGTTCCTTTTGCTTCAAGGATCTTGCCTGATGAGTTTACAGCTACAACTTCATTGATCGAAAAGATAACCACTCCGTTTCGATCCACTATGTTCTTGGTTTGTGGTTCGAGGCCTGCATTGTGGGGCGTTCCAGTAAATATGCAATATCCATCGGGCATGATAACGCACGCATACCGATCTTCCGGCTTACTTCCTGATCGACGTGTTGGCCTTGGTGATGGGTTGACAGTTGACGTAGGCGAAATCACGGGAACAGATGTAAGGCTTAGCTTGGGAGTTTTTGTTGCTATGAATGAACCAGTCGAAGGAGTCACGGGAGTAGGACTTGGGGTTGACTTAGACGTTTCCGTTGGTACAAGAGAACGGGTTGATGGAGTAGCAGGAATAGTAGCTGGAGTGGAGGTTGGTGTCGCGGACGCAGATGCGTCCGGCTGTGCGTGCAACGTCTCTTGCGCAAGGCCTATAGCCTCGCCTTCTGCGAACGTGGGGACGTCTGGTGTTGCCGTAGTTGGAGCGGTAGGCTCTGCCAAAGAGCAGGCCACTCCTAAGGAGAGTACGAACGCTAGTAGGAGTAGCGGTAGGAGTTTCATGCGGAGATGATATACCTGCGGTCAATTGAGGCAGGGCATGGCTCTAGAGGGTTAGGTCAACAAAGCCGCTCAACTCTCTCTATCGCTTGGGTGCGTTCGTAAAGATGCCATTCCTGCGACGAGTAATGGAACGCCTTGACAAGCCATTTCCCTTTGCCTACATCAGAATCGAGGTAGGCAGTTTCAAGAACAGCGAGGAGAAGCTAATCAAGCCTTAAGCTTGATCGAGGTTCCCAGGGAATTGCACGACGTTGGCAATTTCATCTAGTGTTCTCACATGCGAGAGAAAGAGCTAACAGGGCGACCAGCCTCCAGGCAAAGAAGGTCCTCCTACGGGTGAAGAGGGTAGTAAGCCTCCGGGAGATGACAAGCCTCCGGGAGATGACCAAGGCGGCGGCGGTGGCGGTGGCGGACGCTAATCTAAACTGTGTATCCGCCCTAAACCAGATAGTTAGCTGTAAAAGTGGTGGTGACCCGCCCCGGACTCGAACCGAGAACCTAATGATTAAGAGTCAATGGCTACTGTGTTCATCCTCCAACATCACGCTTCATTTCATATCTAAATAGTTTCATTTCCTAACAGGATTCTTTAGGGGTATTAACCCCAGTGGTGGGGAAAGTGGTGGGGAAAAGGGTGGCATGGGGGCATACATTGGTTTGCGTCCACCCATATATAAGATGGATATAGTAGCCACCCCCATGGTTGAGTACTCCAGAACATTTTGGGGTACACCCTTGTGGTAGTCCCTCCCCTCCATTATTATCGATCGACCCAAGCAAAATAGAACGAGAAGGAGGAGTATGAATATGGCTGTGATGAATTTTCTTTCAGACATTCGTAACGCAGCAATTGCTAACGCGGTGATTGTCGTCTTTCATATTTACATCGCTTTCGCGATCGAAGGGGTAGGTTTCCTTATCATCGTCCTTCCGGTTGGGGCTCTGATCGCTGTGGCATATTTCGTCAAGGGTAAGATTGGAGCCGGTTTACTTGCTCTTCCAACACTTGGTTATCTACTTGTTGTACCGGACGTACTTGGGGCATTAGTAACTTTGGATGCTGATGATGACATCGGATGGGGTATATACATAATAGGCCCGTTCTGGTTATTCACTATCCTCCTAAACATCATCGCTATCGTTGCCGAGGCGCGTGGCACTAGCAAGTACGCAAAGTGAAAGAACAACACCATTAGGGGACTGGTCTAAGGGGTGGGGGTAAAAACGGCTCATGATAAACAAAGTCCGATTTTCCCCCTACGCACTTCCCTACTACACGGTGTATATATAGGTGTATACGGGGTTATCACTCCCCTAAGGCCGGGGAATATATCCCGGAGGAGAGACTATGACTGACGTAACCACCATCAAGGTGCAGGGCCAGACCGTCTGGTTCGAAGCGTTAACCGATGAGCAGGTTGATACTGCGCTTACGCATATGCCACCTACACAACAGCGGATATTGGGGTTAGCAAGTAGGGGGTTAGGAAATAAAGAAATATGTGCGCAGTTAGGTATCAAACCTGCGACGTTAACTACGTATAAGAAGCAGAAGCTATTCCATGACTGCTTCTACACTATGGGCCAGCTGCATACAGCGATTACTACAGCGACGGTGAAAAAGGTTGCTCAGGCTGATGCACTAGATAGCTACTTGAACATCCGTACACTATCAACCGTACCTCCGGACGCCACTGCCGCGGAGAAGCGTGTGGCTCTTAGTGCCAATGAAGCCATCCTGCGTCTTGCTGGCTCCTTTGAGTCAGAGGCAGTGCTGTCACCAGCAAACCTCATCGGTCAGATAATCGTTAACCTTGACCGTGAGCATGGTCGGCAGCCTGAGCCATGGGCTGACGCACTACCGCAGTGGAAGCGTTGACCGTTAGGTGTATCATGCTGCGCATGAAACTTCTACCGATACTCCTACTAACGTTCCTACTCTCCTTGGGAGTGGCGTGTTCTGGGCCCGAACCCGCACCTACGCCCACGCCCGAATCTACCTTTGTGGCAACAACTCTGAACGATGATTTCAGAATTGAATTTAAATATAGAAATTTCCCATCCAATGTTGAACAGCGGTTCGAATTCTTTGTTGACCAGCAATTTAACGGGCTAATAGAAAAAGCAGGAATCTCCGTAGCGGTCTATCAAAACGGTTTCCTTTGGCAATATGCCAAAGGCGAGGCTGGTTCCTCCATAAACTTCACACCAGAAACTCCAACCCTGATTCGAAGTTCTTCAAAACCATTTATTGCTAGTTTAATTTTAAAACAAATCGATAAAGGCTTATATTCACTGTCCGACACATTAGAAGGCATATTGTCCGGCAATGATGATTATGACTCATTCAGCAAGAACATCATCAATCCCAATGTTACGGTCAGGCAACTTTTGACTATGACTTCTGGGATTGATGATGTTCGGGATTTTCGCAGTCGCGAATACACAGAGATTCAAACAAATCCAAATTGGGAACCTGCCCATACGGTACGCCTTGTAACTAACGAATTCACGTCACCAGGGTCTTATGCCTACTCGAACACAAACAGCATTCTTCTGGGAATGATTGCGGAGCACATATCAGGTCAAAGATTAAATAGGTTATACGAATCAGATGTATTCGCTCCCTTAAGTCTTAAAGCGATTCTTTTGCCTCAAGATGATGCACCACCTAACATCGCTAAACCTCACGGTGACAGAAGTAATTACGGGGGGGCTGGATTCGGCGATCTTGCTAAAGCGTCGTCTTGGACAAGTGATTGGTATGAATCAACTGGTCGCACCACATGGGCAGCTGCCGGAGTAGTCACAACACCGGCATA
>Ga0209501_10003166_pt1 | contig 16727 bp, 26 predicted proteins | sample ArcticOcean_MG_C_4_FD_187434 | JGI IMG/M metagenome (GOLD analysis project Ga0209501, IMG submission 187434) | Marine microbial communities from western Arctic Ocean - ArcticOcean_MG_CB4_134 (SPAdes) (version 2) | ecosystem: Environmental > Aquatic > Marine > Oceanic | place: Arctic Ocean...
CAGTAGTAGATAAACTGGTAATTGTAGTAACTACGTGTTCTCTAATTGTTTTTCTAATGTGAGCCATATTATCCTGATAATGTAAATCTCGTTACTCCTGTTCCATCAGGAAGTATTTCTTTAATATAATAAGTAACAGTATCAATAACAAAAGTATCATTGAAAGTCGCATCAGAAACATCGCTTGATTTACAAGTAAAAACTGGAACTTCTTCTATAAGTCCAGCTTCGCCTACACTTTGTTCTACTGATTCTTTGTCAAAAATACCTTTAACTGTTGAACTTGTACCAGCACTTACATCAGCAAATGTAGCTGATTTAGCAAAATCGTCTGTATCAAAGAATATTGCTCGTTCTGTATCTGATTCTATTGCCATTTTAATTTGCTTTCTTTAAACATTTTGTTAATACTTTTATTAGAGATGGATTGGCCATGAATATCTTTTCAAAACCATTACCTACTGCAAAAGCAATAGGTTCTTCCCCTTTAGTATTAACATCAATATTTTCCATATTCATTATTATATGAAACAACTCGTGGAATAAAGTATTAAATAACTTTAAACCTTTCAACCTTTTGTCTATTTGTAATAAATGTAAATTCGGATCATATAGACCAAAACAATCATTTAATAAGACATACTGAATTTTAATTTTTCTTTTACCATATTTGATAAAAGGTAATTTCACTAGAATATTAATGAAAGTATAATTATAACAACGACAGCAATCCCAATAGATACTTTAGGGTGTGCCTTTGCTAATTTATACCAATCTTTTGTGTTGGTAATCATAAGACTCCTCTATTTCTTTTTTTTTGAAAATATACTTTTCTTTTTTACAGCTTTATTTTCAGGTTTCTTAACATCTTCGGCAACAGCAATAGCGTGTCCATTTCCAATCAAAAGATTAGTGTCTGATTCAGACGCTTCTACCACTTTACCTACTTCAGCTAATTCGCCTTTAACAAAAGTCTGTTTTAACATTTTTATCTTCATAATGACTCCTTGTATCTAAAAGAAAAGGCGAGGTCAACGCCTCGCCTAATCTTCTGTACTTACTAATAATTTAATATTAGCTTGTTATATCTTTAATCGCCGCAAAACTTTCTGCGTGTCTAACAGCAACATCAACATCATATAAACCAATTATTCTAGTACCACCTTTAGCAGCATTAGTATAAGGGTCAACAGATATATCCAGACTGCCCCATTCTCCAATGATAAGATCATTAAAGTTACCAAAAGTAAGAGCAGAACAAGTTCCACTTGCTGTACCTTTAGTTAGGTTGTCAGGAGAGTTTGTCGTTGTAAAGACATTATATCCCATAAGTTTAGCTTGATCGTTCATGATCATAACAGAGTCAGATGAACTAACTTTTGCTGCTGCCATGAAACGAGAAACTTGAAGTGGAGAAGTAATAAAAGATAACGCGCCTACATTTGCATTATCAGTAGCAACTTCTTTCCAAGTTTCAACAACTTTTGCCCAAGTTCCAGCTCCACCATTCGTACCAATAGCAACCGCTCCAATTCCACTAGTACTTAAAATACCAGTAGGAGTGTTTGAAGTGCCATCGCCTTGAATAGCTTTTTTATCAACTTCATTAGAAAGTGATTTAATAATATCATTTCTAACAATAGTTTCTATTGCTGGAGTAGATTGATGCATTAAGTGTCTTGATATGTCAGTGAATGTTCCTAACGTTTTAGGAGCCATTGTAACTTGTCTGTAAGTTGTATTAACTTCCGTTACAGCCGCATTTTCCGCAACCCAAGACGCAGAATTAACTGCATTTTGTGCTGGAATTGCAACTTCACCAACTAGACCACTTAAAAATAAAGCACCAGCTTGTTTGACAACCATGTTTGCTCTTAGTGCTTCAATAAATGAACCAGCTAAAAGATTAGTTGCAACCAAGTGGCCACCATCTGCCCCTACGCCTTGAATCAGATCTCTTTTCCATCTTATGTCAGATGGTATAAAGATACCTTTAGGACTTTTGCCTGTTTGTCTTGAGATTTCATCAGACGCTTCTTTTTCAAGTTCAGCACCAGACCAATTTCCAGATACCATTGCTTTAACAGCTTTAGTAATAGAATAATCTCTTGCTTCATGATTAGAAAGTCCGATTTCGTCTTTCTTATCCAAAGGTTTTGCTTCGCCAAGTTTGTTTAAAACAAGTCCTCTAAATTCAGAAATAGAAACATCATCATTAACTGCCTTACTTGCTAGGTCAGAACAATTATGTCTTGAACCTAAAGAAGTAATTTCTTTAATTCTAGCTGTTTCGTTTTTCTTCGCTTTAGCGATTTGTTCTTCAACATTAACTTGTGGAGCAACGTTTGGAGTTTCTTTGTTTTTTTCCATTGTTTTTTCCTTAGTTATAATCTCAATAGTTTCTTTAGGACTATCTTGATCGGTTGAATTATCATACCTACTGCGTCCTACGCCAACAGTTGTGTCTGCTGGTACGGAAACAATAGACGCTTCCAATGGTTTCCAATTAACACGATAAGTTGGCTTATCCTCACCTTTATCGCCTTTAACTTTGTCCATCTTCATTATTTCATAGCCCACACTCACATTACTGCGAATGCCATCTATGACATCACGAAAAACCTCGTCAGCTAGTTTTGATTTACCAAATCTAACGACTGCACGACCGACCTTGTCGGCATCGCTGATTGTAGCTTCTTCTATGACTCCTATTTGCTTTTCAAAATTGTGGTTGAGTAATAAAGGTGCTCTACCACTAGCAATAAATGAAAAATCCACGTCTTGTGGATCATGACTTAAAATTTCTTTTCCAAAACTTCTATCGTATGGTTCTTCAGAAGAAAACGACAAATTAACAGTTCTGTTATCTTCGCTAATTTCCTTTGTATCAAACCCAAATATTCGATACAGTTTTTTATTATCTGATTTTTGTGTAATCATTTTTTCTTCAATCTTAGTATTTTTGTCTTCGTGATTTTCTTCCTTATTCTCTTTAGGTTTCGATAGTACAGTATTTTTGATATTAGGTTCTTTACTGAACCCTTTGTTGTCCAAGTCATCTTGTACAATCTCTTTTAAATTAATCATATATTTAGTGTCTATTATTTTTCTTCTTCTTCTTCAACCTTTTTGTCAGATTCAGATGGTGTAATCATTGGTTTAGCACCAAATGGTTCAAATGATAAATTGATTCCATACTTGGCGGCTAACTCTTTTTCAGTTTTAATACTAGCAAAAACATCTTCCACATCTCTCCCATAACCAGCTTGAACATCTTGGAGTGATAAAAACCCATTAGACATTCCAATTTGTAAAGCATCAACTTCTTTTTTAGGGTCAATCCATTGCCAACCACGAGGTCTCCAAATTGGAGAATTAAATTTATTATATTTACCTTCAGGAAGATTGTTTAAATTACCAGCTAAAAAAGCCATTTCTAACCATTTAGCATAAACAACATTCATAAAACCCTCAATCATTCTATGCTGTTCACATTGATAATGACTTCTTTCTTCTAAAGCACCTTGTCTTAAACTAGAATAGTTCACGCTTTCTAAATCATTAGCCAAAGTGTTGTAACCAATATTTAAACTACTGGCTATTGAACGTATGATTGCTTTTGTAAAATCTTTAAATGCACTTGTAGGATGTTGAGGGTCAAATGTTTGAAATTCTGTTCCCACAGGTAATTGTTCAAATGTGCCTGGTTCTGCTGACATTATAGGATTATTGGTATTAGTTTTATCTTCCCCAGTATAACTAGCTCCATCTCCTGATTTAAAGAAACCCATTTTAGATGCACCTACTCGTGCCGCAACTAATTCTGCTTCCATATAACCATCCAGCATTTTTAAACTTTTTAAACAAGATGATAATGGTGGAACACCCCTAGTTTGATTGGGTCTTTCCTGATGATAAAAATGTATAATTTCTTCTGCTGGAATAATGTTATATCTATCTCTTGAATATGTTTCCATAGTTTTAAAATCATCATGGGGGTGTGTTTTTAAAATATGATATGAAATTGGTTTACCAAAAGGATTAATTTCAACACCCATTCGGATTGTATTACCATTGGTCAAATTATTGTTTAATTCATGATCTAACCTATCAGTTTCTATAAATTCAATAGCAATTTTATATTTATTATCAAAATTATTAATAACTCTGACTAATACTTCTCCATCTCGTGCATAAATTTCTGAAAATAGTCTTTGGCATTCTAGAAACGACAACTTACCATCTGCCGTACAATTTCCCTTTTTATTCCACTCTTTCCATCTCATTTCAATGAGTGAGTTAGCGAAACTATCAAGAGCACCATTGGGGTCTACACTTCTAACTTGTAGGTGCATACCTCTTGGGCCTACAACATTGTCAACATAGGAATTAATATATCTTCTAGCGTATGCGTTATTTTTTGCTAAATCTCTTGCTCTGTTTCTTAAAACTTGAATACTTTGTTTAATTTCACTATCAGCTGACTTACTAACTTGAACAAAATTACTTAATAGTCGGCTAGTACCAGCTCCACTATAAAAAGACCTTGTATTTCTTCTTCCAAAAAATTTTGCTATTCTATCACGAAGCGTCATCAAATCTAACCTTTACTATTGCACCTGAGCCTTCATTATTTCCTATTCTAAACTCTTGTATTTCTCTTTGATATTCAGCTTTATAATAATCTCTCCATTTTAGCAATTCTTCAACAGTTAATTTATTAAGTGAACGACCAGCAATAGAATAACTAGATACATCGGAGTCTGCCTTTCCTTGTAATAGACTTTCAAGTTTATCAACCATTATTTTTGCATGACTACGAGTATCTGTTGTAGTCGCAAAAAAATTATCTTTAACAGTTATTTTTCCTGAATCTATAATTAATGTTTCACTATCACTTGTTTGAAGAACCTTTAAAAACCATTTATAATCTCCAGCAGTATAATTTGCTGTTGCAGAATTATCTAGTGTAAATGTATATTCTGTTCCTGACTCTGTAACTGTAGCTGAAAATCTTGTTGAACCATTACTTTCCAATGATGCTTCCCAAACCATAGAATGACTTGATGGAGCATAATCAGTACCTAAATCAGTTCTTTTCCAAACAACTGTTTCGCCTTTATAAAAAGTTATTGGTTCTTTTTCTGGTACGTCTGTAAATAGATTTGCCATTTAATTTAATTTTTCCACGATGAAACGAAATTACCTTTTTTGTTACGATCTCTCAACCTTGAAGGGTTTTTTTTTGTTTGGGCTTTTTGTTTTGCTAACATTTTTAAATCTGCGTTAAGAACAGTTAAACTTGCCAAAGCATAAACTCTGCAATCTAATGCTTCGTTTCTTGATCTGGTCAGCACCCATTCTCGTCTTTTAAATCCTCGTCTATATTTTGTTACAATCTTCTCTGCTGTTAGCTGTTTAAAATATTCCTCATCATACTTCATGGGAAAATGACAATATCCAGCACCAGCATTTTGTATATTAAGTCTTGAATATATCAATTCTTTAGCTGTGTCTACACCAACAGGAAACAATGGACATCTCATGATGTTGTTTCGAGATGAACGACCAACAATAGTTTTAGCATCTCCAGCTTGACCTTTAATTGCAAAGATACGTCTTGCAAGTCTTGGTTTACAAAATTTATAAACTTGATTAGTATGATGACCACTATCTATACAACAAGATATAATTCTCATATCGTTATATGTTTTAGATAAATGTGTATCTAATTCATTCCAAATGTTCGGAGCAGAGGGATCTCCATATATTCGGAGATAGTCTAAACTCCAGCTTTCTTCATCTAATCCCCATCCAACTACTTCCATCTCTATTCTGTCGTCTTGGATGTCAACTCCAGCTGTAATTAAAACAACTTCATCAGGAACGGTATATTCTTCTTTACGTTTAAATAATCCCAAATCATCAATTCTTTCGCCCTCATCTTCCCAACTTTCGCCTAAATATGTATTAACAAACACTCTTAATGTTTCAGGCATTTTTTTTGCTGATAAAAATTCTTTAGCAGCTTCTTCCAATGAAATCCAAGGGCTATATAAACCACTTAAATGAAAACCAGCTATTCCAGTAAATTTTTCTGATGCTTTCCACACACCTTTTGCTATTGACCTTATTCTATCTGCATTATCTATTTTACCTTTACACTTTGGACAAACTAAATGTGCATTGTGTAAATATTCTTTATCAAAAATAACATTTTTCCATTCAAAGATATGACTATACTTACAATGAATACAAGGTACATAAAATTTTCTTTGGTCGCTATTTTCGTAAGCTCTCTCAATTCTAGACGCACCTGAAACAGTAGGTGTTGAAGTCATAATTAATTTACTATCCCAAAATGTTGCACTTCTACGTTTAGCGAGTAATACTGGGTCGCCCTCTGAACCAGCTGTACTCGGATACCTATCTACCTCATCACACATTACAATTTTAATTGGTCTACTTGCTAATGATGCTGGAGAGTTTGCTCCACAAGCTGTGATATGACCACCCTCAAATGTTTTATGTAATGTTGTATTTCCAGCATCACGACTTTTAGCATCTGCTACTTTATTAGTAATGATAGGAGTATCTCTTACCATTGTGCTTAATCTATCTTGTGACCAAGAACGTGCCATCTCTAAAGTTGGTTGAACCATAAGAATAGGTGCTGGTTCATAAGCAATATAATAACCAATAGTATTTAAAAGAGTTTCTGTTTTTCCTACTTGGGAACAGGACATTACAACAACCTCTTGAACAGAGGGGTCTGCACAAACATCCATTATTTCTTTTTGAAAAACAGCTCTAGATGTTTCAAATTTACCAGCTTCACTACTACCCTCTGGCGAGAGTACCCTAAACTTATCAGCCCACGCACTAACTGTTAGACTTGGCGGCGGCTTTAATAGGTTTAGACTTGACCTTAACACTTCTGACATTCCTTCTGTCATCTTTGGTAAGGTCTGCTCCTGCGATTTCATGGAGAGTGTCATATATTTTATCCTTTAGTATCAATTTAACTTCATTAACATTTTTATATGTCATAACAACTGGTGCAACCTTATTAGGCATTGATAATAATTTGTTTTTCAATATACTTAATAAATTAAGCCAGTTTTTCTTTACCTCATACTTGGTTATTAATTCCCCTTGTTGTTTTTGTTTTTCTATCTCTGCTAAATCAGCTTGTGCTTTTAATAATCTATTTCTATTAATTGCCAAATCCTCTGCTGTATATTCCCCTCCAATTTTAGCTTTTAAATAATCAATATATCCATGAACACTTGTTATCATTTCATATTCCCCTTTTGTTGCTTTAGGAATAATATCATCTTTTGCTAACTGTTGTATTCGTCTTTCAGATAATTTTAATAATTGAGAAATAGCTGATAAACTAATTTTAGCCATTATTTCTTAAAGTTACCAAGTGTATCTTTACAATAATGAAATAAAACTGTTTTACCTTTATATTTAGTAGTCATCCAAACATCCATTGAGTTAAGTTTATAATTTGCATTAGGAACAAACTTAACATATTTATAAAATGCTTGTTCGCAAGTAACTTTTTTAGTTACCATACCTACTGGAATTTTAACAAGTTCATAGCTGGTTCTATTTGTTAATAATCCTAAAATTAAAAATAACATATTCATTTAATGTCCTTGCCCTCTATATTTTTTATAATTACGTTTTTCATCTTTATTCATTCGTTTTTTATGACGACCTATCTGTGGTCTAGTTCTTTTAATGTGTGTATTAACTCCCCAACTACCTTTTGCCATCTTTTTTTAACTTTTCAATTCTTTCTTCTAATTTTGAGTTTTCCAACCACGCAATTTGATTATCATCTCTAAGTCTATCAATTTCTTTGAATAACTCATGTTCTTTTTTAATAATCCTATCTTTTAAAGTTGATAAATAAGAAATAGTATCAATAGTTTCTTCTATCACATCTTCAATCCATTCAGGAATAGATTTGCTATTATCAGACATAGTTTGTTTAAACTTTTTCATTCCTTGTTGGTGTCTAACAAATATTCTATCAACAACATCATTAATTACTGGGTCAGATGTTTTGAGTGCATATTTTTTCATTAATTATTGATTGAGTTTGATTAATTCTGCATTATCTATTTTAAGAGCTACATCATTTGATTTAACAATCATCTTTTTGGTCTCCACCCTGTGTTAAATGTTTTTTGAGAACCCCTTTTAGTCATACCAGCTTGGTCATGAAGTCTTTCCACTTCTTCTTCTTCCATTCCTAACTTCTCTTGAATAACTGCATCAGGTATTTTGTTTTCATCTTTAAGTTTTTGAACAATATCTGCCATTAACATTACTCCATGAACACCTCTTGCTCTATTATGTCTAATGGTACTCATCATTTGATTGGAAATATCTTTGTTGGTTAGTTTAACCACTGGCACCATACCCTCTGTCAGAATAGATACTTGTTTATCTTCTTTACATAACATCCATCTGTGGAAACCGTCTACAATCTCATTATTTTCTCGAATAACAACTGGTTGTGTCCATCCATCTTCAATCAATGAAATTTTTAAAAGTTTTAACTCTATTGGTGCAACGTGATTAGGATTGTAATCATTTGCTTTTAATTCACTCGATTTAACCCACTCTACATTACTGATCGGCATTTTGTCTTTGGACATCTGATAACTCCTTTGCATATAATTGTTTTCTTGATTCCCATTCACTAACATACTCTTTAGAGAAGTATGCCGCTTGTTTTCTATCTTTTAAATCTCCCCTAACTGCTATCTTTAGTAAAAATTCCCAACATATGCCAGTAATCGGATGTGGTGTTTTTTTAACAATAGGGTCAGGTGTTTTTTTCTGATGTTGGGAAATCAAATCATTAATTCTGTTTTGAATATGATTTTGTTCTTTTTTAGGAAATTTTCTAATCCAATAAGAAAGGTAATCTATCCATGACATACCATCAGGTTTATCAGGATTTTTTCTATTAGAATATAAAACAGTTAATGCGTGTCTTGCCGCTGTATTAGCACCTCTAACCCTTGTACTCATCTTGTCCCAAATATTAGGGAAACACTCACTATACATCCATAATCCTTGTAGAGGTTCTTCCCCATAAGGAGGGGCGCACCTTTGGGCAGAATGAGTAATTCCACATTTTTCCATAATGTCATAACTAATATTATAATCCCACCCAAAATGATCTGGGGCTGTCCAAACATCTTGTGTAGTAAAATCATAAATAGGATAAACTTTCCAATAGTTCCCAATGTTATTAGAAATGTTTTGTTGTTTTTTTGAACGTACTGGAAAACGAGTTAAATCAATTTTATTTCTTATTGCTTCTTGTATCGGCATTGTTTCTTTTGGTTGTATAATATAATTTTCATGCACTCGTTGAGATACTGCACGATACCTTGTTAAACTTTCATCTGCCCTTATACCCATCACACATCCAGTTCTTCCATAAGTATCAACTGGAAATAAGATTGGAAATAAAAAAGGGAGAGTTAGTCTAGCACTTGGCACATCACTATTATAATAATCAGCTTTTGTAATTGCTTCAGGAGGTAAAGGTCTTACCCATTTATCTTTTGCTTCATTCGCCCAAGGATACCAATAGGGTTCTGCTCTGCTACAAGCGTTCCTGTGGACAATAGGTAAACAATACCATTTAAAATTAATATCAGGAATTTTACTTACTCTACGACAATAGTCTTCTGTTTCATATGGGATTGCTTCTTCATCAAAGAAAACAACTTCTAGAGGTAAACGTTTTCTTTTTCTCGCAACGTCTAATGTTAAATTTAAACAAACAGTAGAGTCTTTGCCTCCACTAAATGATACAACAACAGTATCAAATTGGTCAAACGCATTGTTTAACCTTTCGTAAGCTAAATCTATTACTGTTTTATCTAGATTTTCTTTTTTTAATATTTTTCCCATATACAGTCCATAACCAAGCTACTGTTCCTGATGATAAAACTGTAAATACAGCTCCAGCTACTTTGTAGTGCAAACCTCCTCCAAAGTTTCCATAAGCCATTAGAGGTGCGCCAACAAATAGAGCAAGACAGATACCATAGAACATACCTTGTTCAGATAATTTCCCTTTTATAATAGTTAAAACAGTTGGAATAAGAGTTGATGCTCTTAATGTGCCATAAAATAAAAATAAATATAAAATTTTCATATCAGGTATATTAGCAATCAACAAACCAACAATAGCAAGTGATACCATTCCGATCTTTGCATATTGCATTTGTTTACTAATAGAAATTTTATTTCTCATTGCTATATCATGACCTATTAATGATGATACTGCACATAAAGCACTATCCAATGTAGAAACTAATCCACTAATTAACATAAATGCAAATGGAATTAATACCCACGTTGGTAATAACATTTGGGCAGTTATTATATTAATAAGTTGAGGTTTTCCCTCTATCCCTAACCCAGCGGCAACAAAACCTATAAGACCTGTAAATATTGGAACAACACCAAAAACTATTGCTGAACAAATAAATGCTTTCTTAATTTCTTTCTTCTTTGTTGCAAAAGTTCTTTGCCAAAATGATTGGTCGCCAAATGGACCAGCTAACAATCCTATCGTAACTACTATTCCAAATGAATACGCTACCTCTGCGTTAAATGGATTAGAGTATTCTCCTGATATACCCCCTATACCATCCATAACAGTTGACCATCCACCACTTTCAACAACAATCCATGGCACAACAACAACAACAACGATAAGTATAAACCACATCTGCCAGTAGTCTGTTAAAATACTAGCTCTAAGTCCACTTATAAAAGAATATGAAAGAGCTGTCATTGAAAGTATCAATGTAATAAGAAAAAAATCTAAGCCAGTTAAATATGCTATTACTGCACCACCAGCTAACAACTGAACAGCAAACTGACATACTGCTAAACCAGTTAATTCAATTAAATACATATTCTGTACTCTAGTGCTGTATGTATCTTTCATAAAAGATGAAAGAGTAAACCCTTTTGGACATAACTTTCTAATCTTAATCGCAAACCAAGTAAAAATTAAAAGACAAGCTATGTTTGGTACTGTAAACCAAAACAATCCAGCTATACCTTGCGTGTATGCTTTTAAGGTGGCAACAAATAAAGCTGGTGCCCATATCCAAGTTGCTGAAATACTAAATCCACTTTGTAACCAACCTATTTTTCTATCTGCTACTAAATAATCTTCTTTTGTTTTTGATGGCTTTAAATAATAAGTAGCCAATATTATCATTAATATTGCATACCCTAATAATATTACTAATCCCTCTATCTGTGTAAATGCACTATTCATTGTTTCTCTCATCATCTCTAGCAAGGTAAACTAATGCCTCTGCTGTTGTGTTTAATTTGTTTATTTGTTTTTGTAAATCCAAGTAGTTCATGACAACCAACCTTTCCTGAGGTTTCATTGTAAAGTTTAAATTAACCATTGCATCAGAAAAGTGTGGTGCTTCTATTGAAGATAATTCAGAAGCAGTAGTAACTTTGATTTTATCTAATTCTATTTCTAAATTTTGTAGTTCGGCATCTGAATACCCAGTTTGTGTGACTGGAAAGTTATCAATTCTTAATTTGTTTAATTCATCTTTTAATAAACTTACATCCCAAGCACTATCCTGACCTACTTTGTTATCTGCAATACGATAAGCTCTAACTTGATTAGCATTTAGTTCATCAACTATAATGCAAGGCAAATCAGTCATTCCTAATTCTTTAGCGGCCGCATACCTAGTGTGTCCAGTTATAATAATATATTCTCTGTCTAATAATATGGGTTGAGTAAAACCAAAATTTGAAATTGATTCCTTTACTTTAGGTAAACTTAATTCCATATTTCTAGGATTTTCTGCATAAGGTTTAATATCTTTTACTAATACTTTTGTTATTGTTCTCATTTTTGATCTTCTTTTATATTTTTAAAAAATATGTTTAAACTAAATGAACGTCTTTCCCCTTTAACGTCAGGTTTTTTAAACTTACTCCGAAATGGATAAACCTGATGATCGAGCCAATTTGGAAACATATATATATCTCCAACTTTGGGCTTAACTTTCATACTGTTGGGACAATTTAAACCAACCGTTCCATATCTAAAGTCTGTGTACCCTCCAAATGGGTTGTGGTCTTTATCTTCTTCTTTCCAATATTCTTCTATGTCATCAGGAAGTTTTAGAAACCCAAGACAAGATATTTGACAACCAGTATGAAAATGTAAAGGATTAAAATCTCCATCAAAAGAACGCACATACCAACCACTTGCTATACCAACTGTAAATTGTCCTTTGTTTGTTTCAAATGCTTTATCATCAGGGAACAAATATTTTGAACTAACAGCATTCAACCACTTAGAGTGTTTTACTATTAGGTCCTTTGTCATGTGATATTCTTCTTCTACTCTACCAGCTAACTGGTTACTCCAATCAATCTTTTCTTTTTTGTTGTTTCTTATATCATCACAATCTTGGTTCATGTCATTGAGAATTTCTTCAGAAAGCGTAGATTTTAAAATAACTGGACCAAATGGTCTAGAGAATATTACATCCATTTAGCAATCCAATATATCTGTAAGAAAGAAATCAATAGCAACAGCCAAACATACAAAAAATATAAAAACAACTATTAATGTTATTATCATTATTCTGTGTCTATCTAAAAACGAAACGAAATGCAAATATAAATAGACTGACTAGAAAGAGTTGACGGTCGGGCAAACCCACGTCACATATCCCAGTAAGGACCCGTGAATCAAGGGTTATTCGGTCTTTTTAATGGTAGATACCCCTTTTATAAGGGTTTTTGGTGTTATCTGAATCTTATCGAACGTTTCGCTCTATTAAACTCTGATGTGAAGATAGAAGTAATTATTCTTTTTACTAATACCCCCCCTCTCTCGTAGAAGTTTAGTCGTTTCGGATTCGGTACAGTAGGAACGAATGAATATAATAGTTTTCTCTTTTTTCCTTTGCCCTCCATCATCACAAATTTAGACCTACCCCCCTTACTATTTTTCATCACAAATACACCCTCTTTTTGTCCTAGTGCCTTTGGTCTGTAAGCAGTATTTCTTCTGAATCCTAATTTTCTTTTAGTATCTCTTGATGGTACGGCAATAAATTGACCTGAACGTGGTCGTCTAGTGCCTCCCTCTTGATGAGTAACGAGGTAATCTTTACCTGTCACATCAAGAACAGATGATTGTAAACGCCCTCTATAATAATCATTTTTATTAGAGAACTTCATTCTTAATACGCCTCTAGCAAACCTACTTGCATTGGGAGTGGCGAACCCTTGTCTAAATGTATTCTTGATAGCATCTTGTCTGACGTGCTTAGCACAAGTGTTTAATGTTCTACTGGCTACAAAAGGTAATTGTCGTTTAGCAAATTTAGACATCTGCTTTGAGAAGTGTTTAATATTAGATGTTACTTTAACAGACATCATTATTGGCAGCTCTCACATTCCCCAGTGTCATCTATAACAAGACCACCACTTTCATTTGTTTGGTCCTTTGCTTTACTCTTTGCACAATCACAGACACCACACTTACAACCCTCATGGTCTTCTTCTATACAATGACACAAATGTCCACACTTTTTACACAACGTATCATCCATTAGTGATATGTATTGTTTGGTGTTAAGTCTTTTTGTAATTGTACTCTTGTTTCTAGGTCTGCTCTCCACAGTATTGATTGTAAGGTTGCCCAGTCTACTGCTTTTGTAACACTAGCAAAACCCTTTATAGTAATAACAACATCTTTGCTTCTTGTATTAATAGTGGCACTTAATATACCATCATCTATTTTTGCTATTCTGCGACTACTAAATATTTCTCCCGAGGACTTCTTTTGTTTTGGTTCTTGGAGTTTCTTTTTTAATTTCTTCGATTGTCCCTCTAAATTGTTTATCCACTCTAAAATTCTTTGCTTCATCATAAGTTAACTCTCTATCAGTTTCTTGTAAAAGATTACAGTCCACACCCCAAATCTTTATTTTATAAAATAACTTATTCATAATTAAATTGAGGGGCATAGAAAATGAAGTATAAAACTATACCCCTCATGAGTAAAAAATGACTAAAGACGGAGGTTAATCCCTTTAAATCATTATCTATTATCTATATCTATAATAAAATTATTTGTCTAGTTCTATAACAGCATTTTTTTTAAAACGATGTATTTTATATTTTTTATTGTCTTTAGTAAATTCTTCGTAATCCCCAAATGTCCCTTTATGATTATAACCTAACTTTTGCATTCTACTTATAAGGGTCGGTGTATCTTTGGTTTCCTTAACTTCATCATCTAACCAACATTCCTGATTTAACCACGTTGCTGGGTGTTTGGTAAATTCTTTGTTTAATTGATGATGTTTTATATATCTATTAGTTAATTCTTCTATGGTTAATTCAAATTTTGATTTTTTAAATGATTTAAATGCTTTGCCTTTACCTTTCCTCATGTTGTTTGGTATGCTAGACCAAAATAATTCAAATTGTGTAGAGTATATACTTATTGTATTTACTTCTTTACTTATATTAGTGTCGGTTTTCGTTTGTCGCTGTACTCGTTGCTGTGTCGGTTGTTCAACAAAAAACTGGTATTTATCATAGTTAGCAATACTTATTTTTGTTATTCCTGTGTCGGTTACTGTACCCACCATCTTACCTCTTGTGAGTCGGTCTAAAAAGCGTCTTACCCTACTATTTGACCACTTAAACTTTGTAGCTAAAAAACGAATACTTGCCACATAGTCGCCTCTTTTGACTTCTGTAACTATATTTGTATTAGGAATCCTAATTGTGTCGGTTTTATAACTAGCGCCACAAATTAGCCATATCCACCCCTCCCTTTCAGTATATGGTTCTTCCTTGAACATATTATGATTAAATACTGACCTACCGATTTTTACATAACCAGCCATTAAACCTCCTACAATTTATTACTAGATATTACCTTTTCTCCTACTTGCTTCTAATGTTCTAAATAAATCAATAACAATTAATTCATGTTTTCTCATATTGTCTAATTTGAGAAACTTCTCTAAAGTGTCTTTTTGTTCATTGATGTGTTGTAGATTTTCTTCACTAGCATACCATTTTTGTTCTCTAATTCCGAAACTTAAATTATCAGAACATTTTTGAGTTATAAAAATGCCCTTTTTGTGTTTTCTTTGCCAGTCTAACCAATCTACTTGTACCTTTAGCTTAGCATGTTCTTCATCACTTTCTGCTCTTTTAACTAATGCAGTTTCTACTCTTTTTGTGTCTATCATTTTTTCTCCTTATTCTTAAATCCCCAATTATATTTATAGATTAAAAAACCTACTTTAATTTTAGGAATGTTTAATGTATGAGATATTCGTTTTACCATAAATCCTGATAAACTATTTATGCCTTTCTCATATTTCTGTATCTGTTGAAACGTTACGTTTACTGCGTTGCCCACTTGTGATTGTGTTAATCCTAATTGTCCTCTCCTTTTTTTTAATTTACGACCTATGATTTTTTTAGTGTTGATTTCATAAGTTGATTTATACTTTTTATTCGCCATCTTTACCTCCTATAAATATTGCAAATACTCTATCTAATAATGTTGATAAAATAGTAGAGTTTTTTTTTAACCTAGAATGAAATGCTTGAATAGATTTGCTTTTAATCATTCTCACATCAGATACCTCCATATTAGCAAAATCACAAACTATCATATGGTAATCAGACTTAAACCAATCATCTGCCTCTTGCATAATATGTTTTTTTTTCTTTGGTTTATTAAGAATTTTACTATCTTCGAAAATACCACAGCAATCCAAAATTGCTCTTTTGATAACTGCTCTCCATAAACGTACTTCCGAATGTAAATCTTTATTAAACAACACTTAATATCCATACTAACCTCCAAATAATTCATTTTGCCTCACATCTTTTGGTATCCACATAATGTCAAAAAGTTTATATGGTTTACCGTCAATTTTAGATATAACTTCTAGTGATGGTTTATGCAACAGTAACGAGAGTGTTTCAGAATTAATAGGCATTTTACCTTTAGAGTTTCCTCGTATTTTTAATTCAACACAAAGTCCTCCATTAGTAATTCCTAAATTTATCCAGTTCTCTCTTAAACTGACACATCCTTGCCAAAGTTTCTTAACTTTACAATCTAACATTATGTTATCCTCCAATTATCTGTAATGAAGCAAGTACCATAAACATCAAGAACAAACTGATTAGTTTCAAATATTCTGCCTGTTACTTTATCTGCACCATTTATCTCTCTTGCGATTTGTGTACCAAGTTTATTTACTGGTTTAGTAAATTGACCCTCCTCATTAATAACCATTTCTGTGCAATTAACTGCGTCAGGTAAAAGACTTATTAACTTCGGTAACTGTACAGGATAAATTTCAATTAAACCCTCTACGAGTTCTTGCATATCTTTAAGTAATAATGGTTTAGCAATAGGTTTACTTTCTATTTTATTAACTATCTCTTTTTTATTACTATCGCCTACTGACACTTCATAACAATGAATAATATGTACTTGTTTATCTATTCCAATCATATTCCCCATACCTCCTTTCTTGCTTTAATTTCATCCTTACCCCAATAAAAGCCATCAACATTGGGAACAATAAGAGTTTTTAATTCTTCTTGATCGAATCTTTCTAACATTAAGTTCATCG
>Ga0209501_10003168_pt1 | contig 16724 bp, 16 predicted proteins | sample ArcticOcean_MG_C_4_FD_187434 | JGI IMG/M metagenome (GOLD analysis project Ga0209501, IMG submission 187434) | Marine microbial communities from western Arctic Ocean - ArcticOcean_MG_CB4_134 (SPAdes) (version 2) | ecosystem: Environmental > Aquatic > Marine > Oceanic | place: Arctic Ocean...
GCGGCCCCTCTTCTTTAGGTTCATATTAGCCAGAAACTTTACCCTCTGGGTAGACCCAAACCTCGTCCGGCAATGATGTTTCGCTGGACCTCTGAGGTGCCGGCGGCGATGGTGCCGGCGAAGGCGTTCATCCAATGTTCTTGGACTCGTCCCTTGAGCGGCGCCCATTTGTCGTCGCGAACCAACGTCCCGAATTGACCTAGGATGTCCAATGAGGCGTCTGTCACTCGTTGCACCGTCTCGCTACCAAAGACCTTGCTCATGGATGCTTCTTTGGTGGGGATTAGGTCTTGGGACTGCATGTACGCCACGTTGTAGGCCATCAACCGGGCGACTTCACAGTCTATGTACCGGTCGGCCATCAGAGCGCGTACCCAGGGAATCTCAATCAGGGACTGTCCGTTGCGCTTGGTCTCCGTCGCGAACTCTTTGACATCGTCCAGCATCCGCCGGGCGGCTGCTGAGTAGTCGATACCCGAGCGTTCAAAGTCCAGGAGTGTGACGGCCACGTACCAACCGCGGTCTTCGTCTCCCACTACGTTGGCCCTTGGCACACGAACATCGTCAAAGGTCACCTGGTTGAACTCATGTCCGCCAGCCATGTTGATTATGGGGCGAACGGTCACTCCAGGACTCTTCATGTCCACCAGCACAAAGCTGATTCCGCGGTGTTTCGGGGCGTCTGGGTCGGTGCGAGTCAGCAGCATGATCCAGTCGGCGCGGTGGGCCATCGTGGTCCAGACCTTGCCGCCGTTAATCACTAAATCGTCACCGTCTCGTACGGCGCGTGTGCTGAGGGAGGCCAGGTCAGAACCGGATTCCGGCTCACTGTAGCCCTGGCACCATTGAATCTCACCCTTGGCAACCGAAGGTAGGTGAGCCTTTTTCTGTTCTTCAGACCCATGAATCATCAGAGTGGGCCCAAGCATGCGAACACCGAATATGTCGCGCCCTGGTGCCCTCATGTAGGCAATCTCTTCGTTGTAGATGGCAGACTTCACCGGAGATGCGTTCTGGCCGCCGTATTCCTCCGGCCAGTGCATGGTCAGCCAGCCCTTATCGGCCATCTTTTTACGGACGGCAACATTCAAGTCCCAATCGTCTTCTTCCGGGTAACGACCAGCTCCTTCCCACGTTTCAGGAAGTTCTGTCTTCATGAACGCTCTAAGTTCCGTTCGGAACTGCTCGTCCTCTTCTGTGAACTTGAACTCCACAGCGATTCTCCTACCGGAATCCCTTGGGGGACTCGAATTTCAGACTAGATGTTAGCTTTGGCTTAGCTTACGGATTAACTTCCGACTGCGACACAGGTGACGGTGCGGACAACGCCAGGCACGGTGTGGATGTGGCCGGTGACCAAATCACCGACTATGGACATATCTTCTCCGGATACGACTGCGATGATGTCGTAGGGGCCGGTGACCACGTCCACCGTGGTGATGCCCGGTAGATTGCCCAAGGTGTCGGCCACGTCTCGCGTCTTACCGACGGCAGTTTCAATCAATAGATAGGCTTTGGTCGCCATAATTCCCTCTCTTAGGTCTTGCCAGGTGCGAGGTCTGCCACGCGCCTGGCTCGCCAGGTGCTGGAGGCCATTTTACGGTGCGCCTTCTCACGGTGTCAATTTAGGCTGGGCGTGGATATAGCTAGACAAAACCCGTCTATAATAAATACCTATGCCTGAGAGAATGGAACTATTAAAAACCGGTGCGTCCAAATTGGGCGTTACCCTTTCTGAACATCAACTAGACCAGTTTGAAACCTACTTTCATGAGCTGGAAGACTGGAATAAACGGGCGAATCTGACGGCGATCATCGAGTATGAAGCGGTTCAGGTGAAGCATTTTGTCGACTCTTTGACGGTGTGTCTGACGGCGGGTGAAATCCTGACTGCATCGGACCAAGTTCCGACGCGCATCATGGATGTGGGGGCCGGAGCGGGGCTACCGGGTCTGGCGCTGAAGATAGCCTTTCCCGAGATCGAGCTGGCGCTGGTGGAGTCGGTGGCGAAGAAGACCGCATTCATGCGGCACATAGTGGACACCCTTGGTTTCACGGACGTTGCTGTCTACACTGGCCGTGCGGAGGAACTGGCACGAGGACAAGACCTGCGAGACGGGTTTGATCTGGTGGTGGTGAGGGCCTTGGCTAAATTGCCCTTGCTGCTGGAGTTTGGACTGCCCTTCTGCAAACCAGGTGGTAGCCTGGTAGCCCTGAAACACGGTGGCGACGGAACGGAACAAGACGAAGCTGCCAATGCTCTGTCAGAGTTAAACGGATTCATAGAAAGGGTATCGACTGTTCTAGTCGAAGGGCTGACCGATGACCGTGTGGTCATATCGGTTAAGAAAACGGCACCTACTCCAAATAGATACCCAAGGACGATCGGGATTCCGGGTAAGCGTCCGTTGTAGGCAAATGATTATCGCAAGGAAAAATGACCGCCATCTGGCGGTCATTTTTCCTTGCGATAATTTAAGACGCTTTAGTCGGCCTGCAATGCTCTGCTTTTAGCGTTGCTGCTGCCTGATCTACAGGTGGCATCTGGGAATGGCCCAGTGTTGCCGTCGAAAGTTAGGCCAGCGGCGGTGATGCTGTCCACGTCAGTGGAGTAGCACCCATCTTGGGCGTTGCGTAGCTTGAAAGCAACCGAGCCGTCGGCTTCAGTTGTCGCAGACCCGGCCCACGGACCCACCGGGGGTAACGCTATGCAGCGTAATCGACACGTCCGCGCCTTCGACAGCAACGTCCAGGTCATCGGTCACGTCTATATCTACCCGTAAGTCCTTATCTACGCCTTTGCCACCGGAGAAGTTGTGACTGATGGTATCTACGCCAACCTCAGTCCCGGCGGCGGCGGTGCGGCAGTTACGGTCAGTGTTATTGAGTTACTACCTAGAGAAATAGACGCTCCAAGACTAATTTACCCCGGTTATCGTCGTAGTGGGTGTGAGGCGGGTGTAAAGGCGTACAGATTTTCTAATCTACTGAAGATATTTATGGTAATTTGGGCTTCTTAGATCAAGATAACTGTTCTGATTTATGTAAATCACGCTCGGCATTGCGAGGGTTCGCTTCCGCCTTTATGATTTACGGGATTCGCTTAGCCTGGTGACCCGGACTGACGAATCAAATATTAAAGTTATTTCGAGGGGGCTTTTATGTCCGTGATGGTCACCGGCGGTACTGGATTCATTGGCAATCGGATCATCCGCAAACTATTGGAACGGGGTGAAGAGGTTGTCTGTTTCGACCTGGCGCCACCCCGGGCAACGCTGGAGCCCTATCTGGACAGAATCAATATGTACCGGGGTGACGTGACCCAACTGCCCCACATCTTGGAGGCCATCAACACCCACGGCGTAACCCGGATCATCCATATGGCGGCGCTTTTGCCCCCAGACACAGAAGACCGGCACCACTACGCCATGCAGGTGAACATTGGTGGTACCAATAATGTTTTTGAAGCCGCTCGATGGACCGGTGTGGAACGGGTGGTCTATGCCAGCTCTATCGCTGTTTATGGCGTTCAGGAGACCTTTGGCGATCGCCCAATCAACGAAGACGACTTGAATGACCCAATCAACGTCTACGGCATGACCAAGTCCGTGAACGATTATTCAGCCAAGCAGTACATCAACAAACACGGTCTGGACCTGCGTGCGGTGCGTATTTGCACGGTGTTTGGCCATGGCAGAGTCACCGGCGCTACCGGGATGATTGGTGGACTTCTGATGTCACTGCCAGCAATCGGGAAGCCTGTTAGCATGCCGTTCCACCAGGACGAGCAATCTCCTATGATTCATGCCGAAGACGCTGCTGAGATCTTTGTGCGGGTTGCCCTGGCTGAGAAACTGAACCACTCGATTTATATATCCGGCGGCACCATGTGCTCGATTAAAGACATGGCCGATATCGTAAAGGAATTTATTCCCGACGCTGACATAACGACTGGCGATCAGGTGGTTCCCCACGTCTACAACCTAGACAGTAGCCGGATGCTGGCCGACCTGGGGTACGAGATCGCGCCCCTGCGGCAGCGGATCTTGGACCACATCAACGATGCCCGCACCGAGGCTGGCCTGGATACCATCAGCGGATAACGCGGCGATTAATAGGGCGCGAGCTAGCTGTAGCCTGGATTGGGTTATAATGGGCCTTAATCGTGAAAAACCAGAGAGAGAAGCTATGAGTATTGCCATCGGTTACATGCCAGGTGCCTTCGGAGAAGGTGGATCGGACCACGATTATCTCCGGAAGTTAGTGGAAGTTGGCGATAAGTACGACTACGACTCTCTCTGGCTGAGTGACCGGATTGTGGGCGAGAAATTCAGCCTGGAACCCATGATGGCCTGCTCGATGGTCCTGGCCTACTCGGACCGATTGAAAGTAGGTACTAGTGTGTTGGCCATGCCTCTGCGCAACCCGGTGGTTCTTGCCAAACAGATTGCCACTCTGGACTACCTTTCCCAGGGACGGTTCTTCCCGGCAGTGGGATTAGGACAAGAAGAGCCAGAGGAGTACGAGGCCTGCGGTGTCTCCAAGGAGCGCCGTGGCCCCCGCACAGATGAGGGCATCGCGCTGATGCGCAGACTGTGGCAGGAAGAAGACGTGACCCACGAAGGTGAGTTCTTTAGCTGTCACAACGTTACTGTGACTCCAAAACCCTATCTGCAGCCTTCCACCCCAGTTTGGATCGGCGGACGCTCTCCTGCGGCTGCCAGACGCGTTGGGCGGGTTGGTGATGGCTGGCTGGTGTCCAGTGCCACCCCTGAGGAAGTGAAAGAGGGTTGCGGTATCCTTTTTGAGACCGCCAATGAATTCAACCGCGAGATCGAAGACGACCACGTTGGTGTCCTGATGGGCTACTACATTTCCGATGATGTTGCTGATGCCACGGAGAAGGCCGGTCGTTTTGTCACTCGCCATCGGCCAGACGCCCATTTCACCGAGTTCACAGCGGTGGGCCCGGTGGAGAAGGTGGCGGAGTACGTACAGAGCTACATCGATGCAGGTGGTTCCAAATTTGTGATGCGGCCCATGTGTCCCGCAGACGAGTCCATGGAGCAGCTCCAAATCCTGGGTGAAGAATTGCTCCCCCAGTTCCATTAGAGCGGGTAGTTCTATAGGTCGGTTCAACCACAACCTAACAATTTCTAATAGAAGCAAAGAAGCGCCCCTGTTTTCAGGGGCGCTTCTTTTATTTCGGATACTGCGGGCAGAGACCATTAATTTTTGGTGTCTAAACCAAAGGTTGCTTGGATAATGGCTCGTTATAGTTAGGCTTGGCCCGTCCGTTGCAGCCACTACCACAGCTATGAAAACGTCTAAATTCTATATGTATATCTCGGTAACGCTTTTTGGTCTGTTGGGTGCGGTTGCGGGAGGGTTCATCGCGGCCGCTCGTTGTGAAGTAGGCCTGGAATGCCTCGGCGCTGCTATATTGGGCGTCGGCTTGGGGGCGATTCTGGTGGAATCGGTGGCCACGTCTATGGCTGCGCACAAAGCGAATCGTAAGCGGGGCAATTTACCAAAGACCTTTATTACCACCATCTTGCTGGCATTGCCCATACCGTTCACGTTGCTGCTACCGCGCCTACTGTAGTTCTGACAGTGCCGTTGTTTCTGTTTCGGGTTTGGGCCTGTGTGAAGGTGCAGCTAGCTACTGGAAAGAGAAAAAGGGTACCGAGAAAATAAAGAACCCCGGTCATACGACCGGGGTTCTTTATTTTATGACTTAGTGTCGACCTGCAGAGCTACCACGGGGTTTCCCGGGTTTGGCCGGTCGGGGATGGAATGACGGGACACCAGGCTTCTGGGATCGTCGGCGGCCGTTTGGCGCACTAGGCGGGCCGCTTCTACCCAAGACTTGTCCAGACTTTCTGCGGTTCTCAATCTCAGTGCTGGGAGTCCGGCCCAGAATTTGGCCACTACTCCTGCCGCTTGGCTGAGTGGGACCGCGACCGTCGGGTGGCGACGTTCTGTAGGTGCCGCTCACTGGTTGTGAAGAGCGATTCCCTCGGTTTCCATCGAAGTTGCCGCCTCTGGAAGATGAACCGGTTGGTTGCTCGGAACGTCTGCCGTTATTACTGTTGCCGTTTGATGAACCCCCGTTGGACGAGCCCCCGTTGGACTGACCACGATTGTAAGAGTTGCCGTTGGACGAACCCCCGTTGGACTGGCCACGGTTATAAGAGTTGTCGTTGGACGAACCGCCGTTGGATGGCCCCCGGTTGTAGGAACTTCCGTTGGACGAACCGCCATTGGACTGACCACGATTATAGGAGTTGCCGTCTGACGATCCACCATTGGATGAACGTCCGTTGCTGGAACCCCCGTCGAATAAATTGCTGTTGGACGGCCCGTTATTCGAGCTGGCCCTTGCGCCAGCGCCAACCGGTTTGCTGGAACGATTCTCAGATGGCCCGTCAGTCCAGCGGCCTGCGGTTGATGGGTGATCTTCTCGGCGTCCGTACTCAGAGGAGCCGGCTTTCCAGGCGCCGGGTTTACGGCGGTTCTGGCCACTTGGACGTTGGTCTCTAGTGCCTTGGCCGGCGCGGCCACCGTTGCTCCGGCCACCGTTGGCGCGGGGTAGACCCATTCTGTCTTCGCGGAACTGCTCTTCAGGAGTGAAGTTACCGTAGTCGAACCCTTCCAAGCGTCGTCGCTCGATCTTGATGCCCAGTTCACGTTCCACATGGCGGACCATGGAGGCATCTTCTGAAGCGGCAAAGGTGAAAGCTTCTCCGGTTTGTTCGGCCCTACCTGTGCGTCCGATGCGGTGGGTATAGGTATCGGTGGTGTTTGGGAAGTCGAAGTTGATTACGTGGGAGACTTGCGGAACATCGATACCGTGGGCGGCGATGTCAGTTGCCACTAGAATGTCGAACTTGCCGTGGCGGAACCCGTCCATAGCTTGGTTTCGGGCATTCTGAGACATGTTGCCCTGTAGTGCGCCGACGCGGAACCTGTTCTTCGCAAGTTCCAAAGCCAGACTGCGGGCGCGGTGCTTGGTGCGCGTGAATACCAATGCACGGCCGGTGGGGGTCTGCTGCAATAAGGCCAGCAACAAGTCTTTCTTGAGTTTATCCGGGACTGGATAGATGGAATGGGAGACGGTTTCAGCCGGCGCACTGGCACCGATCTGGATCGACTCCGGGTCTTTCAGGATCTTTACGGCCAGGGCTCGAATCTCCTTCGGCATGGTGGCCGAGAAGAATAGAGTCTGTCGCTTGGGTGGCACGTGGTTCAATATTCGCTGAACGTCGGGCAGGAATCCCATGTCACACATGGTGTCTGCTTCGTCCAGCACCAATATCTCAACGTTGGTGAGGTCAATGTCCTTGTGGCTAACGTGGTCCAACAACCGTCCGGGGCAGGCGACAACGATCTGCGCGCCGCGCCGAATCTTGGCGATTTGAGGACCTTTGGCAACGCCACCGTAAACGGATACGGCTTTTATGCGTAGGTGTTTGCCTAGTAGGTTGAACGCGTCGTTAATCTGTTCGGCCAGTTCACGGGTTGGGGCAAGTACCAGATAGCGGACTCCCCGTTTGGGGGGAGTGCTGGCGAGGTGGTGCAGGATTGGCAGGACGAACGCGGCAGTCTTGCCGGTGCCTGTTTGGGCCAAACCCAATAGGTCGCGCCCTTCTAACGCAACCGGGATGGCCTGTTCCTGAATGGGGGTGGGGGTGTCGTATCCCATGGATATAACACCGGACAGCACCTGAGGATGAAGGGAGAATTCTTTGAAACTCACTGAGAGGGTCTACTCCTTGACTGTTTTACCGAGCCAAGTCACACTCTCAGGCCCAAGGTTACGGTCAACAAAATATCGCGGGGTTACCGCGAGTTGCGACCACGAATCCATTGGGAATCTGTAGGGAAACCGTTACGAATTTAGTCGCTGCAAAGACAAGTATAACAGTTTGTCGGCGTAATTGGCTCACCCAATACGTCCGCTAAAGGGCCGTTTTGGGAAATTGACCCTGTGGAGAGCGAGCTTTGGAGGCCATAGAGTGTTAATATCATCTTCGGCGACAACACTCCCCCGGAGGCAAACCATTGGCATATTATATGTACGTGTCCGTTCAAGAAGAAGACCGAATTGCGATCTTCAGCATGACCCCGAAGACTGGCAAGCTGAAGCATCTGGGAGATGCTGCATTAAAGGGCAGACCCGCCCCCATGGCAATGGACCCAGAGCACAAATACCTGTTTGCCGGACGCCGTAAGGCTGACGACTACGGGATGACCAGTTTCAATATTGACCGCAAGAACGGCGGTCTTACGGCCATCGGCTCCATCCCTCTTAAGGGCGACCCGGTGCATATCTCCACCGATAAGACGGGCAAGTTCCTGTTATCGGCTTATTACTACCAGAAGACCGCTGCCGTACATAGCATTGGCGATGATGGCGCAATTGCAGACCCACCCGTGGTCTGGCAGGAGACCGACATCGGCGCACACTATATCCAGACCGACCACGCCAATAAATTCGCCTTTGTGCCCCACATTGCCCGGGGTTCTATGGACGGCGCAAACGCCATCTTCCAGTTCATGTTTGACGAGGAGTCTGGAAGCCTAACGCCGCTCTCCCCGACCCGAGTCAACAACCGGGAACTGGAAGGCCCCCGCCACCTGAGTTTCCACCCGACTAAGGACATTGTCTACGCGTCCAACGAGCAGGGAAACAGCGTGACGGTCTACGCCTACGACACGGCCAAAGGCAACTTGCATCCGCTACAGACTGAATCGACTCTGCCCAAGGGGTACGACGGCAAGAACTCCTGTTCCCAGATTCAAGTGACGCCGGACGGCAATTTCCTGTATGCGCCTAACCGGGGCCATAACAGCATTGCCGGCTTCAAGATTAACCCGGACAACGGGTATATCTCGCCCATTGGCCAGACTTCCACGGAAGCCGTCCCACGGGCGTTCACAGTGGATCCGCAAGGAAGTTTTCTCTACGCGGCTGGCTTGGAGACCGGGAAGTTGGCCTCCTACAAGATCGGCCAAGAGACCGGTGCATTGGAAGCCGGTGACGTATATGACATCGGCAAAGGCCCCATGTGGGTCATGATGGCTGAGTTTTAGCTAAAACTCGTCTTAACAGCGCAAAACAAAAGTCCGTCCTTCCACGATATAAAATTCGAAAAGGACGGACTTTTTTACATTTGGGCTAATGTTTACGGCGTCAACCAGATTCGCAGCACACCGTCTTCTCTCCCCGCACCAATCGTAATCCTGCCGGCTGAATCCACCGCCGCCAAGTTTGTTGCTGCTTTCCCGCCCACCGGGGTTTCCCAGGCGTTTTCAATGCCATCTTCGGTGCGCCGTAGGGCCATCAATTAAGTAAAAGGATGTCGGAAGCATCGTGGCGGTGGCTGACGCGGCACAGCCGGACAGAGACAGCACAAGCGCGGTGATCAAAGGCAGAAAGGGTAATAGACGTTTCGCGCTACTTAATTTGCGAAACGATACGTTTACGAGCTTGCATGACCAGATTCAACAAAGTAGATCAGAAGTTGTTACCGATGTCGCTCTGCAACTGGTACGAGCTTAGAGAGACAATACCGGCCACGGTGCCAACCCCGGCGCCCAACGCGGCCCCCTCAGCGGCGAACTGAGGGATGATGGCGGTGATGATGGCTCCGGCAGCGCCTCCTCCGACGATTGCGATGACCAATCCCACTAGTAGCTGTACCACGGCGTTCAGCTTCAGCCAACGGGCTAGGGTTGAAGCGCCGATGGGCGCTCCTGATCCGGCGATGCCGCCGATCACCGCAGGGATGATGGACACGATCGACGCAACCATCGGAGAGCCGGGGTCAAAGCTGATTAAAGTGGAATCGCCGTAGATATCAATGGCGTGAACCAGCGCTGCTCCAATCTGTGCTGAATGGGTCAGACCAAATAGGATGCCGATGCTGACGCCCATCAACGCGGCCGAGATGATCCCCGTTCTGACGGCATGGTCAAGGTGCTGCGTTTCTAGGCGCTGCGTTTCGTTACTGTTTGGGTTCAACTCTACAGTCTCAGCTGGTATCTTCCTGGTTATTGCCCCGGTGATTATAGCGGTTGTAGAAATGGCTCCAAGAGCTTGGGTATTGTCTGATCGGGTTCATATTGTCGTCAAACAAAATCTAAGTAAAGATTTTAGGTATCAATATATATCAGTAAATATAAACGAATCGTAGTTATTTTCTGAAACATAGCTGCATTTATCGTAATAAAGATTGACATCACGAAAAGGGATAACTTATATTCGGTGCCTCTTCACGTATCTGAAGGACTAGGCGGGGTATGACTAGGCTTCATTGTTTGTGAGCAGAGGAAAAATCGGAGGAGGCAACCAGATGATTAAGTTGGGGAAGTTCACATTTCCAATCCTGATTGGCATCTTATTGCTAATCATGGCGGCGTGTGGCGGGGACGACGATAGTGTGACCACTAACCAGGATAGCGGCGGTAGCAGCGACCTGGTCTCTGAAGGTCTCAGTTTCAAGTTCCAGTATGCTTGTATCAATAGAACCCTTAACCCGTGCGAGTTGCTAGCGGCTCCAGGTGGGTTTGTGGAAAGGATCAGAGAGCGAACAAATGGACAGGTTGATATCCAAATATCTTCCTTCCCTGAGTTGGGTCTTGGTGGTCCGGACACCCTTAGGTTGATTCAAGACGGTACTTTGGGAATGGCCGAGATCTATAGTGGTTACGTTGGTGGAGACTATCCCTCAATTGATGCCGCTAACCTTTGGGGCCTGATCCCGGACAATGAAGTAAACCTGAAGATCATTGACGCCGTGCATGACCCGGTGGTCAAGGACATGCTAGATAAGTTTGGCGCGGTGGTGATCGGGGAAAGTTATTACCCGAACAACTACTACTATGCCAAAAGGCCTCTGCGGACAGTGGAGGATTTCGAAGGTATGAAAACTCGTAGTCACAGCACCGTGCTCGCTGACCTGATTAACGGCATGGGTGCAGATGCCCAATTCATGGCCTTCTCTGAGGTCTACACCGGACTGGAGAGGGGCATTTTGGATGCGGCAGTGACCTGCGGCGTATGCGGCGCTGGCTTGCGCTGGTACGAGGTTACTGATTACCTAGTTGGCCCGATTGTGGCCCTGGCTGTCACATACATTTCGGTGAATGAGGCCCGCTGGAACGAGATTCCCGCAGACCTCCAAAAGATCGTCCTTGAAGAGACCCAAAAACATTCCGACTTGAACCGAAAGTTGGTCGTGAATGAATGGGTTACAGAGGGGGTCGACGAAAACGTGGCCGGCGGTATGGAATATATCGAGTTCACACCTGAGATCAAAGCCGCCCTCAAGAAGGCTTCGATGGAGCAGGTTGTACCAAACTGGGTGGAGCGGGTCGGAGGAGCTGATGCTCCTGCAGTACAGATGTATAACCAGTACGTTGCTCCACTCATAGGTGTCAGTATTGACGCCAACGGACAGGCAGTGCTGGACTAAAGACACGGAATAAAATAGCGCAACAAAAACCAATTCTCGGGTGGCGTTGCGCTTCCTCTGTCTCCTTTCTAGAGGTGGTACAGCTAAGGTTTGAGATAGCCTTTGGGGCGTCTCTGCTGGGTTTGTTTTTCAAATCCGGTAGGGACGTTTTTTGTGAAAATTTGGGTCATCCGACATTCGGCTTAAACCATCGGGTTGGTTTAAGCCACTGCAACAGCTTCAGAATAGTTCTCTTCAACAGATAGGTTTCTCCACCACATCTCAGACATACGGCCATTTTGGATCAGGAATTTTCGGCTGCAGAGGCAGCAACTCCATCCGCTGTAAGACAGAGCCAGGTATCCGCCGCATTCAAAACAATTATGCAAATTTCCAGCCATGACATTTACCCTTTTTGCAATGTCGAAACGGCTTGTTCGCGGTTTCGTCGGTCAATCTCAGTCATCGCATTTACAATTAAACGCTGGCTGAAAGTTAACAAACATGACGTTTCCCACCGGGTTAACGTGAGGCAAGTCACAGAGCATAAGAAAGTGGTTTGGGGCAGGCGCAGGTATATGTAGCGGGGATTGTGTGGTGTTTTTGCAGGCCGGAGAAAGGGCCAGAGAAAGCGCATGAAGTCCAAGGTTATTCGCCGATTTTCTGCCGGCGAATAACCCGGACAAACCGCAATCAGTTAGCCCATGGGGTTGGCGTCTGGGAGGCCCAACATGAACTGGCCGTGGTTCTCGTAAGCACGGTCGCTGACCATGTTGTGCTGGGCGGCGCCGTGGACGTCGCGCAGGCACTTCTGCAGGACGTGGGAGGTGAACATGGCAGACCCGCCGCCAAAGCGGAACGCCTGGGAAACGATGTCTGAGGCCTCTTCAGTACTGTAGGTGCTGGATGCCCTAAGCCTGACCTGGAGTTCAGGTGGCGGTGTGATTCCCACGGTAACCAGTTCCCAAGCCTCTTCCAGCACTTCCATACATAGCGACTTTGCAGCCCGCAGACGGGTATCAGACTCTCCCAGGAACCTTTGGAACGATCCTCGGTCGGCAATCAGAGCCTCAGTGCCGCGGTAGCCTCGTTTCTTGTTCTTGGCTAACTCTGTGACTTCATCTAAGGCACGGCGTGCGATACCTAGCACCACGCCGCAGTGGCCGGTGGTCTGCATCCCCGGACGACCCAACAGAAAGTTTGGTCCGCCGCGGAGGGGCTTGGACTCGCCCCCGCCCCAGGTGAACCGCTGGGGCACAAAGACATTGTCCAACGAGAAGTCACAGCTGCCGGTTCCCCGGAGCCCCACAACGTCCCAGTTGTCGTGGATTGTGGCATCAGACGTGGGCACCACCACTCGGATCTGTACGGGCGCGGATTTGCCGTCCACGGCCATGGCGCCCATGGCCAGGTAGTGGGAATGGCGGATGCCGCTGGCAAAACCCCAGCGTCCGGTAACTCGGTAGCCGCCTTCAACGGGAGTTGCTTCTCCAGAAGGAGCGGCTGCCCCGGCTGCTCTGGGGAACTTGCCGTCGATGAAAATTTCTTTGATGGCCTCGTCACCAAGGAAGGCGGCCATCCCGGACAGTGTTCCGGAGCCAATCATGATGCTCCATCCGGCGGCAGGGTCGATACGACTGGCAGCTTCCACCACTTCCAACTGAATCATAGCGTCGGCTTCAGCGCCGCCTAGGACGCGGGCCGACTTGTAAGCGAAGAGTCCGGCTTCGTGGATGGCGTCTACAGTGGCTTGGGGCAGAGTGCCAATCTCTTCAGCCTCGGCCGAACCGGCCTCGATAACGCCGCGTAGGCTTTCTACGGCGTCGAGCAAAGCTTGGCGTTTGGCTTCTCGTTCCACTGGGAAGATGGCTGCAGGTAATGCGAGTGTCATTTAAGGCCTCCTGATGGGCGGGTTTTGGCCCGCGACCGTCTGGTGTCGAATGCATAGTGATGGCGGAAGAATATCAGGTTTCCCGCACCCTTATCCACCATCGCGCCTATGTAGCACGGGAAAAAAGTTTGTTGCCGGTGTTCCTCTGTCAATGAACTGAACAAAAAAAGACCCCGGATAATTCGGAGTCTTTCTTATGATTCATATTTAGCTGGTATGTCTTAATCACCCACCTCGAGTCTTTGACTTCGAGTGAAGTGCAACCGCTCAAATGAGGCAGCGGGACACATACCAGGGATTATCTTTTCAGATGTTTGCGTGTTTGCGGAGAACCCGCGTGGGTGGGTAAAAGAATGCCTACTTGCGGATGAGCATCTTGGGTAGAACAACCCACATGGTGAAGAGTCCAACAAATGCTCCGGCGGCTAGTAGTGCAATCATTTAAGTTCCTTTCTCTGCGTTCGTGTAAGTCTAGATTAACTACCACTTGTTACAAACAATCGTCGGTTATGTTAAATCTTTGTTACATCTTGGAAGGGGTTAGGGGAAGGCATAGAGGGGGCGGTGGCAGTTAATACGGAGGAGTTAAGAGTGGGCCGTGCGGGGGGGCGAACCCGCCCCGGATTAAAAGTCTGGTATAGATCTGTTCACCAACGTCCACTGACGTCCATCTGGCCTTGATCCTTTCATGCACATTTCCACAGGTGTGTTTCTCGTCTCATAGTTGTGCACCGGTGTGGCTGTCAATTGCCAGTACCACCTAGTTACTGGGAGTTGGTCGGCAAAATGTCGACAAACTCTCAATCGTTCAACTGGCTATTGAGCAAGAGCTTCTGCTTTGAACTGGTGAACACCATCACGTAGCTCTATCTGATACCACGACTCCCTAATACTCTCGATTTCAGGACTGCTACTGTCGAATACCAATTCTCGGGCACAATCATGGAATAGGCTGCCATCCAAAATGGATTCCTCGTCTAGCATCCCTTTTTCTATCATCAATCTAAGAGCCGCGGCCCCCGTCTTATCCGATTCTCCTCCGTCTAACAAACCGGGACCATTACGGTCATAGGATTCCAAGGCCATTTCAAGAATTTTACTATGTGCCTCAGTTGACCCATTGATTTCCTCTACCAATGAGGTTGAGAAATAATGAGCTGCACCCTCCACCATCCATCTAGTATTGGCATTGGTTAGTTCTGAGTGCCTTCGACAGATTCCTTCATACTCTAAGTCCTGTTGGAACGCATGATAATGTTCATGAATTAATAAGTTTTGAAACTCTGTCAAAGGCTCGTCATTGCGCATATGTTCTGTAATTCCCATAGCGACGATTCGCGTATCAGAACACATAGCCTGCATAGTAGATGCATCCGCACCACCCTCTAGCCATTGCCTGTACTCTTCTAAATGTTCATCTCTGATATCACGATGACGTTCGCCTGCTAAACACGGTCTGGTTTTAAACCACGCTTCAACCGAACTAAGAATAGTTTCGATTTCATTTTGACTTAGCATCATCTCGTGTTGATTGAAGTGTCTTCCAGCAGGTTGTTCTGGAATTTTTATTTTTCCAACTGGGTATATGAAAGCGAGTATCGAAGAGCTACGGCTCTTCATCTTTGCTTCCGATAACGTTACCCATCTCCAGATATCAGAGGTCGTATAACTTGAATAATTCATGATACCGATTGTTGTCGTCTCATCGGAGGTAGGTGTGACAGTCGGGGCCGGTGCCAGGACAGGTGTGGGTGTAGGAGTCCCATCGGGGGTAGGTGTGACAGTCGGGGTCGGTGCCAGGACAGGTGTGGGTGTAAGAGTCCGTATTGGAGTAGAAGTAGTCTGGTCAGAAACCAATTCATTTGCTCTGGCTTCAACGGTTGTATCGACTGCTCGTTTCTGTGCGAGTTTGGCCTCAACCGTGGCATCTACATTTGGCGTAGGGTCATCCGAAGGTACATCAGCGATAGAACAGGCGAGTATGAGAGTACCAAAGAATATCGTTAGGACTACTGTTAGCTTCATACGTCTACTCTGCAACTACCTGTCCATCCTCATCAATCACCACCCCGCTGCCTTCCTTCAACTGCCCGGCACTCTCCACAAGCAACCGTAACGTCTCATCGGAAAGGTGTTTCAGTGGCATGCTGGAGACACTGTGGGCTATGTCTAGCTGCTGTGGTGATCTGTGCCGAAGCCACGGTCTAGCAGCATCTCTATGGCCTTTAGCTGGTCTGACGGCCGCACCTGCTGGTCCTTACGTGGCCTAGAGCCTTCTTGCATCGCTACGTTGGGCATGACACCTCTGGCGATGGATACCAAAGCATCTACCAGATCCTTGCCACCATCAGTGGTCTTAAGCACATACCCAGCTAGGTCTCTAGTACCCTTGGGCCTGCCACTAGGGTTACCAGACTGCCCTGGCTGCCAAGGGCTTAGGTTGTTTCCTTGGTTGTTAGCAGTGGTCATGGTGAAACCCGAAAACTCCCAACCGACTTCGTCCAGAGAGAGGTGAGCAGACTAACAGAATTACCCTCGGTAGACTCCATCTCGCATGCGGCCGTACTCAGAACTAATCTCTGCCCCCAAAATGAGAATGAAGGCGGAGAGATACGCCCAAGACAGTAAACCCATCATCGAGGCCACCGAGCCATATACTAATTCGTAGTTGGCAACATCAGCCAAATACCAGACGAAAATTCCCTTGCTAGCTTCGAAGAGAATAGCCGCAACGACTGCTCCTGGCCAGACGTACCGCCAGTACGTTTTACAATTCGGAACGAAGCGGTACAGTAGCAAAAATACTGTGAATGTTATAGCCAACGCCATTGCTTTTAACATCAAATCGCCTAGATCAAAGTCGAATAAAAAACTCTGGGTAGGAAGCCCTAAATCAAGACCTCGATTTAAAATCAGTTCGACTGCTACGTTAGCAAACGATGATAATAAAAAGAGTACTCCGATCCCTAGCGCCATAATGATGTGTAATGGTTTGGCCAGATAAAAAGGACGGTTCTTATCGATGTCCCAAGCCCTGTTGATAGCACGGCTCATTGCACCGAAAGCCGAACTTCCAGACCAGAGTAATCCTAAGATGGCGCCTATCCCCAACGCCCCTCGAAAACGCACTAATTCTTCTATGTTGCTGGAAACAAACTCTCTAGAGCCTGGCATGTTTTCTGTTACATAGTCTAGAAATTGCTCCTGTAGCGTGATTGAAGTAAACACTGTTCCCGAGATAGCCAAGAGTCCCAACAATAACGGAAAAACAGAAAAAACGGAGTAATAAGCGACACTGGCAGATAGATAAGTCGCATCATCGTCGCCCAATTCCTTGAACACTCGCCACCCCAACGCGACCACAAAGTTATCTA
>Ga0209501_10003170_pt1 | contig 16719 bp, 16 predicted proteins | sample ArcticOcean_MG_C_4_FD_187434 | JGI IMG/M metagenome (GOLD analysis project Ga0209501, IMG submission 187434) | Marine microbial communities from western Arctic Ocean - ArcticOcean_MG_CB4_134 (SPAdes) (version 2) | ecosystem: Environmental > Aquatic > Marine > Oceanic | place: Arctic Ocean...
GGAGAGTTCAACGGCAGCGTGTACTACCGGCTGGACCGGGTGGTAGCGATTGAGGTCGTTACCATCGCCAAACGCCGACCAGCTTCGGGCATGAGCTCCGAATCTTTGCGAATATTGAACGAACTTGTCGGACAGATAGGTGGTTAGGTTCAACGAGAGTTTGCATCGGCGGGCTATCGCGTCGATATCTCACCGGCGCCTACCATTCAACTCAACCGGCAGGGATACGGATCACGACGAACGGGACGCCGCAGGTGGCCACAACTCTCAAGAGTCCGATGGGTCCGATTGCAGCCCATGTGAGTTTGTTCACATCGAACGTCGAATCTACTCTGGCCGCCTGAACCGTTAGCTTGCATCTTTGGACTTTTTGTTTGGGGGGGGGCTACGACCTTCCCGGCCCCAGCGAGAGTATTCGCTGAAGTCGGGCTAGACGTGCCAGACGATTACTCTTTGGGGCGCGCGCTGTAGTCACCATAAGGCGTGTCACGCCATGCCACGGCCGCCTTGAAGCCGTCCTCTTTCATGATGTCTTGCCACGTGTAGGAGTGCTCAGTGAACTGGCCGGCGGCGTCCATGTCCGTGCTTGATCGGACGGACGAGTAGATGCCCATGTTCTCGTAGAAGCGGTTCATGTTTAACTTGAGTATCGCCAGGTTGTCCGCAGTCATGTTTGCGATCCGATCCGCCAAGGCTATGGTCCTGTCTTCCAGCTCATCCTCCGGCCAGGCGTAGTTGATCATACCCATCTCTTCGGCCTCGGTGCCCGTCACCGGATCGCCCGTGAGATACAGCTCCTTGGCTTTGCGCATGCCTATGACGAGAGGCCATATCACGCCGGTACGGCTGGTTCCCATGCCACGAAGGCCCGGGTGCCCCAGTTGTGCGTCTTCGGTCGCTACGACAAGGTCCGCCATCATCGCCAGTTCACATCCTCCGGCGATAGCGAAGCCGTGGACCTGGGCGATGGTCACCTTTGCCATGTTCCAGAAGTACATATGAATATCGGTGATCTGTTGCATGGACGTACGAACGCCCATCAGCATTCGGCGGTTCTTACTGTCGAACTGCTTGTGGCTGCGGATCTGTCCGTCTGCGCCTTCGCCCCTGGGCGTGGTTATATCATATCCGGCGCAGAACGCCCGGCCTGAACCTCTGACGATGATGGCCCGAACGCTGTCGTCCGCTTCCAGTTCATGTAGTACGTCCCAGAATTCGTACAAAAGTTCCTGTGACAGGGCGTTGAGCTTGTCCGGTCGATTGAGCGTAATTCGGGCAACACGCCCGTCAGTCCCGACACGGTCGATCAAAAGGTTCTCGTACCTGTCCGATCCCTCGTAAACCTCTGGCATCGTTTTCCTCCATAGAGCCGACATCTGGCATAGAGCTGGTTGCTGGGCCACCGCATCCCGATGGCATCATTCGCAGTTGCTGCTGGATTCTAAATCGCCGAAGCCGCCCCCGTAACGCGTCGAAAGACGAGACGGCGGCGACTACCGGCAAAGACTTCACGGATTCCTCACGTGGGCCTGGGTGACGTGTGCGAGGCTCGCAAAAAATCGGCTGCCCGTCTGAACCTGTACGCCATAGCCCAACTAGGAGGACACCCTTGGACATCGGCTTGATGTTTCTATTCAGCGATTTTTCAAAACTCTCCCAGAAGCAGACCTTTTCAAAGGTACTGGAAGAGATCGACTACGCGGAAGAACTTGGTTTTGACTCCGTCTGACTTCCCGAGCATCACTTTGCGACGCCCGGACTCCTTGGGAATCCTCTGATGCTCGAGTCAGCGGACCGAGCGCATCAAGTACGGCATCGCCGCTGCCGTACTTCCGTTCCATCACCCGTTGCGGATCGCCGAAGACGCCGCTCTTGTAGACGCCCTGAGCAACGGTCGATTGGTGCTCGGCGTTGGTAGAGTCTGGCAGGTTCCAGAGTTCGAAACGTTCCAGATCAATCAGACGCAGTCTCGTGAGATGTACACCGAAGCCATAGAAGTCATCCACCGAGCCTGGACGGAGGACACCTTCTCCCACGAAGAAAAGTTCTGGCAGTTCAAAGACGTCTCTATATTTCAGAAGCCAACACCTCCAATCTTCTGGACGAGGGCAAGCAGCTTTCAGATTATGAGATACCCGTCATGGCGAAGGTCTACGTGGCAGCGACCGACGAGGAGGCTGAGCGAGACGCAGCGCCCAACGCGCAGTGGTTCTACAAACAACGCACTCTCGGCGTTCCTGCCCGGCGCTCCGGGCCGCACGAAGCCGGATAGCGGGTACGAGGAGTACCCGGCGGACCCCGGAGCCGTGGCACAAGCTGCGGCAGACGATCTCTGGAAGTGGGGAACGGCCTACGGCTCCCCTCAGACGGTCATCAAGAAGTTACGTGACTACCGGGCGAGGACCTTCACCAACCACTGGATGACCTGGATGCGCATCGGCGAGCTTCCCCACGACAAGGTTATGAAGTCGATGGAGTTGTTCGCTAAAGAGGTGATGCCGGTGCTCAGGGAAGACGCAGAAGCCGAGGCCGAGGTCAGCGCCGATTAGACGATACGTCCATTGCCGGTGGCGATAGCGCTACCGGCAATCCCGTTCTCAAAGCCGTCGCCGACGATCTGGGAGTCGATCCGCGTTATCGTCGCGTTATCCACAGCGATAAGGGACGATCTCGTATTTGCCCCCCGGGCGCATCGGTGCGAACCGTAATAACGACTCCCGCGTGTGTTCGCTATGCGTTAGCCTCGCTTTCTCGGCCGATCGACTCGGCGAGTACATCTTTGATATAGCGCAATTAGGAGGATTAAATGCCCGGACAGGTCGATGGACGAGTTGCACTGGTTACCGGCGGCGGATCCGGGATTGGACGCTCCACGGCGATTCGTTTCGCGGCCGAAGGGGCACGAGTCGTTGTTGCGGATATCGTCCTTAAGGCGGGTGAAGAGACGGCCAGGATGATCCGGGATGGCGGCGGTGCGGCACAGTTCACTCACGTCGATGTGACGGACGAGGAGTCCGTGCAGTCCATGGTCGACTTCACGGTCAACAAGTACGGTCGCTTGGACTGCGCACACAACAACGCTGGGATTCTTGGCCCGGTTGCCGAGTTCGCCGAGTACCGACGCGAGGATTACGACCGGGTGATCTCAGTCAATGTGACGGGTGTGTGGCTGTGCATGCAGGCGGAGATACGCCAGATGCTGACGCAGGACCCGCCAGAGGGCGGCCACTCGATCGTGAACACGGCGTCTGTGGCCGGGCTGGTCGGGAGTCCGACGATTCCGGCGTACTCGGTAAGCAAACATGCCGTGGTGGGTATGGCAAACTCGGCCGCCCGTGGTTACGGGACTCGCGGTATTCGCGTGAACTCCGTCTGCCCGGCAATAGTCGAGACCCCTCTGGCTGCACCGCTGTTTGAGCACGCCGAGTCTGAGGAACGAATGCGTCTCCGCCAGGCTGTTGGCCGATTCGGGAAAGTGGATGAAATTGCGGCTTCGGTGGTATGGCTTTCCTCCGCTGACGCTTCGTTTGTGACTGGGACGCCGATGCGGGTAGACGGCGGAGCGCTGGCTTAGGGGTTGACTCCTCACCCCAACCCTCTCCCGCGTCGGGAAGAGGAGCTCGTTGTTACGCGACATCCTCGTTAGGGCGGGCTTGCTCCGCCCGTTTCATCTGAGCTTTAAGAATGAGCAGCCACCGTCGACTGTCATCCTGAACTTGATTCAGGATCCGGTCATCGCACTCAATCGTTCCGATACGTCAGACGCGGCGATTTACGGTCTGGGTGATCGGCGACGGGCGACTATGACGTAGAAACAGATCCTGAATCGAGTTCAGGGGGACGGGTGGAGGTTCTGGTTCAGTTCGCCCTGTGTCGCAAGTCTATGTGCCTGAGCCCTGAGTGGGATGGATCCTGCGATGGCGCGCATGCAATTGACTCGTGACGGCGCTTTCCAACCCCGTCGCTGAAGTGACCGCCCTTCGAGAGCCTAATGGTGGGATTAGAGCCTCTGGGGTAAGGTTTCGTTTTAGCCCATATTGGGTGTTCGCCCATCGCCGATCATTCGACCGCAACAGACATATCATCCAGACGAAGCCAGACCTTAGCCCCCGCTTAGTACTTTGTGCGCCAGAATACGGCTACGGTCTGTATCGGTGAAGTATGGCTCCATCTTGGCGACAAACTGCACCATCGTGTCGACCAGTGCGCCGCTGTTGTCGATCGAGATCTTGTTGCCCTGCAGAGACCAATCAACCAGATCTTCGAAGCGCTTCTTGTCCTCGTCGTCCGACTGAACGATACCGTTCTCGTGCGGATCATCCTTCATTCGCTGCTTGATTACGTCCGTGTCGGCGGTGATGTGAACTACCACGGTGTCGTTGGTGAAGTGGATGATCGTTTTCTCCACCTGGTGCATCACGAGTTCACGGTCGAAGTTGTAGCGCTTTTCCCCGTACCCGAAGTACAGCGGGGCGTAGACCGCATCATCGATGTGTCCTCCGACGACCATGCCGTCGCCGCCGTTATAGGTGCTCACCTGCGTGTGGTAGTAGAGGCTGTGACGCTGGTGCATTTCCTTGAACTTTGGAGTTGCCGCCAGCAACCACGCCTGCTCCTCCGACGAGGTGTTATCGGGATGTCCGGAGGTGTGCGGGATCTTCCAGTGTTCGTGGATAAGGGAGAAGCGGGCACCAATGTTTTCCGACATCCAGTCGTCGATGGCGTGGGCGACGGTGGTCGTTCCGGCGTATTCGCACCCCGCGAGTAATAGGCGCATGAGTTCTCCCCTAGGCTCTGTAGGGCACTAATTTACTTCCGGTAGAGCCTTCTTCTAAGCTCCGCCGAACTTCTCTTTGACACGTGGGCGGATCACTTTGCCGAGAGCGTTTCTAGGCAGTTCGTCCGTGAAATGGACCTTGTCAGGTTTTTTGTAGCTGGCAAGGGCCTGACGGGCGTGTTCGATAATTTCGTCTTCCGTGACGGAAGAACCTTTTTCGACCACCACAACGGCGTGAACCAGCTCCCCCCACGTGGTGTCAGGGACGCCGATTACGGACGCCTCTCGCACGGCTTCATGTCGCTCAAGCGTCTCTTCGACCTCTTCGGGTGAGATCATCTCTCCGCCACGCTTGATGATTTCCCGGGCACGGCCCGTCAGGAAGATGTAACCATCCTCATCCCGGTAGCCAAGGTCGCCGGTATAGAGCCATCCGTCGGCGTTGATGGCGCTGTTTGAATCGTCGCCCCAGTAACCCTTCATCAGGCGCTTGCCGCGTGCAACGATCTCGCCGGGTACGTTGACCGGAAGTTCTTCCCCGGCTGCGTTCATGATCTGGACATCAACTCCATCCATGGGAACTCCGATGGACCGCAGACGTTTGCGCTTCTTTGCGACCTCTTCCGGAGTGCCAGTGAGGACGTGGTCCTCTGGCGGAAGCATGGTGATCGTTGCGGCCGTCTCCGTCTGTCCGAACGCGTTGATGAACTGAACATCTGGAAAGCGCTCGATCGCCTCCAGAATCACGGACTCAGGCATCGCTGCCGCTCCGTACGTGATCACGTCCAGGCTTGAAAGATCGAAGTCTGAGAACTTCGGATGGTCCATCAGGGTTTTGAGCATGGTCGGGACCATCATGGCCCGGTTCACGCTCTCCCTCTGAACCAGCGACATCCAGCCCTCGGGATCGAACTGCGGCTGAAGGACGAGGGTGCGACCGCCCCATACACCGGCCATCATAGATTGCACTCCGGCGATGTGATAAAGCGGCACCGTGAGCAGATTGCACTCGATGGCATCCGGGTCAGCCGGGGGCACATTTTCCATCACAAAAGACGTGAAGCTGCCGTGGCTTAATGTCACTCCCTTGGGAAGAGAAGTAGACCCCGACGTGAACATGATCATCGTCGTGTCGTCGTCGTCACCCGCCGGGTAGCCGAGGTAAGGCTCTCCGGCTGCAACCGCGTCTTCAAAAGAGATCCAGCCATCAGTGGCTGCGCCCGAATCCAGCGCTATACGACCCGTGTTTTTACCGTCAAGACATTCGCAAGAGTCGATCAGGTCCATGTACCGAGCGCCTGCCAGCACCACGGACGGTTCCGTGCGCTCAATCATGTGATTGGCTTCTGCACTACGGGAGCGGAAGTTCACGGGGACGTATATGGCGTCCAGCATGGCCGACGCAAAGTAGGTTTCGGCGTGTGCCGGAGAGTTCACGTCCATCAGGGCGACACGGTCGCCTGGTCCGACACCCATGCCCGCAAGCACGCTCGCCAGCCGGGACGCTCGGTCTCGAAACGTCGCGAAATCGGGCTTAATCTCGCCATTTTCACCGGCTACGAATGCCGGACGGTCCGGAACAATCGCACAAGCGATCTCGAGCAGTTCAAATGTATTCAATGAATTCCCGTATCAGGCCAGAATTGCCGGTGATTTCAGTATCTTGAGGGACAGCTAATTAGCTTTAGCGTTACGGTCCAACATGATAGACAGCCTTCGTTCTCGCGCAAGGCCATCAGTCAACGGAAGATCGCGGGCCGCAGCTAGCGATGCCTTGATCGAGCGAGCCAATGCCGGGTCAATCGCCGCCAGTTCGGCCGCAATTTTCTCCGATTCACCCTTCAGTTCCTCTTTAGAGACGACGCGCTGTACGATTCCTGCCTCAAGCGCTTCTCTTACATTGAGGCTCCTACCGGTCAGCAAAAGGTCGAGCGCCCTACCCTGCCGGATTGCCCGCGGCACGGTCTGCGTTCCGCCCGCAGCGGCGATCAACCCGTAGTACGTCTCTGGCATGGAGAAAACGGCATCGGCGGAGGCGATAACGATGTCACACAGCAGCGACAGTTCGACCCCTGATCCGATCACGTGGCCGTGCAGCGCAGCGATGGTTGGCATTGGAAGATCCCTGAGTACCCCAAACACATCTCGCTCCCAACGGGCGTGTCGAGCCGCTGCTTGTGAAGGCGCGCTACCAAACTCCGAGAGGTCGGCACCTGCGCAGAATCCACGCTCTCCGTAGCCTCTAAGAAGAACCGCCCTCACGTCCGGGTCCCATCGCAGCGCCTCCAGCACTTCTGACAGGTCATCTCGCATCTGGACGTTGAAGGCATTGATCGCATCTGGCCTGTTCAGAGCGACGTGCGCGACCGGACCGTGTTTCTCGTAGAGGACGGTCTGGAACGGCGTCGCACCTGGATCGGTTGTCATACTCAGTCCTCTTCTGGCCGGAAGTCTGGTTTTCGACGTGCGTTGAATGCGTCTATCCCCTCGACGCGTTCCGGGTCGGTGTGGAGGAGGATCGCCAGATCAGCTTCGAGTCGAAGTGACTGTTCCAGGGACATGTCTGCGCCTTTGATCACCGCTTCCTTTGTGAACCGGCTCGCGCCTCGACCATGCGCCGCTATCTTCGCAGCGATCTTATCGGCTCTCGCAGCTGCGTTCTGGTCGAGCGTTACCTCGGTGACTAGACCGAACGTGAGTGCCTCTTGTGCTGATATACGGCGTCCGGTGAGGAGCATGTCGGCGCCCAGCCCTGGGCCTACAAGCCGTGGGAGTCGTTGCGTTGCTCCATCAGAGGGCAGTTCGCCCTGTGCTGTTCTTGTCAGAGCAAAGGTCGTGCTGGCATCACAGACACGCACATCGGCGGCCATCGCCAGCTCAAGGGATCGATTGTCGATCTGTCCGGAAAGGCCCACCACGACCGGTGCCTGTAATGCGGCAAGAGTCGCGGGCATTCCGGGTTCAACCGATTCACCCGACATATGTAAGACGGCGGATCTGACGCTCTGATCCGTCGCTACGCGCTCACACGCGGTTTCGAACGCGGAGATATCGCTGACCGGGATAGTCAGGATGTGATCGTCCTTAAACTCGGGGTTGCTGAACGTTTGCCTGTCTGAACTGCTCATGAAAGTAGTTAGCCGTATGACTTAAGGGGCTGACGCTGATATTACCTTTGTTCCGGGGTTCTGGTGATCTGAAGTGCTGGCGATCTGGGGTGCTCCGGCTGTCTGCCTCGCACCACTTATCCGCGGGCCAATCGTGCCTCGACCTCGGATCGAAGTGGAGCACCGGCCAGCCCTTCTTGCTCCACCGAAATACTGGCGGCGGCGTTGGCGAATCGGGCCGCCTCAACCGGGTCTCCGGTTTCGACCAGTCGGATCAAGCAGGAAGCCGCCCAGATATCACCTGCGCCGGTCGGGTCCAACTCGTTCGCATCAGAGACAGGAATCACGGACGACACTCCGTCGACATAGATCCGCGACCCGTGAGCTCCATCGGTGACGCCAAGCACCTCTGTGCTGTTGCCCCATCTTGCCATCTCCTGAGCGTCCCGCTCATGGAACTCGGATATAGAGCCCGCCAGCAGCCGATACCCGCTGCCAATGTATGCAGGAGGGCCACTCGCTTCACTAACACGTCCGTAGTCGTCCCAGATGCGTAACCAGCCCTGAACGGCTGCCCCGACCGAGGCGTGAGGAAACCAACTCTGTGCATTCGGAGGAATCTCACGAACCAGCGGGCCGAAGAATACGATCGGCGTCTCAAGCCAGGCTTCTGGAATGTCCGAGCGCGTAATAGACGACGAGCGCGCGCCGAGAACTTGAGAACGCATACTGTCCTGACCGTAGACGTTCTGAAAGAAGGTCGTAAAGTCAGACTCTACGATGTGCACGTCGATACCAGGGAGGATTTCCTCAACCGGGTAATCGGCCGCAGCGCTTGCAATAACAGCCGCTTTCAACCCGAGTGCCTGTGCGCACACCGCAGAAAATGCGGCGGCACCTCCCGGCCTGATTCGTCCGTGAGGGTTACCAGGTTCCGGCGTGACGTCGTAAGTCAGGACTCCGATGGACAGAAAATCCGGCGTCGTGGAATCAGGCATGGCGAGCACAACCAGCCCACGGCGTCACGGGCGTCGGTTGTCTCCCCATAAAAAGTACCTGTTGGGCGATCGCTCTAACCGCGACCCCGTCGGCCACCGCGGCTCCGTGGGCGTCGTCCACGGCCACCGTTACCGGCGTTACCGCCAGAGGAGTTACCTTCGCTACCCGGGTAGATCACCACGAATCGTTCAGATCCCTCGCCACTACTCTCGGTGCGCACCAGTGTGCTGTTCGCAAGAGACATGTGAACCCAGCGTCGCTCGTAAGCGGGCATAGGCTCTAGCTCAGCAGACTCGCCGGAGTCCGCCACGCGTTCAGCAGTCCGCTGCGCCACACCTGCCAGAGTTTCCCGGCGTCGTTCTTTGTACCCCTCGATATCGATCTGAACATATGCAGAGCGACCGAGTTGGTGCGTGACGATGAGGTTGACCAGGTACTGGAGCGACTGCAGGGTCTCCCCGCGTCTTCCAATGAGAAGCCCTGAGTCTTCGCCCTCGATGTCGAATACCGGGACACCGTCGTCCGTCTCTTCACGGATATATGTATCAGCGACGACGCTCATGCTCGCCAGGAAATAGTCGATTACTTCCGATGCGAACTCGATAACCTCTGGATCAGGCTCGGACGATCGTTCCCGTCGTTCTGGAGCGCTAGAACGCCCTCCAGAGTCACCAGACGTCTGAGACCGGTCTCCTCTTCCGCCGCCACTTCGGGCTACAAACGGAACAGACTCGGGCTCGCCTGAATCGGCGTCCTCTTGCACTTCTTCGGCTTCGACATCCGGGACGGAAACTTCGGGCTCGTCTGAGTCTTCCGCTGTTTCGTCTTCAAACTCTTCATCGTCGTCGAACTCATCACCCGGGTCCGGTTGGTCAGCTTGCTCCGGCTCTGGCGCGTAGTGAGAGTTACCAGAACCTGATTCTGATGCATTTGCGCTATAACCGCCGGTGGGTGAATCACCATCAAGCAGCGCTACGTCAATTTCAGCCGGCTCACCGCCGAAACCCAGGATCCCAGATCGGCCAGGGTTAACGACGACGATTTCTACGTCTTCGAGGTTTGCGTCGAGCGCTTCGAGCGCGTTGTCGGTCGCTTCTTCCACCGTCTTCCCCGAGAACCGTCGCGGTTCCATCAATGACTTCCCCCTTATTTTCATCTTCAGCGTTCGAAACGCCGGCTTCTACAGCCGCCGCCGCCGTCGCAGCTGACGTACCGAACCTTGTGCCCAGGAGGGCTCCCGGTCCGGAAATCACTGCAGTAATTGCGACTCCAATCAAGTTGGAGAACAGGATGTACACCGCCAGGCCCGCTGGGAACTGGAAGGTGAAGAAACCGAACATAATCGGCATCATCCAGAGCATCATTTGATTCGTCTGCGCTGATCTTGCGTCCATGGACGGCATAGCGCTGATCTTCTGCTGCGCCCACATCGACGCGCCGACCAGGATCGGCAAGGCGAAGTTGAACGGCGCAGGTGCGTTCTGGACCAGGTCAACAAGGTCCATTCCGATAAACATGCTGTCCAGCGGCACATCACTGGCAGCCGGGTTCCATCCGTAGAGCACGGTCGAAAGGTTTGCCGTGCCTTCCGGCGTCGCAGGTACGGCCCTGAAGATTGCACGGTAAAGGCCAAACCAGATCGGCATCTGAAGGACCATCGGTCCAAGACAGCCGATCGGGCTGACGCCTGCGCTCTTGTACATCTTCATCGTCTCTGACGATTGCAGCCGACGACCGTCCGGATGGTCCTTGTACCGCTCCTGCATCGCCTTCATACGTGGCTGTAATGCAGACATCTTGCGCATGTTGCGCGTCTGCATCACGGTCAGCGGAATCATGAGTAATCGAACCGTGACGGTGAAGAAGATGATCGCCAGGCCAAAGTTGCTGAACAGGATTTTGTCCAGCAGCACCAGCGAGTTGACCATAGGCCCGATGACGAACAGGTTGAACCTGAAGACAGCAATCGCCAAAAGTGCGACGCCCAAGATCATCATCATTCGCCTGGAGAAGAATGCGCCCATCAGCACGCTCCTCCGTTCTCTGCGTCAATACAGGTGAACAGCTTACGGTCAGCGATATTGAACTTGAGCAGATGGTCATCAGTGGTGTGGGCGTAAAGGAATCTTCCGTCCACGACCAGGCTGGATTTCACTCCGCCTTCTGAGGCAAACCCGTTCAATTCAGCACCGTTCACGGCGCTGAAAACGCCGATGTTGTCCTCGCCGGACGGCACAGCCAGGGCCGTCCCCTTGCCCACCTCATCAAAAGCAGCCGCTTTACCGACGATCTGGCCAACTACCTTTCCGGGATTCGCCCAGAGTTCGGCTCCGGTATCAGGGTTCAGAGCGTAGAAATTACCGTTCAGCGTTCCGACGTACAGAGAATTCTCGTGAATGAGCGGCGTCGCCCAGAACCATCCGTCGGAATCAAACGACCATTCACCGAAACCAAGCGCGTTAGAACTTGCTCCGCCAGATTCTCTGGCCGCAATGTCCAGCGCATAAAAAGTATCGCTGAAATCGCCAAAGTAGATCTTGCCGTTAGTGATGAGCGGCTCAGAGACGATCGCGCCGCCGGCCTTGAAATTCCAGATTTCCTGCCCTGCGGACCCATCACTTTCGCCCAGCGAAACGGCGTGAAGCACGCCATCAAGGTCACCTATGTAGACGACGCCGTCAGAGACGACGGGTGTGCCCCATATTGACGCGTCTGTGGCGAAACGCCACCGGACACGAGGGTTGGCGTCCGGGTCGGTGTCCAAGGCATAGAGGTATCCCTCTGCGTCACCAATATCCAGCTCGTCGTTAATTCCGGCGGTCCCGAACAGAACCGTATCGTCCGTAACAGCGACGGCCCCGACGATAGAGGTAGGCAACGTGAAAGTGCCTTCAGGCCATAAGGAGCTGGCGTCGTCTGTAGACAGGGCGTAGACCTGAGCATCACAGTCAAGGTTGTCGCAGTCATACGCAGCACCAAACACCCGGTCGCCATTGATGCGAGGCGTTCCGTACAGCGGTCCAAGTGTGTCCGCACCAACAGGGGGGTACCCCCATCCGGTGTCGAAACGCCCGTCCTCATTAAGGCTGAGTCGGGTGATCCGGCCGTCTTTTGCGCCAACGTAGACATGGTCTCCGCTCACAACGGGCGCGGACCAACCGCCGTCCGGGTTGAGGTCTCCGACGCAGGCGGCAAGAACAAATATCGATAAGGAGATCAGCATCCCAAGGAGGAGTGGCCGTGGCCTCTTCATCCCTGGCAGAGTTGCCTGTGACTCTAAAAGTCCTGATGTTCTATCGGTGTGGTTATTTAGTGGCGTAATGAATCTCCGGGTCGGGTCAAAGTACTCACTCCGACCCAGCCGCTAACAGACAGGGAGCGGGGAGCGGGATGTCTTGATTGACTTTTAATTACTGGGTTTGCTGAAAATTGCCGGCACTTCAGGCGTTGTGCCCTGCTCCGGCATCGGGATCAGGATCGGCGGCTCCGGCCATCGGGACTGGGTCGTATCCACCTTCGTATCCGGGATGGCATCGGCCCAAACGCTTGAACGTCATGCGGATGCCTTTGAAGACGCCATGCTCGCGCACAGCGTCCTGCGCGTATATAGAGCACGTCGGCTCGTAGAGGCACTGCGAGGGCAAATACGGCGAGATGATCTTTTTGTATCCCTTCAAAAGCAGGATCACGATACGGCGCATATCAGGAATTGTCCCTTTCTACAGCGCTCGGGTTGGTCGTGCTTTTGTGGGGTGTGTTGGTCGGGTTCGCCATATCGGATTGCAACACCCCGGCTCGTCTGGCCAGCCGTCTTAGCGACGACGACAACATGCCGTAGTCCGCTTGTGCAGCTTCGGGTCGGGCAGAGACGACGACCTTATATCCGGGAAGGATATCCAGTGCCGACAGTCCTTCCCTGAGGCGACGCTTGACCTTGTTTCTTGTGACGGCATTGCCGACTCGCTTGCTCACCGCCAGCCCGAAACGAGTAATATCCCCGGCCGGGGCTTCATTATCTTCATTAATTGGGACTGATCCAAGGATCATCAAGCGGTCGCTCACGCGACGTCCACGCTTACGGACGTCTTTGAAGTCGGCGCTCTTACGAAGCCTGAAGGCGGTGCGCATCTAAAGACCCCGGATTCCATTTTCTACGGGAACCGGGAAAATGATGGGCCTTAGACGGTCAGGCGTTCGCGGCCGCGACCACGTCGTCGGGCTAGGATCCTGCGGCCACCTGTTGATCGCATTCGAAGCCGAAAACCGTGAACACGGAGGCGGCGTCTTTTTTTGGGCTGGTACGTACGTTTTGGCATTTTGTGGGTATTGGACTCTCGGGCTCTTAAAAATTAACTAAGTGATTATATCCGCAGTAACCGTTCGGTCACAGTCGCGGTACCAATTTCAAACCCGTTTTCTTGACGGCTCGACACAGCGTTCCTAGAATCGAGTGTCCGGGGTCCTGACAATCACAGTTGGGAACTACCCCGTGAAGTACTTAGGAGCGCGCCCGGTTTATGGTTGCCAAGTCAAAGGATACCGGAATCGACCCGGAAGCGGACGACGTCAGCACCGTCACAGAGGCGCTTCGCTACTACACCGCCACCATCGCAGAAGACGAACGACCATCTGCAAGCGCAGAGTTGGGAAGATTCGTCAGGTGGCTTGGAAATGACCGCTCCCTTGAGTCCCTTGCTCCGCCAGAGATTGGCGATTACAGCGATCACATTGGAGCCCACGGAACCGCGCCTGACGCTGTAGACCGCCTGGCAGTGGTCAAGCTCTTCCTCGCCCATTTGAAGAAAAAGGGCTACATCGAAGTCAACCTGGCACAGCACCTACGGCTTCGACGAGGCCGAGGAGCCGCAACCAGTGCGAAGAACGCCACGGCTGCGTCAGCTGGAGCCGGTGCAAAACTGACCAAGTCCGGACACCAGCAGATGCAGAATCAGTTGGCGGAACTCATCATCCAGCGCACCCAGTTCTCCGCAGACATTCGGAAAGCGGCTGCGGACAAGGACGTCCGTGAAAACGCACCGCTGGAAGCAGCCCGTGAAGCACACGGCATGGTGAGCCTGAAGATTGGCGAGATAGAGGAGACCCTCAGGGGTGCCGAGATCATCACCGACAGGAACGTCGCACGAGATAAAGGTGTAGTCCGCCTTGGCGGCCGTGTCACCATCAAAGAAGTCGGTTCCGGACGGTCCACTGCTGTGCAGCTTGTCCACCCGGACGAGGCAAACCCGCTATCTGGCAAGATGTCTAGCGGGTCGCCTGTAGGCGGAGCCATTATTGGACATTCGGTCGGCGACACCGTCACGGTAGATACCCCGGCTGGATCCAAACAATTTGAGATCGTTAAGGCCAGCTAACCGGTTTTGATCGACTCGATGTTCAGGCTGTTGGTCCCGCGCGCCTATGACGAGCGCTGCACCACTTGGAGGACGAAATAGACGACTCGGGTTTCCGGCCGATTCCGGCGTCGATGCTTACGTTCCGGGCTTCTGGTTCAATGCAACCGCACCGAACTCCAAACGCGCTATCTCCGGACAAACGGTCCTATGGTCGTGGCACTCGACAAATATTTTCGTCAAACTCCAGGCTCCGACTTCCGGGCAAGTCTGTTTCGCATAGCCAGTTACCAGACAGGCTGACCTGTGTCTGATTCCTTCCTGCTATTCGGCGGGTTCAGCGTTTTCGTTCTCGCAATGTTGGCGTTGGATCTCTTGGTATTCCATCGCAATGTACACTCAGTGCGCATACGCGAAGCCGCTATTTGGTACGGCATCTGGGTGAGCCTTGCCGTCCTATTCAACATCGGCATTTTCATTTGGATGGGGGCGGACAGCGGTAACGAGTTCCTCACCGCTTATGTGATCGAGCTATCACTAAGCGTTGACAACATATTTGTCTTCCTGGTCGTTTTCTCCTCGTTCGGCGTCCCGGCCGAATACCGACACCGCGTCCTATTCCTTGGCATCCTCGGCGCTGTGGTCATGCGGGGACTGTTTATAGCGACCGGAGTGGCTCTACTTGAGTCCTTCGCATGGTTGATCTTCCTATTCGGAGGATTCCTGGTATTCACCGGACTCAAGCTCGCCATCCGGCGAGAGGGAGAAGTCCAACCAGACAAAAACCCCGTGATGAGACTGGCTCGGCGTTTCCTGCCGGTTACGCCAGATTTTGAAGGTCAGAAGTTCTTCGTACGTCGGCACGGGAAGTGGTTCGTTACGCCCCTATTCATGGTGCTGCTGGGACTGGAAACGACCGACCTGATCTTCGCTGTTGACTCGGTTCCCGCTGTACTTGCCATAAGCGATGACACGTTCATCATCTGGTCGTCCAACGTATTTGCCATCCTCGGATTAAGGGCGCTGTTCTTCCTCGTGGACGGGATACTCCCCTATTTCCGATACCTCAACTTCGGACTTTCAGTGATTCTTGTCTTCATCGGCGTAAAGATGATCACAAGCGAGGCCTATCACATGCCGACAGCGATCTCACTCGGAACCGTGGGATCGATTCTGGCGGTCACGATACTGGCGTCATACATCGCCAAACGGCGCGAAGATGCCTCCCTTGCGTTAAGTACAGGCTCCAACAGTGACACGGATTCGACTTGATCCGGTTCTGACGAGCCAGGCAGCATATTGAATTAATCCCGGGGTGCGCCCCGGAACCGATCCGCCATGCACCCGACGTGATTGTGGCGGAGATAACCAGGAAGGAAACGGAACAAGATGACCACAAGTGTCCGGGGCGATCTCGCCGCCGATCTCCGACGCGTTGTCCAGGGCGAGGTCCGCTTCGACAGCTACTCTCGCGCCCTCTACAGCCAGGACGCCAGCATCTACTCCATGGAGCCTGCAGGGGTAGTACTCCCGAAGTCTGTTGAGGATGTTCAGGCCGTCATGGAGATCTGCAACCGCAACGGCGTGAAGGTTCTCAGCCGCGGCGGCGGCACCGGGCTTTCCGGCCAGACCGTGCAAGAAGGTGCGGTGGTCATTGACTACTCCAAGTACATGCACGATGTGCTTGAGATCAATGCCGAGGAGCAGTGGGTCCGTACCCAGCCCGGCATCACCCTCACAGAACTGAACCGGCAACTCCGTCCTCATGGCCTGATGTTCACACCGGACCCAAGCACCGCAAGCCGTGCAACCGTGGGCGGGGCGATGGGCAACAACTCTTGTGGGGCGCACTCCATCATCTACGGGAAGACTGTGGACCACGTACTGGGTCAGGACGTGGTTCTATCTGACGGCAGCATCGCTAATTTTGAAAATGTTGCAGGCTCTGCACTCGAAGCCAAGCTTCGAATCGACGGGCTCGAGGGAGACATTTACCGAACCGTCCGTGAGGTCGCCGCAAGCGCCGCACCGCTGGTCGAAGCGAACTTCCCCAAGGTCCTAAGGCGTGTCGGCGGATACAACTTGGACCTTGTGAACGATCCCGGCGGCGTCAACCTGGCGCAGCTCATGGTCGGCTCAGAAGGTACCCTTGCCGCCGTCACCGCCGCCCGACTCAACCTGGTCAAAATCCCGAAGCACGCGGGACTAGCCGTCCTGCACTTCGCCAGTCTTGACGAGTCGATGGAGGCGACGGTTGCGACACTTGCGCACAACCCGTCTGCGGTTGAGCACATAGGTGCAATCATCATCACCCAGGCCCGTCGCCAGATCCAGGTCTCACGAAACCTGGGATTCCTTCAGGGCGAGCCGACCGACATCCTTGTGGTCGAGTTCAACGGGGAGTCGCAGGCGGATATCGCTGATAAGCTCGACAAGCTTGAACAGGACATGAACCGCAAAGAGCTAGGGTTCGCCATGACCAGAC
>Ga0209501_10003173_pt1 | contig 16704 bp, 17 predicted proteins | sample ArcticOcean_MG_C_4_FD_187434 | JGI IMG/M metagenome (GOLD analysis project Ga0209501, IMG submission 187434) | Marine microbial communities from western Arctic Ocean - ArcticOcean_MG_CB4_134 (SPAdes) (version 2) | ecosystem: Environmental > Aquatic > Marine > Oceanic | place: Arctic Ocean...
AAGCTTTCTTTGATCTTTGAGCCCAATAAGTTGAAAGTTCTAATGAGCTTGCAATAACTATTTGGTCTGTTGTTTTTTTTGGACATTCGTCCATAACCATTACAATGTCTGAATTTAAACCTTTCTGAATTCTTATACTTTCTTCGGGACTTAATATAAATTGTTTCCCATCAACATGGGATTTAAATATTGCTCCTTTTTCACGATCAATTTTATTTAATTTAGATAAAGACATAACTTGAAAACCACCTGAATCAGTAAGAATAGGTAATGGACAATTCATAAATTCATGAAGTCCACCCATAGATTTAATTCTTTCTACACCAGGTCTTATCATCAGATGATAAGTGTTAGCTAAAATAATCTCAGTTCCAGTTTTCTTAATATCGCTAATAAAAGTTGCCTTAACGGTAGCCTGCGTACCTACAGGCATAAAAACTGGTGTTTTAATATTTCCTCTATGAGTTTTTATTAAACCTAATCTTGAATATTTGTCTTTAGAAACAACATTAAAGCTAAACTTTTTTAATGTCATTTAACTAAAAAATTTTACAATGATTTAAAACTAATTATTTTATCAGGATTTGATACAGCGCCACTTGATCCATCGCCTCTCTTAATCATGTCAACAAATTCAATTCCTTCAACTACTTTACCAAAAACTGTATAATTTCTATCTAAGTGTGGAGCTGATTCAAAACAAATAAAAAATTGACTATTTCCACTATTAGGATCGGAAGAACGTGCCATAGACAGAGCTCCTTTTTCATGCGGAATGTCGCTAAATTCAGCTGGAAGATCTGGTAAACTAGAACCTCCTGTACCAGCTCTGCCTAAGTCAAATTTATCTGAAGAAGAATTTCCAAATTGAACATCTCCAGTTTGCGCCATAAAACCTTCTATTACTCTATGAAAAACTACATTGTCATACTTTCCTTCATTGGCCAATGTTTTAATTCTTTCTACATGCTTGGGCGCAATATCTGGAAACAATTCAATTTTTACATCTCCATCTTTTAATTTTAAAATCATTATGTTCTCCTCTGCTATTACTTGGTTGTTTATTAATAAAAAAAAAAAAATACTTATTAAATATTTCATATTAATTTTTTTTTTAAAGATTTTATTGTGCTTTTTGTTGTAAACTTTCTGATATCACCATTAAGCTCTGCAATTTCTTTAACAAACTTTGAAGAAATAATTTGATTTTCTACATCTGACATTAAAAATATAGTTTCTATATTTTTGTTTAATTTTCTATTCATGCCTGCTAATTGAAACTCATACTCAAAATCGGATACAGCTCTAAGTCCTCGTAAAATTATATTAGATTTATATTTTTTACAAAGAGATGTAGTTAAAGAATTAAATGATATAACTTCAATTTTATTTTTTTTTAGATTTAAATCTTTAAATAAAGCTTTTTTTACAATCGCAATTCTTTCTTCAACATCAAAAAGATGATTTTTATAATTGCCTTCAGAAATTGCGACTATTACTTGGTCTACGATTTTAAGAGCTTTTTTAATGACATCAATATGACCATAAGTTATTGGGTCAAAAGTTCCTGGATAAATTGCGTTTTTTTTCATTATATTAAATTATCATCAATTTTAATTGCAGAAACTACTTTTTCCTCTCCAGATAATTTTATAATTCTAACACCCTGGGTATTTCTACCTGCTATTCTAATTTCTTTTACTGCACAACGGATTACTCTACCTTTATTAGTCGAGATAAGAATCTCATCACCACTATAAACAGGAAATGATGATGAAACATTTCCATTTCGTGCAGAATTTATAATTCCAATAATTCCTTTTCCTCCTCTACCAGTTACTCTAAAATCATAATGCAAAGTTCTTTTGCCAAAACCATTCTCTGTGATAGATAAAATAAATTTTTCTTTTGCTTTAATTTCAGATTTTTCATCTTTACTAAACTTACCATTTGTTTTCTTATTAGATTCATGATTTATTATTGAAAGTGACACTATAAAATCTTTGCCCCCTAAGTTTATTCCTTTTATTCCTTTGGATGATCTGCCTTTGAAAACTCTTAATTTTTTTGATTCAAATCTTATACATTTGCCTAATTTCGTACTTAAAATTATATCTTGATCTTCTTTACATATTTTTACACCAATGATTTTATCGTCTGTATCGAGTTTCATTGCTATTTTTCCTGAAGTATTTATAGATGAAAAATCTTCTAAACTATTCTTTCTAATTTTTCCTTTAGCTGTAGCAAAAACAATTTGTAAATTTTTCCATTCAGACTGATTTTCAGGAAATGGCATAATTGAGCTTATAGATTGATGATTTTTTAAAGGCAAAATATTAAATAAAGATTTACCTCTGGAAGTAGCTGATCCTTCGGGTATCTTCCAGGCCTTAATTTTATAAACTAAACCTTCAGTTGAAAAGAATAGAACAGATGTATGGGTATTTACCGATAGAGTTTGCACAACAGAGTCCTCGTCTCTTGTTTTAATTCCTGATCTACCTTTACCTCCCCTTTTTTGTTGTTTAACATCACTTAAGGCTCCTCTTTTTATGTAGCCTTTGTGTGTAACTGTAATAATGACTGACTCTTTTTGTATAGTTTCTTCAACGTCATAGTTCAAAACTGCATCAATGATTTTTGATCTTCTTGGTTTAGAAAATTTGTCTTTAACTTCAGTTAAATCCCTACTAATTACTTTTAACAATTCTTTTTTTGAATTAATAATTCTCTTATAATTAGTAATAAGTTCAGCAAGTTTTTTAATTTCTAGTTCTATTTCATTGATGCCTAATGCTGTTAATTTTTGCAATCTAAGTTCTAATATTGATAAAACTTGAGGCTCGGATAATGTGTATAGATTTTTACTTTTCTTGTTTTCAATTAAATTCATTAACTTTAACGATTTATTAATTTTCCATTTTAGATTAAGTAAAGCTTTTTTAGCATCATCAGGTGTTTTAGATTTTCTAATAATTTTTATCACTTTGTCTAGATTTTCAACAGAAACAGACAGGCCAATCAATATATGGGCTCTATCTTCAGCTTTTTTTAATTCAAATTTAGTTTTTTTTATTACAACATCTTCTCTAAATTTTAAAAAATTTTCTAAGAAATCTTTAAGGTTGCATGTTTTAGGTTTGTTATCGACGATAGCTAAAGTATTGAAACCAAAAGAACTTTCTATAGATGTATATTTGTACAATTGTCTTTTAACAGTTTCAGGTTCCACATTAGCGCGTAGATCAATAGCAACTCTAATACCTTCCCTGTTGGATTCATCTCTAATATCTCTAATACCTTCAATTTTTTTATCTCTAACAAGTTCGGCAATTCTCTCATTTAAAACAGATTTATTAATTTGGTAAGGTATTGAAGTAATAACTAAACGATCTCTTCCATTTTTTAAATTTTCTACTTCGACCTCGCCACGTATCTTAAAAGAGCCTCTTCCGCTTTTATAACCAAGCTTAATAATATCTTTACCTATTATTATTCCACCTGTTGGAAAATCAGGCCCAGGTATGTGTTTCATTAATTCATTAATTTTAATATCTTTATTTTGTATTAACGCTAGCGTTCCATTTATTATTTCGCCTAAATTATGTGGAGGTATACTTGTGGCCATTCCAACAGCAATGCCACCAGCGCCATTTACTAAAAGGTTTGGATATTGAGCAGGTAATACCACTGGTTCTTTTTCAGTTTCATCGTAATTGCTCTTAAAATCTACAGTTTTTTTATCAATATCATCAATAAGAAATTGAGAAACTTTTGCTAACCTTGTTTCAGTATATCTCATTGCAGCAGGAGGATCACCATCAACAGATCCAAAATTACCCTGTCCATCTATTAGCGGTAAACTCATTGAGAAATCTTGAACCATTCTTACCAGCGCATCGTAAACGGATTGGTCGCCATGTGGATGGTATTTACCAATTACGTCTCCTACTATTCTAGCAGATTTTCTAAATTGTTTAGACCAATCATAACCACCTTTATGCATTGCAAAAAGTATTCTTCTATGAACAGGTTTTAATCCATCTCTTACATCAGGTAGAGCTCGACTTACTATAACGCTCATTGCATAAGATAAATATGATGAACTCATTTCATCATACATAGAAATTGGTTTAATATTTAAATCTTTAGATGTTTCAATGGTTTGCATAAAAACTAAAATGGAATTTCGTCATCCAAATCGTTTTGAGTAGATTGTGAACCTTCATCAGTATTTTTGCTGCTTTGTTGGGCTGTAGTATCATTTGAAATAGCGCCACCACCTCCACCGCCTCCAAGCATAGTTAATGATGAATTATAACCTTGAATAACAACTTCTGTTGAATATTTATCCTGACCGGATTGTTCGTCTTTCCATTTTCTTGTTGATATTTGTCCTTCTATATATACTTGAGCACCTTTTTTTAAATATTGCTGAACAACGTTAACTAATCCTTCATTAAATACAACTACACGGTGCCATTCAGTTTTTTCTTTTTTTTCTCCGGTATTCTTATCTTTCCAGGATTGACTAGTAGCCAAACTTAAACGTGCTACGCTTTTGCCGTTCACCATTTGCTTAATTTCTGGGTCTGCGCCTAAACGGCCTATTAATAATACTTTATTTAAACTTCCAGCCATAATATTTTAAGATTTTAAATTTTTATAATATATATTTATATCACAATTTGATGTGAATATTAATTTTATTAACTTAAAGCAACAAAAATTATGCTCAAAAAGATAGTTATTAAAGGTGCAAAAGAACACAATCTTAAGAATATTTCTGTAGAGATTCCAAAAGACCAATTTGTAGTCATAACAGGTATATCTGGATCAGGAAAATCATCTTTAGCTTTTGATACCGTATATGCCGAAGGGCAAAGAAGGTATGTGGAGAGTTTATCAGCTTACGCAAGACAATTTTTAGACAAAATGAAAAAACCTAAAGTTGATTTGATTGAAGGCTTAAGTCCAGCAATATCAATAGAACAAAAAAGTACATCAAAAAATCCAAGATCAACTGTAGCAACAGTTACAGAGATATATGATTACATGAGAGTATTATTTGCTAGGGCTGGTATTCCGTATTCACCATTCACTGGAAAACCAATAACTTCACAAACTATTTCTCAAATAGTGGATAAAATAAAAGAGATTCCCAAAAAATCGACTATATACATTTATGCACCTGTGGTTAGAGGTCGTAAAGGGGAATACAAAAAAGATTTTTTAAATTATAAAAAAAGAGGCTTTAGAAAAATAAAAATAGATGGAAAGTTATTTGAAATAGATAAAGTTCCTGAACTAAACAAAAAAATTAAACATAATATATCTGTATTAGTTGACAGAATTGTTATTAATTCTCATCTTGGTAATAGACTTGCTGAAAGTGTAGAGACATCTGTAAATTTGGCAAATGGATTAATAAATGTTGAGTATGAAAATGAAACGCTTCCAAAAAATTTTAGGAAAGTTGAAAAATTAATTTTTTCTACAAAATTTGCATGTCCTGAGAGTGGTTTTACTATTGAAGAAATTGAACCAAGATTATTTTCATTTAATAGTCCGTATGGCGCATGTGAAGAATGCGAAGGTATTGGAGTTAAGCTAAATGTTGATCCTAATTTAGTTGTTCCTAATGAAAAAAAAACTATAGCTGATGGAGCTATTGAACCATGGTCAAAGTCATCAACTTTATATTACGCTCAAACTTTAGCTTCTCTTGCTAAACATTATAAATTTTCTCTAAATGAAAGATGGAGCAAATTACCTAAAAAAATAAAAGATATTATTTTATTTGGATCCGATGACGATGAGATAAAATTTTCATATGACGATGGTTATGAAAAATATTCGCATAAAAAAACATTCGAAGGTGTAATAAATAATTTAGAGAGAAGATATCTTGAAACTGATAGTGATTGGAAAAGAGAAGAAATTGCTCAATATCAATCAGACACAAAATGCGAAAAATGCAATGGTCATAGATTAAAAGATGAGGCTTTATGTGTCAAAATTAACAATTTGCACATAAGTGAAGTAACTGAAAAATCAATTTTAGATGCAAAAGATTGGTTTAAAGGTTTAGAAAACAGTCTTGATAAAAAACAACTTAAGATAGCTGAGCATATTTTAAAAGAAATTAACGAAAGATTAGATTTTTTATTAAATGTCGGTTTGGACTATTTAACTTTATCTAGGGAATCTGGGACGTTATCTGGGGGTGAGGGTCAAAGAATAAGGTTAGCCTCTCAGATAGGCTCTGGTCTTACTGGAGTTTTATATGTGTTGGATGAACCTTCTATAGGTTTACATCAAAAAGATAATATTAAATTAATTAACGCTTTAAAAAGGCTAAGAGATTTAGGTAACACTGTAATTGTTGTAGAGCATGATACAGAGACAATGGAAAATGCAGATCATATTATTGATATGGGTCCAGAAGCGGGAAATAATGGAGGTCAAGTTATCGTTCAAGGAAGTTACAATGATATTTTAAAATCTCAAGAAAGTATAACTGGTAAATACCTATCCTATAAAAAATTTATTTCTATACCCTCAAAAAGACGTTTAGCTAAAAATGGAAGATTTCTTGAAATCAATGGAGCAACTGGAAATAACTTAAAAAATGTTAATTTAAAAATCCCATTAGGAACATTCACTTGTGTAACTGGAGTATCTGGAAGTGGCAAATCAACATTAATATTACAAACTTTATATAATGCTTTAAATCTAACTTTAAATAATAACAAATCTAGAAAAATTCCAAAGCCATTTAAAGGTTTTAAAGGAACCGAGCTAATTGATAAAGTTATAGACATCGATCAATCGCCAATTGGTAGAACTCCTAGGTCAAATCCCGCAACATACACTGGTGCATTTGGACCGATCAGAGATTGGTTTACTGGATTACCTGAATCTAAGAGCAGAGGTTATAAACCAGGAAGATTTTCATTCAATGTTAAAGGAGGTCGCTGCGAGGGCTGTGAAGGTGATGGTGTTATCACTTATGAAATGCATTTTTTACCAGATGTTTATATAACTTGTGATGATTGTAAAGGAAGCAGATATAATAGAGAAACACTAGAAATAAAGTTTAAAGAAAAAAGTATTGCAGACATCTTAAATATGACAGTTGATGAAGGATGTGATTTTTTTGAAAATATATCAAATATTAGATCTAAGTTACTCACACTTAAAAAAGTTGGACTTGGATATATAAAAATTGGTCAGCAAGCGACAACTTTATCTGGTGGTGAGGCTCAAAGAATTAAGTTAGCAAAAGAATTATCTAAAAGATCTACAGGAAGAACAATGTATATTTTAGATGAACCTACTACAGGTTTGCATCAACATGATATTAAAAAACTTTTAGAAATACTTCATACTTTTGTCGCTTTAGGGAACACTGTTGTTGTTATTGAACACAATTTAGATGTTATCAAAACTGCCGATTATATTGTTGATATGGGCCCAGATGGTGGAGTTAAAGGTGGAAATATAATTAACGAAGGTAAACCTGAAGAAATATGTAACAATAACGTTGGTTACACAGCAAAATTTTTAAAAAACATGTTGCATAAAAAGTTTAAAAAAATAGCATAAATTTATTAATTAATGGTATATAAATAATAAAATATGGGAAATTTATTATCATCATTAACTAAAACAATTCACGCTTCTATAATATTAGCTTTATTACTATTTTTAGGTTTATTTTTTAATAATGGTGGCTTTGATTTTGATACTATTTTTTGGAGTTGGTTATTTAGATTTATTCATGTCACAGTTGCAATAATGTGGATTGGTTTACTTTGGTATTTTAATTTTGTTCAAATTCCTAATATGCCAAAAATCCCAGATGATCAGAAACCTGCTATTGGCAAAGTTATCGCCCCTGCTGCTTTATTTTACTTCAGATGGGCTGCTCTGCTAACTATTATTTCTGGTTTAATTCTTGCTACTCTTAATGGCTATGTTCATGACGCTATGACTCTTGGAATAACTAGTGGTAGTGGAAAAAGTACCGCAATAGGCATAGGTATGTGGTTAGGTTTATATATGGCTTTTAATGTTTGGTTTATAATTTGGCCAAATCAAAAAAGAGCTTTAGGAATGGTAGAATGTGAACCTGAGATAAAGGCAAAATCAGCAAGAACAGCTATGCTTTTTTCTAGAACAAATACCCTGCTATCATTACCAATGCTGCTTTCAATGATAGCGGCTCAAAACTTATATTAAACTTTATCTTTATCTTCTTTTGAAATAGTTTTTTGAGAAACATTTAATAAAATCAAAATTGGATTTGCAATATAAATTGAGGAATAAGTTCCAAAAATAACACCTAAAATCATAGCTAAAGAAAAACCTTTAAGAATTTCACCACCAAAAATATAAATAGAAACTAAAGCAAGCAACGTTGTAATAGAAGTAATAATAGTTCTTGATAAAGTTTCATTTATAGAAATATTAGTTAAATCAAATATTTTTATATCAGAAAATTTATTTAAATTTTCTCTAATTCTATCAAATATCACAACTGTATCATTCATAGAATAACCGACTATAGTTAACACAGCAGCAACAATTGAAAGATTTATTTCAAGACTAAATAATGAAAAAACACCCAGTGTCAGAATTACATCGTGAAATATTGCTAATATAGCACCTAAACTAAATTGCCATTCAAAACGTATCCAAATATATAATAACATTGCAGCTAAAGACAGACCGATGGCTATAATTCCAGACCTTAATAATTCGGCACTTACTTTTGGTCCAACATTTTCAACTTTTCTAAAATTAAATCCTGAACCAATTGATTGGGTTAAGGTTTCTTTAATTTCTCCTATAAAATTTGATTTATCATTATCTTTTTTTTCAAACTTAATTAAAAAATCATTATTTTTTCCAAACTCTTTAACACTTACATCTCCTAGATTCATATTTAGGAATGACTGCCTTAGCTGTGAAATTGTAATTTGTTTATCTATAGCTCTTAACTCTATTAAAGTACCTCCTTTAAAGTCTACACCATAGTTAAGGCCTTTAAATAATAATAAAATAAATGAAAAAATTACTAATGAAATAGAAAAAATATTAAAAGCTTTAGAATATTTATTAAAATTTATCTGATAAATTTCCATTATATTAAACTTTCCTTATTTTTATTTTTAATAACGTATAAAGCAGTTAATAAACGTGCAATAAAGTACACAGAAAATAAAGTAGTAAAAATTCCAACCCCCAAAGTTATTGAAAATCCTTTAATTGGACCCGAGCCTAAGAAAAATAATATAATTGCTGAAATCAAAGTTGTAATATTAGCATCCATAACAGCTGTTTTTGAACGATTGTAACCGCTATCAAAAGCTATAATATTGTTTTTTTCAACTTTAACTTCTTCTTTTATTCTTTCAAAAATTAAAACATTTGCATCAACTGCCATACCAACTGTTAAAATTATTCCTGCTATTCCAGGTAATGTAAGAGTAGCTTCAAATAACGTTAAAATTCCAACTAATAAAAACAAATTAGCTATTAAGGCTACATTAGCAATCAAACCAAAAATTTTGTATTTGTATAACATAAAAAATATTACTAGAAAAAAACCAATGACCAGGGCTAATATTCCTGAATTAATTGAATCTTGACCTAAATCTGGACCTACTGTTCGCTCTTCAATAATATTTAATGGTGCCGGCAAAGCTCCTGATCTTAAAAGTAACGCTAAATCAGTTGCGGATTGAAAAGTAAAACCACCGCTTATCTGTCCTGATCCGCCAATAATAGCGTCTCTTACAACTGGTGCACTTATAACCTTACCATCTAATACAATTGCAAGTCTCTTCCCTACTCCTGTAGTTGTTGCTTTACCAAATTTTTTTGAACCTACCCTATCTAAACTAAATGAAACAACAGTTTCATTTGTTTGATTGTCCATTCTAGGTTTAGCGTCAACTAAATTATCACCACTTAAAATAATTCTTTTGCTAACAATGACATCATCTTGAGTGCCATCTATAAAAGATAATTTTTCTGAACCAAAACTAGGTTCGTCATTTTGTACAACAAATCTAAAAGTTAAATTCGCAGTTTTACCAAGTAAAGATTTAATTCTCAATGGGTCATCTAGACCAGGAAGTTCTACAAGTATTCTATCACTGCCTCTTATTACTATATTGGGCTCATTAGTTCCCACTTCATCAATACGTCTTCTTACTATTTCCAATGCTTGGTCTAAGGATGATTCCTTAAGCAACACTAATCCATAATCTGAGTACTGTAAGTTGAATACGTTATCTTCAACATTAAAAATAAATTCATGTGTTTTAAATTTTTGATAATAAGGATTTATGTTGTTGTTTTTATCTTCAATTATAGAGGTAAATTTTTCAACAAAGTCTTCACCTAATTCAAAAGAAATAATATTATTATTTTTAATTTTAAGGTTTCTAAATTTAATATCTTCATTTTTAAAATAATTTCTTAATAAAGACAGTTTATTTTGTAACTTTTGTGTTATTACAGGTCTATTATCTATTTCTAAAAGTAAATAAGAGCCTCCTTGTAAATCTAAACCTAGATTAATTTTTTTTCCTATAATATTATCGTCAAATTTTAAAAAATTAGACGTTGTTAAATAAACAAAAATAATAGTAAATATTGCTATTGAAATAATTCTGATTTTAGAAAAATATAACACTGAAAATTAAATGTTATTTTTTTGGTTCTTCGGCTTTTAATAATCCTTGAACACCTGTTGATCTTATAATTTCAACCTTAATATCTTCTCCAACTACAATTTCCGCTCTATCATTATCCATAACTCTATCAATAGTACCTATAATTCCACCGGACGTTACAATTTGATCTCCCCTTTTCAAATTTTCAATCATTTGCTTGTGTTCTTTAGCTTTTTTTTGTTGAGGTCTAATTAGAAAGAAATAAAAAATAACAAAGATAAGTATTAAAGGTATAAACTGGCCTATTCCTGATGATGACATTTCACTCCTTAAGTTTTTCCTGTATTTATACCATCTGAATAATTAAGACAACTCTTTAATTGCTGGTAATTTTATCAAGATTATTCATGTAGGACTTAAGAACATCGGGAATTTTAATTGATCCATCTTCCTCCTGATAATTTTCTAGTATTGCTATTAAGGTTCTACCAACAGCAAGACCACTGCCATTTAAAGTTCCAAGAAAATTAGTTTCATTTTTATTATTTTTAAATCTGGCTTTCATTCTTCTTGCTTGAAAAGTGCCGCATGAAGAACAACTAGAAATTTCTCTATATTTATTTTCAGAAGGCAACCAAACCTCTATATCATAGGTTTTTTCTGCACTAAAACCCATATCGCCTGTTGAAAGAACAATTTTTTTATAAGGAAGTTTTAAAGAATCCAAAATTTTGGTTGCACAGGTTGTCATTCTTTCTAATTCATTTAAGCAATCCTTAGGATCTACGATACTAACAAGTTCAACTTTATAGAATTGATGTTGTCTAATCATTCCTTTTGTGTCTTTTCCATAACTACCTGCTTCTTTTCTAAAACAAGGAGTTGAAGCAACCAAACGTAACGGTAAATTTTTATTGCTAAGTATTTGGTCTTTAACCATGTTGGTTAAAATGACTTCAGCTGTTGGAATTAAAAATTTTCTATCATTATCGTTATCTATCTTAATTTCAAATTGATCTTTTTCAAATTTAGGTAGTTGACCTGTTCCAAACATTGTGCTGTCTGATGCCATTAAAGGTGGGGAAACTTCTTTATAACCATTAATATTTATATGCGTATCTAGCATAAAATTTGAAATAGCTCTTTCTAATTGAGCAAGTTTACCTGTAACAAAAACAAATCTTGAACCTGTTGTTTTAGTAGCAAGATCAAAATCTAGCATTTTAAGTTTTTCACCCAGTTCATAATGTGATTTTGGTTTAAATTTAAATTTTGATATTTCTCCACATTTAGATATTTCTTTATTAGAACTCTCATCTTTTCCAACTGGAATATCCTTTAAAGCAATATTGGGTATTGAGCTTAAAATATCATCAAGTTCTTTTTTAACAGAACTTTGTTGCTTTATATATTTTGAAATTTGTTCTGAAATATTTTTAGATTTTTCAAATAATGAAGAATCTTTATTTTTAGAAATATCTTTTTTTTCTTTTTCTAATGTCTCTTTATCATGAATTAACTTTCTATTTTTTACATCAAGAGATAGAATTTTTTTTAAATCAATATTTACAAATCTTTTACTTAATTCTTCCTTAAAAATATCAGGGTTTTGTATTATATCTTTTATATTATGCATCTTTTTTAGATTTCTTTTCAATTAACCTTACTGAAAAAATTGATAATTCATATAAAATTAAAAGTGGTATTGCCAAACCTATTTGAGTGATAGGATCAGGCGGCGTTAATATAGCGGCTGCTGTAAAAATAATTACAACAACATATTTTCTTCTCGTTTTTAAAAATTCAGAATCAACAACGCCAACTCTTGCAAGTAAGCTTAGTACTACTGGTAATTGAAAACTTAGACCAAAAGCAAATATCAACTTCATAACTAAAGATAGGTACTCATTGACTTTTGCTTCTAATTGGATTGGCAAATTTGTAGCAAGACCTGCGCTTTCAAATGACAGAAAAAATTTTATGGCTAGTGGCATTATTAAATAATAAACTAATGCACCTCCTAAAAAAAATAATATTGGTGTGATAACTAGATATGGCATTATAGCTATTTTTTCATGATCATATAAACCTGGTGCTATAAATTTCCATATTTGAATTAAAATGAATGGGCTTGTTATAAAAAAAGATGCAAAAAAGGCAACCTTTAAATAAGTTAAAAAAGTTTCTTGTAAAGCTGTAAATATTAATCTTCTTGGTATTGAGTCATTTTTTACTGCTTGAGCATAGGGTTCAACAAGAAAACCATATAAATACTCAGCAAAAAAGTAGCAAAAAATAAAAAATACAAAAAGAAATATAAAAGAATGAATGAGTCTGGTTCTTAGTTCAGTAATATGACTTATAAAACCACCTTCTTTATCATTTTTTGTCATTAGTTTTATTTTCAGTTTTTATTTCATTGGTATCAGTATCAATTTTTTCATTATCTAAATTCGATACTTCTTGCTGTAAGGTGCTAATATATCTTTTAACAGTGCCTATCCATGATCCAATTTTTTTTAAAACAACTGGAAAGTCTTTTGGACCAACTACAATAATTGCTATAGCGGCTATGACTAATATTTCAAACCAGCCAATTTGTGGCATTTGAATTATTCTTTGTTCTTGGAATCTTGGTTGGTAGAATCTTGGTTATCTTCAGAAATATTTTTTTGATCTGTTTCATCTGTAACGTCTGTAGCCATTCCTTTTTTAAAACTTTTAATTCCTTTAGCTACATCTCCCATCAAACTTGAAATTTTACCTCGACCAAAAAGAAGAACTACAAGAATCACTACAACTGCAATTTGCCAAAATCCTATACTCATAAAATTGTTATACCTCGTTTCACGATATATGAAAAGTATCTTTTTAGTCTTGATCCTCTGATTTTAAGGTGCTGCTCAACATTTCATCAATGTTTGAATGTAGATTTTCTTTCTTATTTTCTTGCTCTTCTTTATAAAATTTTCCTGTACCAAATATTGAAGAATCTAATTCTGCAGTATCAATTAAGCCAGCCGATCCTAATTCATCTACAGTTGGAAGGTCAGAAAGTTTTTGAAGACTAAAATGACTTAAAAAATCTTCTGTTGTTCCATATTGAATAGGTTTTCCTGGGACATCTTTTCTTCCTTGAGGCTTAACCCAATTTAACTCCATTAAAATTTCAAGAGTATTAGTTCCAAATGCAACACCTCTGATTTCCTCAATTTCTGCCCTTGTAACAGGTTGGTGGTAAACAATAATAGCTAAGGTTTCAATTGCTGCTTTTGATAGTTTTCTTTCTACAGATTTTTGCTGAGACATTAAATTTGAAAGATTTTGAGCTGTTCTAAATGACCATTTTTTTGAAATACAAACCAAATTTATTCCTCTGTTAGAATATGTCTCTTGAATTTTTTTTAAGGTATTTAATACATTTATTTTTTTTGATATTTTAGACTCAATTGTTTCAACGTCTAAAGGTTCGGCAGCTGCAAAAACTATAGCTTCAACTTCTCTTTCACCTTCAGTTAAATTGGCAGGAAATGTTAATACGTTGCTTTTTTTATGTTTATTCATTATTTTTCTTTAATATAAATATTATCGTATAGTTTATCTTGCTTTATAACTAAATCACCTTCCTTAACTAATTCTAAAGATCCTGCAAAAACTCCAGCTGTACCAGATCTTCTTAACTTTTTACCGGAAGAAAAGTTGTCAGGAATTAAATCATTTATATTTCTCCAATCAATAAGTTTTCCAAAAAATTCTTTAATTCTTTTTATTCCATCTTCACTCGTTAAGACTGGTAGCTTCGGAATATTCATTGTTAAAAAATCTTTTTGGATAACAATAGAAGAATAAGATTTTAATAATTCATATAAAGTTAAAGAATATTTTTCATTATATATAGATTTTATTCTACCTCTGATACCTCTCATAAATACATCGCGGCCTAATCTTTTTCTTTTTAACATTTGGTCTGATAGTAAACGAATTAATTCTAATTTTTTTAATTGTAATTTTAATTTTTCAGCAACCTCTAAAACTTTAAATTCCTCTTCATCAGAATCAGGTAATAATAACTTAGATTTTAAATACGTAAGCCATGTTGCCATTAATAAATAATCTGAAGCTATCTGTAAATTTAAATCCTTAGCTTTAGTTATAAATTCATGAAATTGATCAGCCAGTTTAGCAACAGAAATATTCTCTAAATTAACTTTTTGTGATTTAGCTAAATCTAATAAAACATCTAAAGATCCAGAGAAAGCATTTAAATTTACATTAAATTTATTTGAATCAATTTCAACCATCCTAAATATTAACTTAAAAATTTATAAAATTGTGATGTTTTTTGAATGATGAAATTGTCTATCATAGGTGAATTTTCTGCAACAGTTCTCATTTCTGAATAATTTGCATTACAGTGAAGTATTAAATTACAACCTGCAGATAATGCCTTATTAAGATTTTGCTTTATAGAATATTTTAATCCCTTCATTGAAATATCATCTGAAATGATAATATTTTTAAAACCTATTTTTTTTCTAATCAATTGTATTATTTTTGGTGAATGTGTTGCTGTATTTATTGGATCTATGTCCTTATAAATAACATGAGCGGTCATTGCGAAAAAAGTTTTTTTATTTTTAAATGGAGCAAAATCATTTTTATATAAATATTTCATTTTTTTTTTAACCACAGGAGTTAATTTATGACTATCTACTTTTGCTAAACCGTGACCGGGAATATGTTTTATAACTGTCCCAATTCCTTTTTTTTTAAATTCCTTAATGCAAAAATCGCCAATTTTAGAAACGCTTTTTGGTAACGATGAATATGAACGATCTCCAATAACTTTGGTTGATTTTGCTCTTCTAACATCAAGAACTGGAACTGTATTAATGTTTACACCTATTTCATTTAATAAATAAGAAATTTGATTTATATAAATTTTATAATAATTAAAAAATTTTTTTTTGTTTTTTTTATAAAGATTTCCAAAAAATTCAGCTGTAAGAATAGAAGTTTCAATTAACTTATTTAATCTATTAACTCTGCCACCTTCTTGATCAATTAATATAGGATAATTTTTATCTTTAAATATAAACCTAATATCTTTAATTAATTTTTTTATTTGCTCAAATCCTTTAACATTTCTTGAGAATAGAATTACACCCCAAGGTTTATGTTTTTTTAAGAAAATTACCTCTTTTTTTGATAGAGATGTTGATTTAATACCTACTATAAAAGCTTTTCTATTAATCATTATCAATTATTAATTCCCAAAATTTATACTTCTTTTTATCTTTATTAAAGGTGCTCTCAACATACTCAACAATGTTTTCTGTATCACTTTCTAAAATTTGTAAAGTTTTACTATATTTAACTATTTTGCTATCAAAGACTTTAGTTGATCTATAAGAATATTTTTTATTTTCGTCAGAAAAATAATAATTAAGTATAAAAACAACAAAACCAACTATTATAATTGCATATAAAAAGTATTTTAACTCTTTTATCATTTACATTTTTTCTGGAGTATTGACGCCAACAATATCCATACCTGATTTTATAACATTTGAAATAACTTTTAAAAAAACAAGTTTGTCGTCGGATAATTTTTTATCTTTATTAATAAATCTCAACTCTTCATTTTCTTTACCCATATTCCAATACGAATGAAATTCTGATGCTAACTCATATAAATATACGGGTATTCTGTGAGGTTCTAATTTATTTGATGAAACTTCAATGCATTTTGGCCATTCAGAAATCTTCTTTAAAATTTTAATTTCATTAGATGAATACGTAAAATTAAAACTTTTAATATTTACCTTATCTTGAATTTTTATATTTACATGCCTAAATACAGAAGAAATTCGAGCATAGCAATATTGAACATAATAAAGTGGGTTGTCTTTTGATTTTTCTTTAACTTTTGCAAAATCAAAATCTAACTCTACATCACTACTTCTGTTTAACATAATGAACCGTGTTGCATCCTTGCCGACTTCATTAATTA